>Ga0197142_1004918_pt1 | contig 10646 bp, 7 predicted proteins | sample GBS60_MetaG_FD_148614 | JGI IMG/M metagenome (GOLD analysis project Ga0197142, IMG submission 148614) | Sediment microbial communities from Great Boiling Springs, Gerlach, Nevada, United States - GBS 60_MetaG | ecosystem: Environmental > Aquatic > Thermal springs > Hot (42-90C) > Sediment...
AGGGTCTGGCAACGCGACACCGACCGACCGCTTTCCACCATCTGACGAAGCAGTTCAAGGCCGGCAAGGCGCTGAAGGGGGTGATCGGCTGTCAGCAGCCGTCGCGCGCTCTCCAGCACCTCTGCATCCTCTTGCTTGAGCAGCAGCTCCAGCACTCCACGCCTCAAATCCGCCGCTTTGCGGATCAGCAAGCTCTCCAGGAAAGAGACGTCATCGGACCGCGGGGTGTAGCTCCTCAGGGCTTGCAGCACCTCCCCTCGCACCTCGGGGCTCGGATCTCCGAGCATCTTCAGCAATGTCTGACACCCCTCTGGATGCGAGAGCCAGTTGGGATCCTCGGCGATCTTGCGGACGGCCATCGCCCGCCCGCGCGGGCTCATATAGGGGAGATGAGGGAGCAGAACTGTGAAGGGTCGAGCGCCGAGACAACGAGCCAGGGAATCCGCAACATCAGAGCGAGTCACCCGAAGTCGCATCCAGGGCCAAAGGATCGGTTCCCATCGCATCCGCGACGGGAAACGATCCAGGAGTTTCTCAAGCCGCTCATAATCCTCCTCGCTTAAAACCATGCCTTCCAAGGCGCACGCCGCTACCCGCAGATCCGGATCCTCCAGGGCGCGCCGCAACAGCCGGTTAGAGCCCACCAGTTTAAGTTGCCTCAGCAAACACACAGTGGCGAACCGCCGCTCTACATCCGAATCCCGCAACAATTCCTTTGCGGGCTTAAGGACCTGAATGGCGTCTTCAAAAGCGATCGTCCAGAGAGCAAGATACAGCGAGCGTCCATCCCCTTTCCGGAGGGCCTCCTCCCGCGCGGATGGTTCCTCCAGGAAGCGGAGGGTCTTGCCTAAGTCTCGCTTCACCTCTCGAGCATCCTCAGCAAGCCAGCCGAAGCCGAACCATACATCCACCGCACGTATCGTGGCGCTGAAGCGGGTGAGATCGTGCTCCAGGATGAGCCAGAGCATGCGCCGGAAAGCCTCGGGATGCGCTTCGTCCACAGACTCCAGGATCGCCTGGCGCAATCCTTCCTCACGCTGGGCTGTCAGCAGCAAGCGCTCGATCAGATGCCAGCCCTCCGGCCGTGAGGCGCTCAGAAAGGCGCGGATCACATGACGACCCATCCCGCCGATCTCGTGCTCGCCCAAGGCCGAGGCCTGCAGGATGCGAAACGTCTCCTCGCCCTCAGGCCCTCCGGCTTCAACGGCCGCTGCGAAGAGTAGCCCCAGCGTATGCGGAGCATCCCACCCCAGATAGGGTGCCCACGCGGCGAACCAACAGATATCCTGCTCATATCCCTCTACGACATCCCGGAGGGAGATCAGCCAGGAAAGACGGGCCCCCAAGGTAGTAATCGAAGTGCGAGGGGCGCGAAAGGGCCTGCGGGAGGGGCCGGTCTGATAGGGGAAACGCTTTGCCATCTCCCAGGCATAGGCCACATGCGGACCGATGTGAGGGAAGAGAGCATTGAACAAGCGGGCGCGATCCTCTGCCGATTGTTTCTCTAACGACTCGGCTGCCTGCCTGACGGCCTCCTCACGCTTCCACCACTCTTCGATCCAGCGACCCTGAGTGTCACGCTCCAGCAAGGCCAGCCCGATCTCTCGAAGGTCATTGCTCAGCTCCGCCAGGTCCGCGAGCCGGCGCTCTAACCAATTGGCAACGCGATACGCCTGGAGTCTTTTCTCCGCCTGCTCCCGGCTCAACATCCTAGCCTCCTGCCAGGGGCACCAGCCGCACGAAGAGCACCTGAGATCCCGACTGCACATGCACCGGCTGATCCAGATGGTGCTGCTGGACTCCATCAATGAAAACAAAATACAGCTGATCTTCAAACGCCTGCAGCGCCACCCTCACCGCCTCATGGGGATCTACATCCTGTTGCTGCCCTTCATGTCCACCGGGATCGATCTTGCCTCGTTCGATTCCCTCCGCGATCTCCCTTTCGGTAAGGACTCGAAGCAGCCGGCGCTCCTTCTGACGCTGCCGGAACGCCTCTACCTCCTCCAGCACGATCATGGTGATCAGATCCCGAAGCGTAAGGGGCTCACCACCAAGCTGCCGATCCGTCGAGAGCTGTAGGGGCCGCTCAGGGATCTGAGCACGCCTAGAGCCCATGACCTGACCCGCGATCCGAATTTCCAGAGACATTAGGAACCCTCCTTTCGCATCCAAAGGGGAAGAGCAGCTTCCACCATTATATTTAAATCATTTTCCTGCGTCCTTTATAGAACGCAGGGAGCGAAGCAGAAATCGTTAAACTGATCGACCCTCGGTCAGCCCCAGCGCCTCCCGGATTCGATCCCGCTCGGCCGGGAGGAGCCTCCCCTCCGCGACCAGGGCGTCCAGCAGGGCGGTGAGGGTGGTGACAGCGTGGACCCGATAGCCGGCGGCCTCCAGCTCCTGCCGACCGCCCTGCTCCCGATCCACCAGGACCACGATGTCGGTCACCCGCAACCCGGCCTCCTCCAGAACCCGGATCACCTCCCATTTGCTGGCGCCCGTCGTCAACACGTCGTCCAACACGGCCACCGTCTCGCTGGGGTGGAAGGTCCCCTCAATCCGCTGGCCAGTGCCGTAGGCCTTGGCCTCCCGCCGCGGATACAGCAGCGGACGCCGCATCCGCAGGGCCACCGCTGTCCCGATGGGCAGCGCGGCGTAGGGGATGGCGGCCAGGCGATCGAAGGTCAGCCGCTCCAGCACCGCAGCATATAACCCTGCTACTATCTCCAGCAACGCCGGGAAGGCCACCAGCCGCCGCAGATCCAGGTAGATGGGGGAGCGTTGGCCGGATTTGAGGACGAAGTCCCCAAAGCGGATGCACCCGGCCTCATACAGCCCACGGGCCAGGCCGCGGATGGCCCCTGCCACCGGGGCGGCGTCGCGGCCCCGCAACGCCTCCCTCAGCGCCCGAGCGGCCGTCCTCGGATCCGGTGCCTCCAGGATCTCTCGGGAGGCGGCGATCAGGGCGGGGGGACCGGCCAGGGTTTTCACGGTCTCAATGTCGCCCCCCTGGGGGCCGATCCCGGGGATCAGGAGCCAGCGATCGGGAGCCAGGCGGCGCAGGGCGGCCAGCGCCGCGGGGACCGTCGCCCCCACCACGAAGCCGATCCGCTCGCGCCCGGCCCACCCCTCCGCCTGACGGGCCAGGACCTGATAGAGAGGCTCGCCCCGGACCGGTAGCTCCTGCACGGCCTCGGCGCCCGGATTCGAGGTTCGAATCAGGAGGAAAACCCCACGGTCCACCCGATCCAGGAAGGGCTGTAAGGAGTCGGGGCCCAGGAACGGGCTCAGCGTCACGGCGTCCGCCCGCAGGACCTCGAAGGCGAACCGCGCGTAGGCCTCCGCGGTCCACCCGATGTCGCCGAACTTCCCATCCAGGATCACCGGGATCTCTGGTGGGATCACCGCGCGGACCGCCCGCAGGGTCTCCAGCCCGGAGGTCCCCAGGGCGAGGTAGAAGGCCAGGTTGGGCTTGTAGGCGGCGGCGAACTCCGCGGTGGCCTCCACCACCCAGCGCACGAAGGCCACGATCGGATCCGGATGCCGGCGCGCCCATGCGGGGAGGCGCTCCGGCACCGGATCCAGCCCGATGCACAGGCCCAGCCCCGAGGGGCCGGTTCGCTCCCGCAACCGGTCGAAGAATGCCATAGCGACGCCCCCTCTTAAGCCTTGCCCAGCACAGCGGCCAGCAGGGCCATCCGGATGTAGAGGCCGTTGGCCACCTGGCGGAAATAGGCCGCCCGCGGATCCCGGTCCACCGCCGGGTCGATCTCCCCCACCCGGGGCAGTGGATGCATGACGATCATCCGCTCCTTAGCCCGCTTCATCAGCTCCGGAGTGATCACGTAATAGTTCTTCACCTGCTCGTAGGCGTTGAGATCCGTGAAGCGCTCCTTCTGCACCCGGGTCACATAGAGCACATCCACATCCTCGATCACGTCGGCCACGTCGTAGGTCTCATAGACCGGGATTCCCTTCGCCCGCACCTCGTTCATCAGGTCCAGAGGCAGGCGCAGGATCTCCGGCGAGACGAAGGACAGGCGCACGTCATACATCGTGAGCAGCTTGGTCAGGGAATGGACCGTGCGCCCGAAGCGGAGGTCCCCCACCATGGCGATGTGGAGGCCGTCGATGCGGCCCAGCTCCTCCTGGATGGTGAAGAGATCCAGCAAGGCCTGGGTGGGATGTTCCCCGATGCCATCGCCGGCGTTGATCACTGGGACCTCCGCCACATCGGCGGCGATCTTCGCCGCGCCCACCTCGGGGTGGCGCAGGACGATGACGTCGGAATATTGCTCTAGGGTCTTGATGGTGTCGGGCAGGGACTCGCCCTTGGCCACTGAGGAGAACTGGACGCCCTGGGTGATGGGGATGACGGCCCCGCCCAGGCGCTCCATAGCAGCGATGAAGGAGGAGCTGGTGCGCGTGCTGGGCTCGTAGAAGACGCAGGCCATCACGTAGCCCTTGAGGAGATCGCAGGCGCCCACGCGGCGGACCAGCTCCCGCATCTCCTCCGCTACATCGAAGAGATAGGCCAGGTTCTCTCGATTGAATTGGGAGACCGAGAGGATGTCCTGCATGTAGAAGCCGTTGTTCGGGTTCACCGGCTCGCGCGAAACCGCGCCGTCGAACTGGAACAGGCGAGGTCGGGTCACCATCATCCACCTCCTTTCAAATGGATTTCCCGGGAATGCGTTTGGATACCTGCGGATGCGATATCGTTCCGTGCGGCAGCAAACAGAGCCGTTTCATGCCGGTGCGCTCGCTTCCGTTCACAGATCCGCGAAGAGCACCCGCCCGGAGCCCGGGGGCGCGCGGACCTCTCCGTCTTCAAAGGCCACCCGTCCCTCCAGGACGGTGCGCCGCACCCGGGCCCGCACCGTCATCCCCTCGAAAGGGGTCCACCCGCATTTCGTGAAAAGGCCCTCCCGGGAGATCACCCAGGGCCCACCCCATTCGATCTCCACCCACGTCTCCGGGGGCTCCAGCAAGCCGTAGATCCGCCGGGGCCCGGTGGCGGTCAGGCGGACCACATCGGCCAGCTCCAGCCGTCCTTCGGCGACGGCGGTGAGCAGCAACGGCAGCATGGTCTCCAGGCCCGGCACGCCTGGGGGTGGGTTCTCCCCCTGCTTCTCCGCGATCGTGTGCGGCGCGTGGTCGGTGGCCACGGCGTCGACGATGGCGAGGTTCGCCCACAACGCCTCCTGATCCGCCCGCGAGGCCAGGGGCGGGCGCATCTGCCCGAAAGGGCCCAGGCGGGGGAGGTCCTCTTCGGTCAGGAAGAGATGATGCGGCGTGACCTCGCAGGTGATCGGGAGGCCCCGCTCCTTCGCCCGGCGGATGAGGAGGATCTCCTCCCGCCGGCTGATATGGCAGAAATGCACCGGCTGGCGGAACAAAGCGACGAGCCCGATGACCATCGCCACCGTCCGTCCCTCGGCGTGGACGGCGATGGGGCGGTGGCTCGGCCAGGCCTCGAAGTGGCGCAGGAGGGCCGCCAAGCCCTCCAGGCGGAGAGGGCCGTAGGTCGCATCCAGGTAGAGCTTGAGGCCGGGGGCTTGGCGGGCCAGGGCGGCGGCCTCCGCCGCGTTGTCCGCGGTGCCGCCGAGGAAGAGGCCCACCTCGCAGCGGGCCAGGGCCCGGGCCCGACGGACCGCCTCCCGGAACGCGGCCGCGTCGATGAGGGGCGGGCGGGTGTTGGGCATGGCCAGCACGGTGACCACCCCGCCGGCCAGGGCTGCCGCTGTCCCGCTGGCGAAGTCCTCCTTATGGGTTTCGCCCAGATCCCGCAGGTGCACGTGGATATCCGCCGCTCCCGGCAGGCGCAGGGTCGCCATCTTCCTCCTCCGACGCGGAAAAAATCAGGCACCGGGGGCGGAAGCGCCGGCCCGGTGCCTGAAAAACATCCAGAAGGCCCCTGCGGGGTGCGCTCCCCCGCCGGGGCGCTCGCATTCGGATATGGGGAGGGGATCCCAACCGTTCCCGGCCCATGCCGGGATTCTATGTTGCCACAGCAAGGAGAGACTGTCAAATGGAGAGCCGGAGCAGAGAAAGACGATGCGCCATCTTCCGGGCGAATTCATCAGCCAACTTTCCACCCGGTGCGCCCCTTTACCTGACGTGTGTCGACGAATCCTTTCGGCATCGCGCGCACAAGCCAGATACGCCGGTTCTCACGAGGCCCAACCTTCCTTCGGCGAGAACACCTGGGCCGATCGCTGCGCCGATGTCGACGCGGCTCCTTATCTCTGATCCCGCCATGCTGTGCCGGGTGCCAATCTTTCCCGTATTTCTCAGTAAAATAAAAACATAACGCAGAATTTGGGGAGTTCGAGTTCATGGGGGCATCCCGCGGGGCCCTGCAGAGTTTTCTACCTTCAACCCTGGGGGAGACTTGTCCATGCATGGGGAGATGCTCCTGATCTACTTGATGGTGTTCCTCGTGTCTCTGGACATGCTCGGGCTTGCCCCGTTAATGGCCCCTTACGCGCGTGCGCTGGGGGCTCCGATTCATCTGGTCGGATGGATTGTCGCCCTCTACTCGGTGGCCAACCTGGCGGGCAACCTGAGCGGCGGATGGTGGGCAGACCGTGTCGGACGCAAACCTCCCCTGATCGTTGGCCTGGTCACTGTGGCAGCAGCGTTGCTCGCCTACCTGCTATTTCGGGAGCCCCGGGCGATGCTGGTGATCCGCGCCCTGCATGGCATGGGAAACGCGCTGGTGACCCCTGCCGCGCTGGCCTATTTAGGAGATGCCTCTTCCTCCAGGTCCCGTGGGCGGACGATGGCTCTCTACGGGGTGACTTACGGGATGGCTGGCCTGATCGGACCACCCCTGGCAGGCTGGCTACGAGATCGGGTAGGATACGGCGGCGTCTTTGTCGGGTTATCTGCGCTGATGCTGGCAGCTGCGCTGGTCGCCATGGCGAAAATCCGAAACCGCGGGGTTTCTGCCCCAGAGCACCCCGCTTCAAAAATCCCATGGCGTTCCCTACTCGGGGTTGGCATTTCCGTTTCTTTCTTCGCCGCGTTCTGCTGGATGTTCACGATGGGAACGCTGTTGGTGTTTCTCCCTTTGATCGGAGAGGAGAGGGGGTTCACGGCCGCACAGGTCGGCCTGCTCTTCGGGGGTTTCGCCCTGACCGCCGCCCTGGTGCAGGCCTCGCCGCTGGGCCGCCTCTCTGATCGATGGGGACGGTTACCCTTAATCGCTGCAGGGCTCTTTCTAATGGCAACAGCCATGGTCGCCCTGAGCGCATCTCGCAGTTGGGGAGAGATGATCAGCGCGATGGCCTCCTATGGCATGGGCTTTGGTCTCCTCTTCCCGGCTGCGCTGGCCCTGCTGGTCGACCAGACCACTTCGAAGACCAGGGGTCAGGTGTTCGGGGCCTTTATGGCGATGCTCTCTGTGGGCATGATTGCAGGAAGCGGAATGGCCGGGCTGATGGACCGATGGCATCGGGCGGCGGGGATTCATCCTTTTCAGTTGGCCGCGCTGGTGTTATCTCTGGGATTGCTCTGGACCGGCATCAGCGTTCTCATCGCCCGCTTAGCCCGCCGCGCCCTGCCGGATTGGAGGTAGCCGCTCCGAAAGAAGAATACCAGCTATCCATCCGCACATACTTCGGCCGAAATCCTCGTCCTCGGACCACCTGGAGCATATCGTGAAAGGGTTCGTTCTGGGTCTTGCCCCCTTGCGGCTTGTCATCCATCCGAAAGTCGCAGGGGATGAGGGATTTCCCCTTCGTCCAGAGCGAAGGGATCCGAGCCATCCCCTGGATCACCTCAATGATAGGCCACCCGCTCCATTTTCCGGGCATGGAGCTTGTCCACGGGGGTGTCGTCCAGAATCAAGAGCCCCCACTGTCGATCTACGAAAGCCTTCGCTTCCTGCCACAATGCCTGCGTGTCGGGAGGCGTTCGGGAAAGCAGACGGGTGAGGGCATCGTGGGCAGGGGCGTTCTCCTCTTCGGTAGCATAAGGGTCGCGGCAAAAGCCGTTTCTACTCGGTCACCACCGGGATGATCATCGGACGGCGGCGGGTGTGGCGGTAAAGATAGTCCGCGAGAGCGTTCTGGATCCGTTGGGCGAGGGCCTGGCGGGACCTTCCTTCCCCATTCGCCGAGCGCGCGATCTCGAGGATCAGCTCCTCGGCTCCCGCGAGCAGCTCCTCCGCCTCCCGGGCGAAGGTAAATCCGCGGGTGATCAGCTCCGGCCGCCCGATGATCCGCCCGGTGCGGGGATCCCGCCGCACGATGGCGACCACGAACCCCTCTCGGGAGAGGACCTCGCGCTCCCGCAGCACCTCGGGGCCAATGTCGCCGATGAGGGCCCCATCCACGAAGACGTAACCACCGGGCACCCGCTCGGCGATCCGCCCCTGGCCATCCCGGAACTCGATGACCCAACCGTTCTCCACGGTGAAGATGCGCTCGGTCGGGATCCCTAGCTCCATGGCCAGGCGGGCGTGGGCTTTCAGATGCCGGATCTCGCCGTGGATGGGGATGAAATACTGAGGCCGGACCAGGTTGATCATCAGCTTCAGCTCTTCCTGGCTGGCGTGGCCAGAGACATGCACGGGGGCGATCGGATCATAGAGCACATCGGCTCCCCGCTGGAAGAGCCGGTTGATGGTTCGATGCACCATCTCTTCGTTGCCCGGGATCGGGTGAGCGGAGAGGATGACCGTGTCGCCCGGCACGATCTTCAGCTGGGGATGCTGGCCGGCGGCCATGCGGGCCAGCACCGAGGAGGGCTCCCCCTGGGCCCCGGTGGTGAGGATCACCACTTGGGAGGGCGGATACCGATCCACCTCGTCGAGGCGGATGAGCACCCCGGGAGGGATCTCCAGGTAGCCCAGCTTCTGGGCGATCTTCACGTTCTCCAGCATGCTGGTCCCGGCGAAGGCGACCTTGCGCCCGTGGCGGACGGCGGCCTGGATCACCTGCTGAAAGCGGGAGATCAGAGAAGCAAAGGTAGCCACGATGATGCGGCCCTTCGCCTGACGGAACGCGGCGTCGAGGGCCGGGTCGATCACCCGCTCCGAAGGCGTCCAGCCGGGGCGGTCGGCGTTGGTGCTGTCGGAGAGCAGGGCCAGCACTCCCCGCTTGCTGAACTCCGCCAGGGTGGCGAAATCCGTCGGCTTACCGTCCACCGGTGTCTGGTCGAACTTGAAATCCCCGGTGTGGACGATCAGGCCGGCCGGGGTGGTGATCCCTAACCCCACGCCGTCGGGGATGCTGTGGCAAACCCGGAACAGTTCCACGGTGAACGGCCCGATGGCCAGCCGGTCCCCAGCCTGCACCGTGTGCAGGGTGATCCCCTCTGTGATCTTCGCCTGCTTGAGCTTGACCTCGATCAGCCCCCGGGTCAGGGGCGTGGCGTAGACCGGCGCCGGGATCTCCCGGATCAGGAACGGAAGGGCGCCGATGTGGTCCTCATGGCCATGGGTGACCACGATGGCTCGCACCCATGCCTTCTTGTCCCGCAAATACTGCCAGTCGGGGATGATGAAGTCCACCCCCAGCATGTCGTTCTCCGGGAACATGATCCCAGCGTCGATGATCAGGATGTTGCGGCCATATTCGATGGCCATCATGTTCTTGCCAATCTCCCCCAAACCTCCCAAGGGAACAATCCGTAACACCTGAGCCATTGTGCAATTCGCCTCCTGCGTAGGACAGTTCAGATTTCGCGCTCCTCGCAATGTTACACTGCCCCCTTGTCCCATGCGGCGAGCGCCTCAACGCCCGCGCGGATCCTTCCTGAAACGAAAAAGCCGCCAGCACCCCCTCGGGCATCCGGCGGCCCCATCCCGAATCGCCTGTGAGCAGGTCTTTCATTTCCTTTTCCATTATAGGGAATCTTTTGCGATCCGTCAACCCCAATCGCTCGGGGGTTCCGAAACGAGCTGGGACCACGAAGGTTGTGGTCCAACCGGGTGATCGCTGCCCTCATATACGAGGTGTCTTGGGCGGATTCATCGCTTTCAGGGGTTGCCAGCAGCTGCCGTTTTTATTATCATCCATTTCGACCATGAAGCGCTCCGACTGGACCCGGAACCGGGCCCGGTGAGCGCTGGAGGCGATGGGATGCGGGTAATGCAGGCTTTTCGCTTCGAGCTGGATCCGAACCGGGAGGCCCGGATCGCCCTGGCCCAGCACGTGGGTGCCGCCCGCTTCGCCTACAACTGGGGCCTGGCCCGCTGCCGGGAGGCCGTCGAGCAGGGGCAGCGCATCCCGTCGGCGATGGAACTCCACAAGGCGTGGAACGTCTGGAAGCGCCCGCACGCCCCCTGGTGGGTGGAGGTGTCCAAATGCGCCCCCCAGGAGGCCTTTCGGGACCTGGAGCGGGCCATCCGCAACTGGCGGGAGGGACGAGCGGACTTCCCCCGCTTCAAACGCAAGAAGGCTCTGGCGGACAACAAGGCTCGCCTGACGGGCTCCATCCGGGTCACTCCCCGGCATGTGCAGCTTCCCCGCATCGGCAAGGTGCGCACCAAAGAGCGGACCGATAAACTGATCGTCCTCCTCCACGAGCGGAAGGCCCGCATCCTTTCGGCCACGGTTTCCTGGGAGGCGGATCGCTGGTTTGTGAGCCTGACCTGCGAGGTGGAGCGCCCGGATCCCGAGCCCCGGGAGGTC
>Ga0197142_1004920_pt1 | contig 10644 bp, 8 predicted proteins | sample GBS60_MetaG_FD_148614 | JGI IMG/M metagenome (GOLD analysis project Ga0197142, IMG submission 148614) | Sediment microbial communities from Great Boiling Springs, Gerlach, Nevada, United States - GBS 60_MetaG | ecosystem: Environmental > Aquatic > Thermal springs > Hot (42-90C) > Sediment...
TCTCGGTGTTGCTCTCTCGCACGGCATCTTCACAGCGACAACAATGTTGTCCATCGGGTTGCCTCGCCCTCGCCGTGCGCACGCGTTGTGGAAAATCAACCGCTATATGGTTGAAAATCAGCCATTTGGTGGTTGATTTTCAGGATCCTTCGTCCTACCCTACCGTCGTGATTGCACGGAACGTCACCCACCGAATTGCCACCGCGCTTGCCGACCGTCCTGTCGTGCTGCTTCATGGCGCCCGACAAACGGGCAAGAGCACGTTGGCGCAGCAAATTGCCGCGCAACGCCCGGGCTCTCGTTATGTGACGCTGGATGACCTGACGGCACGTGCAGCCGCCCAAAACGACCCAAGCGGCTTTCTCGCCGGAATGGATGGCACGGTCGTTCTCGACGAAGTCCAGCGTGTGCCAGAGTTATTTCTTGCCATCAAGGCGGAGGTCGACCGAAGGCGACAGCCGGGGCGATTCTTGCTGACCGGTTCCGCGAACATTTTGTCTTTACCCAGCGTCGCTCAAGCTCTCGCCGGGCGCATGGAAATCGCGACCTTGTGGCCGTTTTCTCAAGGGGAACTCGAGGCCCGGCTGGAAGGTTTCCTCGATGCGGTGTTCGGAAGCGAGCCGCCACGTGGGTCGGCCGCACGGAGCAAAGAGCCCCTGGAGCAGCGCGTTGTGCGCGGGGGATTCCCCGAAGTGGTCACCACGCTCGCACCAAACCGCCGCGCCGCGTGGTTCGAGGCGTATGTCACCACGGTTTTGCATCGGGAAGTTCAAGAGCTGGCACGCATCGAGGGGCTCACCGCTTTACCCCGGCTCTTGCAGCTCGTGGCGACGCGGCCGATGGCTTTGCTGAACTACGCCGACCTATCGCGTAGCTGCGGGATCCCGCAAACGACGCTGAAGCGGTATCTCGCCTTGTTCGAAGCCCTGTTTCTCGTGCGCACTCTGTCGCCTTGGCACGGCAATATAGGGAAACGACTGAGCAAAACGCCCAAGCTTTTTCTTACCGACACCGGTTTGGCTAGCTTTCTCTTGGGGCTCGATGCTGCACGGCTCCAGCGCGACCGCACGCTGTATGGCCCCCTGCTCGAAAATTTCGTGGCGATGGAGTTGACCAAACAATTGAGCTGGCACCCGGCTCCGCCTTCCATGTACTTCTTCCGCGTGCACGAGGGGCCAGAGGTGGACTTTGTCTTGGAGCAGCGGTCGGGCATTCTGGTAGGAATCGAAGTGAAGGCAAGCACCACGGTTGGTCCCGGGGATTTTCGTGGCCTGCAGGTACTCGCCCAGGCGGCAGGGCGCCGTTTTCATCGTGGCATCGTACTTTACACTGGTAGCGAGGTTGTACCGTTTGCCAGCAATTTGTTTGCGATTCCGCTCGAGTTTCTCTGGACCTGGAACGCGAAACCCAAAGCTGTCGCGCGGCCGCGCAGGCCAGTTCCTGCAAAAGCCAGACAGAAGGTGCGCAAGTCTTCGACCGTACGTTAACGAACCGGTACCAGCCCGTTCGTGGATTCCCCCGGACGCGGGGTTATAATCCCTGAACGTGACGACTGAACGTGACGTGCCGACGCACGATGCCGCACTGCCCGCGTGGGCGGAACAGGTCGACACCATCCCCGCGCAGCCCGGAGTGTACCTGCTCAAAGATGCAGCAGGCAAAGTGATTTATGTGGGCAAAGCGCGAAACTTGCGGAGTCGACTACGCCAGTATGCGCGTGGCGACGACGAGCGCTGTCAGGTGCGCTTTCTGCTGCCCAAGATCGCCTCAGTGGAAACACTGGTGACGGCGAACGACAAAGAGGCACTCATCCTCGAGAACAACCTCATCAAGCAATACAAGCCGCGGTACAACATTCGGCTAAAGGACGACAAATCGTACGTCAGTGTGAAGGTCACTGTGCAGGATCCATGGCCGCGGATCCTGGTCACACGGCGCATCGTCAAAGACGGCAGCCGCTACTTCGGCCCGTACGATTCTGCTGCCAGTGTCCGCGAGACGCTGGATACGATTCGCAAAGTGATTCCATTGCGGACCTGCCCGGACGCCGTCTTTCGCAATCGCGCACGCCCCTGTTTGGAGTACCAGATCAAGCGCTGCCTGGCACCATGCTGTTTGCCGGTCGACCGGGAGTTGTATCAGCAGTACTTGCGAGAAGCGATTTTGCTCCTCGAGGGCAAAAGTCAGCAACTCGTTCGGCAGCTTACCCAACAGATGGAACGCGCGGCCGAAGAGCTCCGGTTCGAAGACGCCGCTCGCTTGCGCGATCGCATCCGTGCCATCGAACGCACCCAAGAGCGCCAACAGGTCATGGCCCACCACGGGGGGGACAGCGATGTGTGGGGCATGTACCGAGAGGGCGGGTTCCTGGAAGTGGAGATCCTCTTTCTGCGCCAGGGAAAACTCACCAGCCACCAGCGCTACAGTTTGACCGATCTCGAGTTCCCTGACGAAGAAATCCTGTCGATGCTTTTGCAACAATTCTATCAGGGAGAGCGCTTCATCCCGGACGAAATTTTGATCCCCGTCGAGCTCGATGACTCCAGTACGCTCGAAGAGTGGCTCTCAGAGCGCAAGCGGCAGCGCGTCACCATTCACCGCCCGCAACGAGGCGACAAGCTCCGGCTCGTGGAACTCGCCCGCGAAAATGCAGCACAAGGCTTTCGGCAGCGGCAAGACGCGTCGGCTCAACGGCAGCGGATGTGCGCGGAGCTTGCCCGCAACTTGCACCTCAAGCGCTTCCCGCATCGCATCGAGTGCTTCGACATCTCCAATTTCCAGGGCCGGATGGCCGTCGGCTCCCAAGTGACCTTTATCGATGGCGAGCCCGACAAGAACGAATACCGGCGCTACCGGATCAAAACCGTTCACCAAGCGGACGATTTTGCGATGATGGCGGAAGTGTTGGAGCGCCGCTTTGCGCGCGCCAAGGAAGAAGGCGTGATCCCTGACTTGATCGTGATCGATGGAGGCAAGGGCCAGTTGAACGTCGCCCTGGAGGTCTTGCGCAGCCTCGGCATCGATTCCGTGGAGGCAGTTGGCCTGGCAAAGGACCGTGTAGAGCGGAACCCGCATGCCGTCGATCTGCGCCACAGCGAGGAGCGTGTGTTCTTACCTGGACGGAAAAACCCGGTGATCCTCCGCCGTCACAGCAATGCTTTGTTCCTCTTACAACGCATCCGCGACGAGGCGCATCGTTTTGCGATCACGTATCACCGGAAACTAAGGACGCGGGAACGCATCCGCTCCTTGCTCGACACCATCCCTGGGGTCGGTCCCGTTCGCCGTCGGCGCCTCCTTCGGCAATTCGGCAGCGTCCGCCGGATCCGCGAAGCTTCGATCGACGAGCTCCTCGAAATCCCGGGGATCACGCGTGCCGTTGCCGAACGCATTCAGGCAGCGTTGCGTTCTGCCATCCCGGAGCCGCGACAGCCAAGCGCTGAAGGCACGGTTCCGGAAGAACTCCTCACGGCTCCCACAGGTGCGAAAACCAGCAGCCTCGAAGGGGATTAGTGGAGCCAACCGGGGCCACAGCCACCCAACCCCATGCACATGCATTCGTGCAGGCACCCCATGGGCGTACACCGGTCGGTCGTACATGGGTACGGATCCTTACAGTCTGCATCTGTGGCACACGGTTGCGCCTCGCTGCACGGACACTTCGCTCCAACCAGGTCGCACAACTGGCCTTCCGGACATGGCTCGCTTAACGAGCAGGGCGTGCCACTACATGTAGCTCCCGCGACGTCCACGCACTGGCCCCGGTTGCACGGCAACGCCACGCACGTGCAGGAAAAGCCTGCGGTGTCGAGCCATCGGGGCAAACACATCCCTGCTCCCCCTGCCGGTGTCGTACAAGCGGACCCGCATGCGCAGTCGGATTCCGGCGGACCCGAAAGACGGCACTGCTCCAAACACGCAAGAAAACCTTGTGCACAAGACCGCGCGTCGCTCGCGGCCGTTTCCGAGCACGTCCTTAAACATGCGGGCCGATCGGCTCCGGTGCCACACTGAGCAACGCACGGACGCAAGGTTTCATTCACCGTTCGTGCGCAAGTATGCAAGCCAGCCGCACAGTCGCGAACACACAAACCGGGCCGCGTTGGGTTCAAGGGCAGGCAAAGCGCAATACACGCATCGACATCCTTCCGGCAAGCTGCACGCGCATCCCGATGCTGAACGCGACAGTCGCGCAAGCAACGGATTTTTTCCGCTATCGAAGCTTGTCCGCGGCACCGTTCGCGACACGCTTGTTTCGTCGTGCGCGCCGCCTGAACACACGCGAGGCGCTGGGCCCCACAAGCTGGAAGGCACTGTGCGTGTGCCGCAGACGCGCCAAGCCACACGGCAGCACCGAAACTAAACAGAACAATTCCGCTTGCGACGCCCATACGCAACCTCCTGAGCCGGCGACGAATTCTCCACCCAGCCCGTGACCGAGTCAACCCTGTTTATCTGCCACGCTACCGCCTTCCCAGAGTGCCGAACCCGTTAGATGCAACGCATTGCGTGGCCCCACGGGTCGCCCCCTTTCGGGGGATTCTTAGCCATCATCGGGAATTGCGCGTCCAGGTAGCACGAGTGCCACGATCGCACTGCAATGCAGTGCCCCGGACACGCCGCCAGGCGTGCACGCCGCCGTACCGTGGCGCTGGAACCGAGAGCCTTCTTTTGGAAATGTCGGCTTCGAGATCGCACATACGCCACCGACGGTGCGGCTCCGCCTACCGATCAGGGTTGGAGTCTCAGCAAGGTGTGTCGATCCGACAAGGCGGGGAGGACCTCCGGCTAGACCCGCCGGCCCGGGAAGAGACCGCTTTCCGAACTCGACAAGGTTCGTCCCGGGCAGAATTTCACCGATTAGACGGCGGCTCGGATGCGCAGGAGAGGCACAAAGGTCCTCAGTGCGAAGACCGTGATGGCGGCGTGCTAGCAAACTGCATCCGGACTGGGCCGTGGCGTCCCAGTTCGTCTTATTCCCGCACACCCCTGCCCCGAACATTCCAATCCCAGCTTCCGACTCGGCCCTGCTGAACGTATCGCCAAAAAAGTAGAACGCCGGAACCGGGAGCGGTTTGGGGGCAGGGGGCTCCCGGTCCGACGTTCCAGCCGTAGGCAGCTTTTGGCTGCCTACGCCGCGACCGTGGGGGCGACGGTCGCGGGCTTGTACAGGGGCTCCTCTTCTATGGGTTGCTGCCAGACGTAATGCAAGAGGCCTTGCAATTTTTTTCTGCCTGCTTGCAAACGGCCAAGTCGTTCCGTAGTTGCGTGGAACACGGCGACATACACGCCCGGGCTGCTTGCAGGGCAGATTGGCAGTCCGAAGACAACGGGTCTGCGCTGCACGCTGTACGCGCGGCTTGGATCAGATCATTGCAACCTTGCAGGCAGGCCACGTTCGTTTGCAGCGCTGTAGCTTTGCACAATTTTTTCGTCGCCTCGCACTGGGCCTTGCAAACGGGATCGATTGGGACTGGGCACGTAGTGGGCAACACTGGACAGGCTGCCTTGCAGGCATCCTCTTCGGCCTTACAAGCCGCCTGCGCAGTCCTATAGTCCGAAACACACGGTTGGATACAAGCGGTATAGGCTCTCCATGCATCGATACACGCTTGCGAACCCGGAGCCGCGGAGCAGGCGGCTCGTGCCGCAGCCAAGGCCTCTCCGCAGGTTGCACTGATGCAACTCGATAGCGTTGCACGCGCTTGGGCTTTACAGGTTTTCTCGGCACCGTCGCACTGCTGCTTACAGGCCGGGTCGATATGCACACCAAACAGGTTGCATCCAGGCCCCGGACGCCCCGGCACGCCTGGAAGAGGCGGAACACGCCAGCCAGAATGGTTTGGGCCTTTGAACCGCTCTTCTTTCCCTTCCCGCCCGTGCGCTAAAGCTGCCGATGCGACCGCCATTGCCACTGCGGCAAGGGTCCACGCAACCATCTTCCTCGCTTGCTTCTTCATCCTTTTTCCTCCTCAGTTTGTTGGTTTCCGAAACTTCGGCTCCTCGCGCGCCCCATGAGGCCATGAGATCGTGGTCCCGTTCCGAATTCTCGCAAGGGCTACCTTGAAGGACGCTGTTTTTCTTCGGTTTGTTGCAATGCTGGATCTTGTCGCTCCGCCCTGGGTCTTGCTCGATTGCATGAACTCGATGAAACTTCGGCGTCTGCTGGCGGCGAAAGAAAGGCATTGGCAATGAACAAACTCCTCATTCGCGGTGGCCGCGTACTCCAGCGCCATGGATGGAGCCCGGCTACCGACGTACGCATCGAAGAAGGGCTGATCGATCGGATCGACAAGGACCTGGCGGCGCCCGGCGGACGGGTCATCGACGCACGGGACTGCATCGTGGTGCCTGGGTTTGTCGACCTTCACCTGCACGGAGCGTTTGGATTCTTGTGCGAAAGCGGCCAACCAGAAGCGCTCGTGGAAATTTCGCGCCGCCTTCCGGAAGTGGGTGTCACGAGCTTTCTCCCGACAATCGCGGCCTTGCCACGGCAACGACTTCAACGCGTCGTAGAGGCGATTGCCATGACCGCAGGGGCGGAACCAGGGGCGCGCATTCTCGGCATCCACCTCGAGGGGCCCTTTTTGAACCGCCACTGCGCGGGTGCACAAAACCGGCACTGGATGCGTCCCCCAGACCTGACCGAACTGGATGAACTATTGGCTCGCGGCAACGGCCTCGTTCGGATGGTCACACTTGCACCCGAGCTTCCTGGTGCCCTGCCACTCATTGCGGCGCTCTCGGAACGGGGCGTTACGGTTGCACTCGGCCACAGCGAGGCGACAGAAGAGGAAACGCTTCTCGCTCTCGATGCAGGCGCCACGCATGTCACCCACCTATTCAACGCGATGCGGCCGTTCCACCACCGCGAGCCTGGCCTCGTCGGGGTTGCACTGAGTGAGTCGTCCTTGACGGTCGAGCTGATTGCCGACGGCCATCATGTGCACCCGAGGGCCATCGACTTGGCGTGGCGGTCGCGCAACGGCAACGGGATTGTTTTGGTGAGCGATGCCGTGGCGCTTGGCGCTCCAGAAGGCGAATATGAGTTCCTCGGAAAGCGCTACCGGATCCAAGCTGGCGCCGTGCGTCTCGCAGGGAACGGACGACTAGCCGGAAGCCGCCTGGCACTCGATGAGGCAATCCGCAATCTGGTTCGCTGGCTCCCAAGAGTTGCCCACGAAAGGATTTTCTGGGCCGCCTCTACGGAACCCTGCAAGGCCATTGGGGCCGACGAGCTGGGGACCGTCGAGCCGGGGAAAATTGCCGATTTGGTCGTCCTCGACGAGGCATACACGGTTCAGTACACGATCGTCGGTGGCAAGGTCGTGTACGAGCGCGCACGGCACGCCCCTCTTTAACGAGTGGGTCGCGTTTCGATGGACCCCAACTGTGAACTTTGCCTCCTAGCCCCGACCACGCACTGGTACGTCGAAGCTCGCAAGCCGTTTCCGTTCGTTATCCTCGACTGCGATTCGTGCGACGTGCCCATGGTAGTGCTCGGCGAGCATCGACCCCGCGTGGAACCGTGGGAGCGCGCGGTGCTGAGACAAGCACTTGCTGCAGTGGCCGACAGAATGTTTCCACAAGGTTGGTTTTTCGACGACCACATGCGGCAAATTCCTTCCCACTACCACGCACACGCCCGCCCATACCCCCAGTGGTGGAAGCGGATTTGAAGAGGCACCGCACAAAAACCGGGATTTTTTCCCGTCGTGGGGAAGCGATCCATATCGACAAAACGCAAGCTGCACGGCTTCCACCTCTAGGGATTCCGCTTACGCAAGGAGCCTTTTGGGGACGTTCTCTCTTGTCGCGACTAGAGCGCCTAGATAGTCTTTCCCGACTTATGGCGGACGTTGCGACGGCGAAACACACGTTCCCAGTTGCGTTCGACCATGTCACCATGCGTTTTGGGTCGCGCCGTGTACTGGAACACTTCTCGTGCGCCTTTCCCTCCCAACGCATCTCCGTGATTCTTGGCGGTAGCGGTGCCGGAAAAACAACGATCTTGCGACTCATTGGGGGGCTCGTTCAGCCGCAGGCAGGCCAGATTTGGGTGGCAGGGACACAGATCGTAGGGCTCAGCGAGCGGGAACTTTACGAGGTTCGACGCCATTTGGGGATGATGTTCCAGGGCGGCGCACTGCTGAACTCGTTGACGGTGTACGAAAACCTGGCTTTTCCGCTGCGCGAACACACTCGGCTCAGTGAACCCGAAATTGCGGAGCGCGTGCACGCGACTCTGGCCGCCGTAGGTTTGAAGGATGTCGATCACTTGCTCCCCGGGGAGCTGTCGGGAGGTATGGTGAAGCGCGTCGCTCTCGCCCGAGCGATCCTGCGAGACCCGGAGATTTTGCTTTGTGACGAACCGTTTTCTGGGCTCGATCCGATTTCGGTCAAACGCATCGAAGCGTTGCTCCGCCGCATCAACCAGGAACGTGGCATTACCATGATCGTGTCATCGCACCATATTCCTTCGACGATGCGCATGGCTCATCATGTCGTTCTGCTGTGGGACCACAAAGCCGTGCAAGGGACTCCACACGAACTCGCAAGCAGCCCCGACCCTCAAATCGCAGACTTCTTCAACGAGGAAGTTCACGAAGACGGAGTGCGTGAACCCCAGCACACTCCGGTCCAGCGGTGGTGAATCCTATGCTCCAACTTATCGAGGACATTGGCTTTGCTGCGGTCCGTTTTGTCGCCGAGCTCGGCCGCATCACCTGGTTTGCCGTCGACGTGGCAAGGGCGGTGTTTACGCCTCCTCCAAGAATTCGGGCGTTTTTAGGCGAGATGTTCAACATCGGCGTGCTCTCGCTGTTGATCATTTGTGTGAGCGGAGCAGCCGTGGGAATGGTGCTCGGCCTCCAAGGGTACAACACCCTGGTGCGGTTCGGTGCCGAGGAATCTCTCGGAGCGGTTGTGGGCCTGAGTCTCATCCGCGAACTCGGGCCCGTGTTGACCGCGCTCCTCACCACGGGGCGGGCCGGGTCGGCAACGACGGCAGAAATCGGAACCATGGTGGCGACGGAACAGCTCGATGGCTTACGCATGCTTGCAATCGATCCGGTGCACCTCGTCGTGGCGCCGAAAACGTTGGCCATGATTGCCGCAATGCCTCTCTTGTCTGCCTTGTTCATCGTGTGCGGCTTGGCTGGAGGGTATTTCGTCGGCGTCGCCTTGATGGGCGTGGATGCCGGCAGTTACGTTTCGAGCCTGCAAAACGCTGTCGACTTTCGCGATGACGTCCTGGGGAGTGTCCTCAAGGCCTTCGTGTTCGGCGTTCTGGTCGGACTCATCTCCACGTTCCGCGGGTATACCTGCCAGCCGACCTCTGCGGGCGTGAGCGCCGCAACGACCTCTACCGTCGTGGTGGGCTCGGTCTCCGTCCTGCTGTTCGATTACATCATTACTGCTCTTTGGGGGGTGTGAGGGGTTGTCATGAATCGTTCGCCACGCCGTGACCTTGTCGTGGGTTTGTTCGTCCTGGCCGGATTGGCTGCGCTTTCGTACCTGTCCATGAACGTGGGTGGGCTCACATTTCGCAACCAGGGCGGGCTCGTACTCTATGCCTCGTTCGACGAGATTGGCGGGCTCAAACCCCGTGCGCCTGTGGTCATTGCCGGGGTCAAAGTTGGTCAGGTTGTGGACATCGCTCTCGACAGTGACTATCGGGCACGGGTTCGTATGGACCTTCGGCGGGATTTGAAACTTCCGGTGGACACCTCGGCTTCGATCATGACTGCTGGCTTGCTGGGAGACCAGTACATCTCTCTCCAGGTCGGCGGCGACGACCGGTTGCTCGAGAACGGCGGTACCATCACGATCACCGAATCTGCACTGAGCCTCGAGCGGCTGATCGGTAAGTTCATTTACTCAACGGATCGTGCCGGCAGCAATGAAGCCAAACCGTCGAGAACCGGGGGCGAGCGGTGAGTCGGTACAAGACGGTCCAAGGCTTGGCCAGCGGCCTATGCGCCCTGGTGTGGCTCGCGTGGCCCTGCGCGGCTTTTGCGACGGAAGAAGACCCGTGGGCTCCGTTTAACCGGGCGATGTTCGCGTTTAACGACACCGTGGACACATACGCTTTGGAACCAGTCGCCAAGGCATGGGACAAGGTGGTTCCCGACCGCGTCCAGCAATCGATCGTGAATCTCTTCCAAAACGTGTACACCCCGCTGGTAGCTCTGAACAATTTGCTCCAAGGAAAGCCCCATGCGATGGCAGTGGACACAGCACGCTTTCTGGCCAATTCCACCTTCGGGGTGCTGGGGTTGTTCGACATCGCCAGCACGTGGGGTCTAGAGAAGCATGATGAGGATTTCGGGCAAACGCTAGCGGTTTGGGGCGTGCCTGCAGGCCCGTACTTGGTGCTGCCCTTTCTAGGCCCCTCCTCCCCACGCGACGCGGTTGGGTATGGTGTGGACTCGCTCGCCACCGTTTACTGGTTCTTTACCGATATTCGCTTCACTGTGGGGCCGCAAACGGTCCAAGTGATCAATAACCGAGCCCAAGCATTGGATGCCGTCCGCGAGTTAAAAGCCGCTTCGGTCGACTACTACGCGGCTGTGCGCAACGCGTACCTGCAGCGACGCGCGGCGCAGATCGAAGATCGGAGCGACGCTGCTACGGTCAGCGACG
>Ga0197142_1004921_pt1 | contig 10642 bp, 12 predicted proteins | sample GBS60_MetaG_FD_148614 | JGI IMG/M metagenome (GOLD analysis project Ga0197142, IMG submission 148614) | Sediment microbial communities from Great Boiling Springs, Gerlach, Nevada, United States - GBS 60_MetaG | ecosystem: Environmental > Aquatic > Thermal springs > Hot (42-90C) > Sediment...
TAATGTTTAAAGTTGAATGTTTGATATATAATAATGTATCATTTATTATATGCTTAATATCAAGCAAGAAATTAGCAATTTTTTTTCTGCTTTAGTCAATCTTTTTATTTTCTTTCCTTATTTTTTTTCGGTTAAAAATCTTTTAAAAACCTTATTTTCTCCGTGGAAAAATTTAGTCGCAAAAAAACAGGGGGTGGGTTTTTCTTTTCAAGAATGGGTAAATCGACTATTTTTTAATCTTATTTCTTGCGGAATTGGTTTTTTTGCCCGCATGTCACTTTTAATTTTTTATTTTTTTCTAACAATTACTTACATCCTTAGTTTGCCTTTTATAATTATTTTCTTCTTTATTTTTTATCTGCCTTTTAAAATTATTATTTTTCCCTTTTTAGAAAAGGAAGAGGCAAAAAAACAAAAACTAAAAGAAAAATTCTTAAAAACTCATCTTTTGGATGAAAAGAATAAATCTTTGGTTGAATCATGGTTTGAAGATTATTACCAAAGACATTTTGAAAAAAAAAGATGGTGGGAACTTCCCAATCTTTTTTCATATCCTCCCTTAGCCCGCGACTGGACAGCGGGATATACCCCCACTTTAGATCAGTACTCAATCAATCTTTGTGATCCTGCCTATCTAAACTTCCGGCTATCAATTGTTGATCGACAAAAAGAAATTAACCAAATCGAGCGAATTCTTTCCAAAAGCAACTTTGCCAATGTAATAATCGTTGGTGAAGAAGGAGTAGGAAAACACACCATCGTTGATGCTTTAGCCAAAAAAATTTATGAAGGAAAAATTAATCCAACTTTGGCCTATAAACGAGTATTAAAACTTAATATGGAAAAAATACTTTCCACTTTTACCGATGAAAAAAAAAGAGAAAATTTTTTGGAAGAACTTTTTGATGAGGCTGCGGCAGCAAAAAATGTAATTTTACTAATCGATAATATTGATCGTTATCTTGCTTTTTCTGAAGGAAAAATAGACTTAACCACAACGATTGAAAAGTTTGCTAAAACCGATGCTATCCAATTTATTGGTATTACAGAACCCTTTTCTTATCAAAAATTTATTTATCCCAATGAAAAAATTACCCATCTTTTTGAAAAAGTTGACGTCTATGAGGTATCTATAGAGGAAGCGGGAAAAATTATTCTAGAAAACTTTGAAATCTTAGAAATTCGCCATCAAGTTTTTCTTCCTTACGAAACAATCAAAAACGCTATCAATAAGGCTAATTTTTATATTACCGATATTCCTTTCCCCGAAAAAGCAATCAACCTTTTAGATTTGGCTGCAGTTTTACAACGAAAAAAACTTAATCTTTCAGAAAAACAATGGACAGTTGTTTTACCCGAAACAGTTGATCAAATTCTTCAGGAAAAAACTCATATTCCGACCTCAATCACTCCCGATTTATCGCAAAAACTTCTAAATTTAGAAAAAATAATTTCTTCTCAAATTGTACAACAAGAAGAAGCTGTTAATCAATTAGCACAGGCTCTTCGTCGCTCATTTTTGCTTTTGGGAAAAAGAAAAAAACCTTTAGCCTCATTTTTATTTTTAGGCCCAACCGGTGTTGGGAAGACAGAAACAGCCAAAGCGTTAGCCAAACTTTTTTTTGGTTCTGAAAAATATCTTCTTCGTTTTGATATGTCTTTTTATCAAACTAAAAAAGATATTGCCAATCTCATTGGTTCAATCGAAACAGGCAATCCAGGACTTTTAACCCAAGCGATCCGTCAACAACCCTATGGCGTGTTACTTTTGGACGAGTTGGAAAAAGCCAATAAAGATTTAATTAATATTTTTTTAACCCTCTTGGATGAGGGCTATTTTACTGATGGTTTTGGCAAACGAGTTGATGGTAAAAATTTAGTTATTATTGCTACTTCCAACGCTGATGCCCACTTTTTATATTCTAATATAAGTCATTTAAATCATGTAAATATGATTGATGAACTAATTAACCGCAGTCTTTTTTCCCCTGAATTTATTAATCGCTTTGATGGTATTATTGTTTTTAAACCATTAACAAATCAATCAATGTTGGATTTAGCCAAAAAAAAGATAGAAAAAATAAAACAAGACCTTTATCAACTTTATCAGGTTAAAATAATAATCGATGAAAAATTTTTAATAAAAATTATTCAAGAAACTTATAATGAAAAATTTGGGGCAAGAAACTTAGAAAGAATTTTGCGAGAAAAAATTGAAGATAAACTTGCCAAAATTATTTTGGCCAAAAAACCAAAAGAGGAAGAATTAATAGAGATAAATGAAGACTAGTGGAGATGGGGGAGATTGAAAAATTCAAAATTAGTTCTGTAATAAGCAGCGTAAATGTTTTTAATATTTATAACGTTTAAAGTTAAACTTTTAATGTTTAACGATTAACGTTTCACGTTACACTTTTTATAAGCTTTTAGAAGTTAGAAGTTAGTTGTTAGGTATTTTAGGATTAGATGAGTGCTGATGTATGCTCAAGGTCTATTTTACCGCTTCAACCAGTTTCGAGGATAATTTAAAAAATAATTATAAAAAAATTATTACTCAAATAAAAAAACGCCGCCATATTCTTCTTTCTGGAGAACAAATTATTAATCAAAAACTTTTGGAAAAAGATGCAAAACTTCCCAAAGAAAAACTTTTTCAAAGAGAAAAAGAACTTATTGAAAAAGCTGACTGCATTGTGGCTGAAGTATCAAAACCCTCACTTGGAGTAGGCGGTGAAATTGTTTATGCTCTAATGAAAGAAAAACCAGTTTTAGCTCTTCTTTTGGAAAGTTTTGAAAATAAAATTTCACCAATGATTGCCGGTAATCCCTCAGATAATCTTTTTTTAGAAATTTATAATTTTGATCGTTTACCCTACATTCTTTCTGATTTTTTTGACCATATTGAAAAAATAAAAAAACAAAAAGGAAAGTTAATAGTTATTGAAGGTGGGGATGGTTCTGGTAAAACAACTCAAGCCAAACTTTTAATTTCCTTTCTAAAAGAAAAAAAATTTTTCGCTAAGTATTTTGATTTTCCCCAATATTATCAAACTTTTCATGGTCAAACTGTTGCCCGTTATCTTCGAGGAGAATTTGGAAAATTAAACGATGTATCACCTTATCTTGCTTCATTAGCCTATGCTTTAGACAGACTCTCTGCCAAAAAACTAATGGAGGATTTTTTAAAAAAAGGAGGCTTAATTATTGCTAATCGTTATACTACTTCAAATATGGCTTATCAAGGAGCACGTTTTGATGACAAAAACGAAAGGCAAAAATTTTTTCAATGGCTTTACGAACTTGAATATAAAATAAATAAAATTCCAAAAGAAGATTTAGTTATCTATCTTTACGTTCCTTGGCAAATTGGTTTAGAACTGACAGCTAAAAAGGGAGAAAGAAAGTATCTTTTAGGAAGTAAAGATATTCATGAAAAAGACATAGACCTTAGAAAAAAAGTGGAAAAAATGTATCTTGATCTTGCAAGAAATAAAAAAAACTGGATCGTCATAAACTGCGTTCAAGATAACAAAATTCTTTCTAAAGAAAAGATTCATCAAAAAATTATTCAAATTTTAGTTGACAGAAAAATTATTAACTTGTTATAATTAAAAAAAATTATGGATAAAAAATTTTTGGCGTTAAGTTTTATTTTTTTCATTGTTTCTTTTTTATTCATGATAATGCTAATTTTTAATCAACCTATAAGTCGTTTTATTAGAGCAAAAGAAGAATTTATTCCTTCAAAAGAAAAGTCAATGATCTTTGCTTGGCCTTTGAATTCTTCAATTAACAAACCTGTAACTATAAATGTTTTTTTAAGAAATGACGATGGATTTCCTATAAGCAACAAAAATGTTAGTCTATCAACTACTTTAGGTAAAATAACTCCTGAAAAAGCTTTAACTGATAAAACAGGTAAAGCTACTTTTAGTCTTACTTCTTCTCAGCCCGGAATCGCTGAAATTTCTGCTACTGCTGATAATAGTTATTTTCTTAATCAAAAAGTTTCAATAAAATTTGAATAAATAATATGAAAATCAGAAAAGTAGTTATTCCAGCTGCTGGTTTTGGAACAAGATTTCTTCCTCAAACTAAAGCGATGCCTAAAGAAATGCTTCCTATTGTTGATAAACCGGTGATTCAATATGTAGTTGAAGAAGCCGTTTCTGCTGGTGTTGAAGATGTTATTATCGTTACTGGCTATACCAAAAGATCAATTGAAGACCATTTTGACAGCCCCAATGCTGATTTGGTAAAAAATTTAGAAATGGGAAAAAAATATGACCTTTTAGAAGATATAAAAAAAATCTCCGAGATGGCTAACTTTATTTATATTCGTCAAAAAGGCCCATATGGAAATGCTACCCCTATTAAATCTGCAAGATATGTTATTGGCAATGAACCTTTCTTAGTTTTGTGGGGAGATGATTTTGTTTTAGCCAATCCTTCTCGAGCTAAGCAAATGATTGACGCTTTTTATAAATATGAAGCAACTATTCTTTGTGGAATAAGAACTCAAAAAAAAGAAGATACTACTCGTTATGCATTTGTTAAAGGGAAAGATTTAGGTGATGGTATTTGGAAAGTGGAAAAATTAATTGAAAAGCCTGGCCCTGAAAAAGCTCCATCTGATCTTGCGATCGTTTCTGGATATGTTTTAACTCCTGATATTTTTCCAATTCTAGACAATCAAAAACCGGGAAAAGGCGGCGAATACTATCTCCCTGAAGCTATTGATGAACTAGCAAAAGTTCATCCCGTCTATGCTTTAGAAATAAAAAATGGTAAATATTATGACACTGGTAATAAATTAGAGTATTTAAAAACAGTTGTAGAAATTGGCTTAAAACATCCAGGCATTAATGGTCAATTTAGAAACTTTTTAAAAAGTCTAAAAATATAAATAAAAATAAATTTATATCTTTTAACATTTTTTCTCAATTTAAATTTTTTTATATTTTCAGTTGAAAAAATCTTTTTTCTATATATAATATTTCTTTATGACAGACAGCTCTAATATTGAAAAAAAAGTTCAAGAACTCTTTAATCGTGGCGCGCATTTAGGTCATCGAAAAAACCGTATTCACCCAAAGGCAAAAAAATTTATTTATAAAATAGTAAATCAGCAGTCAATTATAGATCTTAATCAAACTGTCATTTTTTTGCAAAAAGCAAAAAAATTTTTTAATCAATTAAAAAAAGAAAATAAAACAATTTTATTTGTTGCCACAAAAAAAAACGTTACTTCAATAGTTGAAAAAATCTGTCAAGAAAATAATTTGTTTTATCTTACTAACAAATGGCCACCGGGTTTTCTTACTAATTTTGAAACTTTTCTAAAAAATAATATCCAAAAAATGCAAAAAATGCGTGAAGAAAAAGAAAAAGGAGAATGGGAAAAGTTTCTCAAACATGAGCGATTAAAATTAGAAAAACAACTTAAAAAAATTGAAAAAATTTATCGTGGTGTTTTTTCAATGAAAACAATACCTGATGCATTATTCATTATTGATGTAAAACGGGAAAAAAATGCTGTAACAGAAGCAAAAAAAACTAAAATTCCAATCATTGCTATTGTTGATACCAATGTTAATCCCGATTTAGTCGATTATCCAATTCCTGCTAACGATGATTCAGCTGAAACGATAGAGTATATTATTAAAGAGTTAGTCTATTAAATAATTTTATATGGATATAAAAAAAATAAAAACTTTAAGAGAGCAAACAGGTGTTTCTTTAGCATTATGTAAAAAAGCCCTTGAAGAAAGCAAAGAAGATATTGAAAAAGCAAAAAAACTTCTTCAACAATGGGGGGCAGAGCTTTTAGCAAAAAAATCAGCAAATGTTACTCAAGAAGGAGCAATTTTTTCTTATGTTCATCATAATAAAAAAATTGCTTCCTTAGTAGAGATCGTTTGCCAAACTGATTTTGTTGCTAAAAATAAAGAGTTTCAGAATTTAGGTCAAGAAATTGCAATGCAAGTAGCCTCAATTCCTGCCGAAAATATAAAACAGCTACTAAATCAAGAATACATTCGTAATCCATCAAAAAAAATTAGTGACCTTATTAATGAAGCAGTGTTAAAATTTGGTGAAAATATAAAAATCACTCGTTTCCTTCGTTGGCAAATTGGTTTATAACTTGATTATAATATTTTTTTATGGATGATCACTTTAGAAAAAATGCTAATTTTATAATCGAAAAACTTAAAGAAAATCTTCAATCAATCAGAACAGGAATTGTTACCCCAGCCTTAGTAGAAAACATAATAGTTGAAACTTATAATGGTCAAACAAAACTTAAACTTTTAGAACTTTCAGCAATTACTAACTCTGGTCCCCAAACTTTAGTAATTAGCCCATTTGACTTATCAACAATAAAAGATATTGAAAAGGCCTTAATTTCAACCAATCTTGGAGCATCACCGGTTATTCAAAACAATCAGATTTTTCTTAAATTTCCTCCTTTATCGGGAGAACGAAGAGAAAAATTAGCAAAAATAGTGACTCAATTAGTTGAAGAAGCTCGCCAAAAAATTCGTTCATTACGTGATGATATTCGTAAATCAATAAAAATTTCTTTTGAAAAAAAAGAAATTAGCCAAGATGAAAAATTTAGAAGAGAAAAAGAAATTGATATTGAAACCCAAAAAATAAATGAAATAATTGAAGAAATAAAGAAAAAAAAATTAAACGAAATAATGCATATATAAATTCAGATAATCTATTTAAAATAAAAAATTTATTATGAATTTAAAATTAAAGTAGATATAATCTTTATTTTTATTTTTTATTATGTCAATTCTAATTTTCATTCTAATCTTATCAATTTTAGTTTTAGTTCACGAGCTTGGTCATTTTATAGCCGCTAAAAAAAACGGTGTTTTGGTTGAAGAATTTGGTATTGGTTTCCCCCCAAGAATTTTAGGAATTAAGATTAAAGAAACAATTTATAGTATAAATCTTATTCCTTTGGGTGGTTTTGTTAAACTTTATGGAGAAGAATACAATCAATTAAGTCAAAACTCAAAAAACAGAAAAAAAAGTTTAGATAGTAAAGCGTTTGTATATAAAAAACCATGGCAAAAAATAATTATTATTGTAGCGGGAGTAATTGGTAATTTTCTTTTAGGTTGGCTTCTTATTTCTTATTTATTCAATCAAGGAGTGCCAAAACCTTTAAATAAAGTTTTAATTGAAAAAGTAGAAAAAAACTCTCCTGCTTATAATGCCGGCCTTAAAAAAAATGACTATATATATGGTTTAATTGTTGGCAAAAAAAAATATCCTGTTAAATCCTCATCTGATTTAATTATGTTAACTAAAAAATATGCAGGAAAAGAGATTAATCTTCTTATTGAAAGAAATAATAAAAAAATTACAGTTAAAGCTGTCCCTCGAAAAAATATCCCTAAAAATCAAGGTCCTTTAGGAATTGTTATTTCTTCATTTGAAATTAAAAAATATCCTTGGTATCAAGCTCCTTTTTATGGTCTAATTCATGCGGCATCAATAACCCAAAAAATTATCAGCGAACTTACAAAAACTGTTTTTCAACTTATTAGTTTTCAAAAACCATCAGTTGATGTTGCCGGTCCAATTGGTATTGCTCGTTTTACTTCAGAAGCAGCAAAATTTGGACAAAACGCAATTATAGAATTAATGGCGCTTTTGTCATTAAATTTAGCTGTTGTAAATCTACTACCATTTCCTGCTTTAGATGGAGGAAGATTAATATTTGTATTATATGAATTAGTTACTAAAAAACCATTTAATAAAAAATTGGAAACTTATCTTAACTTTTTTGGGTTTATTTTTTTAATTGGTATTGCTATTCTTGTTTCTATTAATGATATTCTAAAAATTTATCGCTAAACATCTTCTTTATTGTTATTATTTTATTATTAAAAACATTGCAAATATAAACAAAATTGGTATATTATACTTATGGAATTAAATTTTAAAAATATTACTGTTTCTGGAGGGGTAGCCACCGGTAAAGATACTCTTGTTGAAAATTTAAAACCATTTTTATTACCTTTAGGATGGAAATTTGCATCAGGAGGAATAATTCTTCGCAACTATCTAAAAGAATATAAACATCCATTAGCTTCTTTAGGAAATGAAAAAATTCACCGTATAATTGATGAACGAACGATAAAATTTTTAAAAGAAGGATATTATGTAATCAACTCCTGGCTTGCAGGCTTCATGGGAAGAAATTTTAACGATACCTTAAGGGTTCTTCTTATTTGTTCTAGTAAAGCATTAAAAGTTGATCGAGTAGTGAATCGTGATAAAGTAACTATCGAAGAAGCAAAAAAAATGATAAAAGAAAGAGAAGAAGACAACTTAAAAACTTGGCAAAAAATATATGGAAAATTTGATTTTTTTGATCCAAAATACTATCACTTAGTTATTGATACCTATTCATCAGGTCCATTAGAAACGGTAGGTAAGGTTTTAGATCGTTTAGGATTTAAAAATCAAAAATAATTAAAATTTTTTAATTCACATCTTATGTTTTATTCAAAAATTTTTGGCAAAACTCAAAAAGATATTAAAAAATATGAATCAAAAAACCAAGAACTTCTAACAAAAGCAGGTTTCATTGATCAAATAGCCTCAGGAATATACACTCTTCTTCCTCTGGGTAAACGGGTGCTTTCAAAAATTGAAAACATAATTCGCCAAGAAATGGAAAAAATTGGAGCTCAAGAAATTGAAATGCCACTAATTCATCCAAAAATTTTATGGGAAAAAACAGAAAGATGGAATTCAGTTGACGTGCTTTTTAAAACCAAAAGTCAATATAACCAAGAATATGCCCTTGCCCCAACCCATGAAGAAACAGTAACACCATTGGTTAAAAAATTATTAAAAAGTAGTAAAGATTTACCAATTTCTTTATACCATATTACCAAAAAATTTCGTGATGAGCCAAGACCAAAATCAGGGATTTTACGAGGAAGAGAGTTTGGAATGAAAGATCTTTATTCTTTTCATAAAGATAAAGAAGATCTTCGCAAGTATTATCAAAAAGTTATTGATGCTTATCTTAATATCTTTAATCGTTGTGGTTTAAAAGACATAAAAATAACTGAAGCCTCAGGAGGAAGTTTTACAAAAAAATTTTCCCATGAATTTAATGTTTTAACTCCAGCCGGTGAAGTCGATTTAATTTACTGTGAGTCATGCTCTTTTGCTCAAAATGAAGAAATTACTTCAAAAAAACAAAACGATCTTTGTCCTAAATGTCAAAAAACTTTAAAAAAAGGAAAAGCAATCGAAGTAGGTAATATTTTTGATTTAGAAGATCGATTTTCAAAGGCTTTTGATCTAAAATTTTACGATAAAGAAGGAAAAGAAAAATTTGTTACTATGGGATGTTATGGAATTGGAACAACAAGGCTTATTGGAGCAATTGTTGAGGTTCATCATGATAAAAAAGGAATTATTTGGCCAGTAGAAGTTGCACCCTATCATTTCCATCTTGTTGGTTTAAATCTAAACGAAGATAATATAAAAGAAAAATGTTATAATTATTATCAACAGCTTATAAATAATGGACTTGAAATTTTGTTTGATGATCGAAATGACATTTCAGCAGGAGAAAAATTAGTTGATGCTGACCTTATTGGAATTCCTTATCGTCTAATAATTTCAAATAAAACCAAAGATAAAATTGAGATTAAAAAAAGAAACGAAAATCAATCAAAAATGATAACTTTAGATCAATTAATAAAACTATATAAAAAAGATAAAAATTTATAAAGTTAAAATAATTTCATTTTTTCTAAGAAAGGGGGTCAAAATTATATGGTTGTTGTTCAAAAACAAAAAGGGGAAACAAAAGAAAGTATTTTTCGTAAATTTTCAAAAATTTTTATTGAAGAAAATATTGTTAATGAATTAAGAAAACATCTTTTTTACAAAAAACCATCATTAGTAAAAAGAGAGGAAGAAAAAGAAAAATTATTAAAAAGAAAACAAATTAAATATTAAATTAAAATATAATAATATTAGCTTAATAATGGTAATAAACATTATTTCCTCATCTCGATATAAAATTGAAAAAAAAGGAATCAGAGATTTTATTTCAAAAAAAATTAAAGATAATTTTTTGGAATTCTCTTGTTTAAATATCATTTTCGTAGGAAAAAGAAAAATAAAATCAATCGCTGAAAAATATAAAAATGAAAAAGTAGCCCTTCCTATTCTTACTTTCTATTACGAAGAACAAAAAATTGGCGAAATTTTTATCTGTTATCCTCAAATGATTCTTTTAGCCGCTGAAAGAAATAAGACCTTAAGTTATACAATCCAATTTCTTCTTAATCATGCCTTAGAAAACTTAATAAAGCAAAAATCCGAATCTAAAAACCAAAATCCGTCTAATTTTTAATGTAAAAATTTTTAAATCAATTTAATTACTATTTTTAAAACTTATTTTAAAATTAATTTTTCAACTATATTTATTTTTTATATAAAAGTTTAACTTTTAAATTGAATATTTAATATCTTTTACATGTTAAAGTTATATTTTTAAATTTTCTCTTGCATTTAAAAAAAAATATTTATATAATGACTTTGGTTATAATTTTTTCAAAAATCTATGTTTAATCCTTTATCCGGTTTA
>Ga0197142_1004922_pt1 | contig 10638 bp, 9 predicted proteins | sample GBS60_MetaG_FD_148614 | JGI IMG/M metagenome (GOLD analysis project Ga0197142, IMG submission 148614) | Sediment microbial communities from Great Boiling Springs, Gerlach, Nevada, United States - GBS 60_MetaG | ecosystem: Environmental > Aquatic > Thermal springs > Hot (42-90C) > Sediment...
CACTACCATTCATCAAGTAGAGTAAACCGGCTAACGACGTCGTTGCCAGAAAAACAGCGAGAAACAGGCGTGTAAATGCTTCGAGAAGGGTACGGGTAAACAGTGCGCGTTGGGGCGCCAGCACAATAAAAACCAGGCCCCAAATCAACGCAACCACGACATAGAGCAACCACTGGAACCGTGAGAAGACCGGTTCAGGATGAACAACGAGGGCAAGGCACAGTAATGTTGCAATCACATCCCAGGCAAGAACGCTCCCGATCAGGCGTAGGCGCAGGCGTTCTAGCATGCCGGCTCCTTACGTGAAGATGCTTGCCGGCATCGTGGCCGCATCTTCACACCATATCAACCGGAACAAACCCGCGACAAGGGGTATGCCGGTAGATAGTATAGCATGGAGGGTTGTGATGGGTCAATGCAGAGATAATAAGTGGAGAGGTGAGAGCTTCGTAAAAATACTCTATTGTGTATTTTGGAAAGTCGTTATCAGGAATGTGATCTAAAACGTGGCAAGGAAGAACATTAGTTTCATTACAAAAAGGATTGTTTCTATAAAAACCTTATTTGAATAATTGACAATTAGGGATGTGAATTTGTGTAATCTGTCCGCAGACAGGCTCTGCGGAGTGACACTCTTCACCATCTTGTACCTGATGGTCACAAGCATCAAGCATGTAGACACTTCCAACCAGGTGGTTACATGGAGAACACAAGTATATTGATAGACTATGATTAGTACATCAGAGGGTATTTACCATTATTTATCGATTCTATCCGACTGAATCTTTAAAAAAAGATCTTCGCGTGCTGTAAGGATAGAAGTCGCTTCTAATACTTTGCCAACAAGGTAGCCAAAAGAGATCGCGTAGAACGGTACAGCCGGGAGATAATATCTATCCCAATTTAAGGGTGTCCACACAATGATCCCTGCCATGGTGATTACGCCATATACTATAAGAGGGTAAGTTTGTCGCCAATGTTTCAGCAGCAAATAGAAACCAATGAGAAATAGGATGCCATTGAAAGAATCCCCAAACACTCTATTCTGAAACGCACCAACCTTATCACCGATAGTCCACAATGCAGCTTCTGTGAATCGATCACGACGGGCGGCAATAATGTTTGAATGTTCTATCATCATCCGAATCCCTGCACTGATGTCAGACCATAGTTGAGGATTGAGCAGAAAGAAGACAACAGGTGGAATGAGTACAATAGGTAGTAGGAGGAACATGCTTTGTTGTGATCGAGAGTAATATATGTTTATCAGTCCAATCGCTAATAGGCTTATCAACAATAATCCTGCATTGAGTTTTACTGAAATAGCTATTCCGCCGCACAACCCTGAAATAATCCCCCACTTTAGCGTATCTGATGTAGTAGTTGATGTCGTGGTAGCACCACGCCAGATGGCGTAGATTGCTATCATACTGAACAAAACTATAGGCATATCAAGCATTGCTTGCTTTCCTAACACACCGACCAAATCATGGGATAGAAATATTCCAACAACCAGCAAAGCGGTAATCCAGGAATATTGATGGTTTGCTGTTGGAAGATGAAAGCCAATAATAAACAGGAACCCCGCTGCGAGAGCGGTAACCAATACAATAACTTGCCTGGCAACAACTAGTTCTGCTACCGGAACAGCGTTGCCTTTCTTGATATTTTCCTGGAATGACTCACTCCAATTCCAAGTAATGGGGAGAGGAACCGTCGTATGCCCGTGGAGATAGAGCGCGGCCCCGATCATCAACTTTGCTGCATTTGGGGTTGCTGGGCCAAATGAACCAAAATGACGCCTATACTCTTCTACCCATAACTCTGAGGAATAAATTTTTTCAACAAACATCTTTTGGAATGTCCACTGGCCACCTCTGATCCAGTAAGTTTCATCACCATGGTACGTCCGGTATGATTCCAGCTTTCCAGAAAACAAGACAAAGACGCAAATCGTAACCAGACCAGCAATATACCAGATCAAATACCGAATGTTGATTGTCATACTGTTGCTCCTGCTTCCTACGACAAAATGTTGCGAAGATGTAGCCGTATAAACCGACGGGTGCGATGACAGCAGCAGCCTTAGCTATACTCTTACATCCGATTTCGCTCCCAGAATCTTGTTTGAATATCTTTAATCATTAACGGCACCAGACTCCAGGGTTCGACCAGATATCGGCGACTCAATCGTTGAGGCTCACTTATTAACCTGTAGAGCCATTCTAATCCTACACGTCCCATCCAGCGTGGTGGCGTCGGAATTTCACCAGCGATGTAGTCAAAGCATGCACCTGCGGTCAGAATGGCATTTGCTCGTATTCGATCAAGGTTGTCCAGGATCCAATATTCCTGGCGTGGCATTCCCATGCCGACCATTAATATATGGGGCTGAAAATCGGCAATTGTAGCCAATATCGCAACATTTTCATCGGGACGAAAATATCCATGATGAGTGGCAATCATCAATGATGGATACTGGGTACGCAAATACTCGGCTGCGCGTGCAGCGACTCCGGGCTTTCCACCAAGATAAAAGACACGCCATCCTTGGTAAGCTGCCATTGCCAATAAGGGATGAACCCAATCGACATAGGTGACTCGCTGGTCGTGGGTGACCGGATAGCCTAGTAGTCGCGCCCAATAGACGAGAGGCATACTGTCAATGTGAATGATATCTGCACGTTCGTAGAACATTCGCATCTTTATATCACGTTGATAAAGATAGACGCTGTGAAGATTATGATTAGCGATAATCCGACATTTTTGGTAATCAATAGACTCACTAATATAATGATTAAGCTCCGTTATAGAGAGAGGATTAACAGTAACATTAAGGATTAGCAGACGAGGAGGCTTCATGGCATTCTAAACAAATACTTCATATAGTTGTCTACCATCCGATCGAGATCATATTGTTGGGCCTGTATTGCAGCAGCATTACCTAATGTCTGGCGTAAATTTTCATTCGATGCCAGTAATTGTATTGCCTTTTGCCATATTTTTGGATCTTCAATTGGCAAAAACAATCCTGAATTGCCGACAATTTCATGATTAACTTCCATGTCAGTAACAATTATCGGTAAACCCAGCATCATTGCTTCAACAACGGCAAAACCGAAAGCCTCAAATCTTGAAGGAAAAGCGAAGATGTCACTTGCAATCAAGAGATCTCCAATTTGTTCTGGAGGTAATTCACCTAATAATTTAACCCGATCACTACAATTCCTATCACGAATGATTTGTTCAAGAGAAGGACGTAGTTCACCATCACCAGCAATGACTAGATACCAGTTGGGATTATCTGTACAACAGATGGCTTCTATCAATAATTGTTGATTTTTCTGATATGCAAGACGACCACTATTCACTACAATCACTCGATCCATTGGTAACCCAAATTTTCTTCTTGCCTCTGATTTGTTGCAAGATACATTTGGTTTGACCAATCCATTCGTGACAACTACACTACGCTTGTTATACGCCGTTGGATACGATTGAAACGACCGAGCTACACTTTGGGAAACAAAGATGTTTGATGTGTAGCATCCAATGGTTCCTAGGACTAGATCGAGCCAGCGAGCGATGATCGGATAACTCCAGCTAGGATTACGTTGTGTAGACAATCGGTGAGGAATACCGGCCAGATAGGCTACAAACTGCCCAATAACATTTGCATAGTGTGTATAAGTAATCAATCCATCTGGTTTTGCTTGGCGTAACCACCAATACAGTCTGACAACTAAAACCAGAAACTCTCGAATCGTTCTTGGCTTCTCCTCACAAACCCATCGAACATATGGTCGGTTGATATATGTTGGTCGTTTCTTATATAAAAACCAGACCTCTGATCTGAAACCACGCTGTATTAATCGCTCACAGAATTGAGTTGCCGCCTTTTGAGCACCACCTGCTTCCATTTGCGTGACAATGTTGAGTATAAACTGCTTACTCATAATTCTGACTGCCTGTAACAACTACTCTCAGCAATCACTTCATCATACAATGCTTCTAACTTTGCGTTCTGCTTCACCAGATTAAATTCCTGTTCCACCCATTGCCGTCCCTGAAATCCCATACGATCGCGAAGCGGCCGATTGGTCAGGAGCAGATCTATGTAGTGAGCCAATTCTTCGGTCTGGCGTTCTCTAGCCAGAAACCCGGTTTGGCCATGGATGATCACCTCTGGAATACCACCACTGTGAAAACTAACCGGTGGCACCTGCATTGCCATTGCTTCAAGGAAAACCACACCGAGCGTCTCCGACTCACCAGATGGCATAGTGATACTCGGCATACAGAAAATATAGGCTTGTTCCAGATAATGTCGCACCACTATGGTCGGTTGAGCGCCGAGAAAGGTTACACGCTGCCCAAGCAAATGACGAGCCAACACCTCATACTGCTTACGCATCGGTCCATCACCGATCACCGTCAGGTGTAGATCAGAAAAACGTTCTTGCAACAGAGCTAGAGCATAGAGTAAGAATGGGAGACCTTTTCGTTCAACTAAGCGACCGACATATAAGATATTGCCCCATTTGGTAGCTTCAGGTCGAGGATGGAACTGATCGGTATCAATACCATAGCGAATACATACCACTTGATCTGGTCTAAAACCGTGCCGTTCGATAACGATACGCTTTAAAAAATTGGACTGCACAATCACCCGGCTTGTGGTATGGACGAGGGTACGGCGTCGTAACAAGTACAAGCGGTGAGCAAAGTACGACGAACGCCAGATAGCAGCATCGCTCATTGTGACATCAGTACCGTGAACGCTCACCAGTAATGGTAGGCCGCCAAACTGGGCAATCGGCAGAGCAATTGCACCATACGGAGCAAAATGCGCATGAACCAGCTTTGGGCGCAATCGGCAGAGCAATTGGCGTACTGATTGGGGCACGTAGCCGAACATCTTCAAACCGAATTCGCGCACTGTGCCACGTATTCCGCCATGGCTAATCAGATGCACATCAAGCCCGGAAAGATCAATACTTGGTCCCTTCGGCTTCTTCACACCTAATACGATGGCATGGTATCGCCTGAGACCGGCAATCTGGTGGTAAACAAACGTCTCAGAAATCGGTAGCGGTTGATTACAGAATACAAGAATATTATCAGCCATTCTGTTCATCCGTATGCTGAGTAACAGAGAAATATGACCACGAAAGAAGAATCCAGAAAATTGCTTTTGCCAGGCTACTTTCGAGCAATGTTGCTTCAGAAAGGTTATACAACAGTAAGAAAATGATAAATAGACATACAAAATAGAGATAGCTACCGGCCTGCTTCTTTTGTATCATTATCAAACTTCGCCACAGAGCAACGATTAACAGGATGCAGGTGAGAACAAGACCAATCAAACCAACTTCCAGCCAGATATCGAGATAGCCATTATGAGCGTGAAGGGCCCACCAGAAGCGTTGCCGCATCAGAGCAATATCTAATTCTATCATACGGCCTGAATCAAGCCAGAAAGCACCGAATCCATAACCAAGGAGACTCTGCTTCCAGGCAATTGGCCACAGGGTTTGCCACAACGGAAAGCGACCGGTCAGGGTGAGATCACGGTTAAGGAATGCCGCTATTTCGGCACTGAAAAACCACATCAAGCTCCCAACAGGCATGGCAGTACCAAGGCTAAGTGCTGCTACCTGGAGCTGCTGTTGATGAGATAGCGTATTTATGAGGACCAACATCAACCCAGCGATCACGACTAGACCGAGCACAACAATTGCCGATACAGACTGGGATCCAATTATTAAGAGCAAGCCTGCCAGAGCAGCGACCGCCCAACCAATCCGCCAGAGCCTGGTTGTCTGTTGGAACAACACGCCAAAAACAATTAACGCCAGCACACTCAACCGTCCCAAAGCATTTTTGTGATACATAACACCATTCCAACTACCCGGATAGTAACGATCTATTGTCGCCCACGGCGCTCCCAGGACAACACTGATCAGGCTGGCGCTGAGGATCACTATCATTGCGGAGCCAAGCAGCCGCAGGACGGTAAGCGGAGGATAGCGCACTGCCAGAAACAGGCCATACAGCGTAGCCAGCAAGAGTGTTACACTGCGACGTATTGTAAGAATGGGATCTTGCGACCAGAGAACTGAAATGATTGCCCATCCAACAACGAGCCAGATCAACCATCCCTTAACGGCAACCGGAACCATTTGTCGCCAGTACCACCAGCACAACAGCAGGCCGCTGTAGGCGGCAACTAAGACGATTTGTTGGATCGGATCTCCCCCTCTTTTCAAAGGATCACCGAATGTCAGGTCGCGCCATAGCGGGATAAACGCACCTGATAATATCGTCAATGCTGCGACATGCCAGATCAGCTCGGCTCGTTGCCAGAAACCTTTCATCTCACACTATCCAATCGGTTTACGGGCAATCAACAGGTAGCCGCAAGTTAGCCAATGGTTCACTTCGTCAAGAGCATTTATCCGTTTGACGAGGCGATCAAATCGTTGTTCCACTTTTGTTAAGTTGTTTGTACTAAGACGCAATTTCCGTGACAATTGCAGATAAGCCCATTGCGGCAAGCAAATCATCCAGCGAAACCACTTTTGCTCGTAAAGAGGTGGGTTGAGGTGTAAAATTTTACTTACAACGTTCATTCCTCGTACTATGATATTATGGGTCAAAACCAACATCGCAACAATTATGCCACCTTTAGAGTTAATTTCAATCACTTCAAGCCCATTATCCTGACACATCTTCTGCAGACCATACCTGGTGAAACGCCAGTAATCATGGGGGGCTTCATGAATTGGATAAATAAAGGGGGTCGATATTAGGAGATACCCACCCGGTTTCAACAATCGAGTCAGCTCGGTCACCACCTGAAACGGATGTCTGGTATGCTCCAGAACTTCAGTACAAAGAATGGTATCAAATGAATTATCTGCAAATGGCAGATGTTCAGCATAACTGATTAGGTCAGCCTGATCGGTACCGTGAGGAGAAAACTGTACTTCAGTACCAACGCTAAAATCCACACAACGATCATAGATCAATGCGTATGGTCGTTTTCCACATCCTACATCGAGTAACGTTCCTCGTATATACGGTCGCGCAGCAAGGAGTAACTCTAATAACAGCTCATTAACAGCAATCGAGAGAGTTTGTTGATAATCAACAAAATACGAATCATTTTCTGCGTCGTGGATTAGGAATCCTTGTTTCTGAAACATAATACGAATAACCCTCTCAAACACCAGCCATCGGATGATCTAAAGCTAATACGCGCTTTTGGTTAAACCGTTGCCACAGTATAAAACCTGATCCTCCCATGACAATAAAGACCCAAGCAGCTCTGATTCCAATAGCACCAATTGAAATTTCCGTCCATAATCTATCGATTAACCATAGACCGCTGTAGGTAAGCAAGCCACATCCGACAATTACACTAATCATGCCGAGTGGATACTGGATCGGAAAAAGACGCAATGAGTCAGCAGCAATGAAGCCTGTCCAGATCGTATAACTGACAACAGTAGCCCACGCGGCGCCACTGATACCATACAGTGGAATCCACCAGACACACAATCCTAAACAGCTCAATGCTGCAATAATACCAATAACCGGCAAATCGTGTGTGCGATCTTTAAGCATGATGCCAACGTTTAACGGATAACTCAGACCGTAGATAATGTAAGCTAACAGGATAATCGGTACAATCTCCATTCCTGATCGGTAATCGATCGGTGCAATTAGTGTATAAAGAAAGGGAGTTATTGCTACCACAAAAAGAGCAAATGTGATTACTACCCAGAGGTAGAAGAGTAACACCTGACTATACATTTGACCAGGATTAGCCTGCGTTGCAATCTTAAACCGTCGTGGAGCCCAATCCATTGCAAACGGGCGTGTCACTAGCACGTCAAGGATAGCTGCTACTTTGTAAGCAAAGGTGTAAATTGCTACTGCTTCTAACGAAAGAACGTAGCCCATAATATAGCGGTCAGCAGCGAACAAAATGTACGAAGCAATATTTGTTGGTAATAAAGGTAAACCATACCGAGCTATCCGCCACATAATCGACCGGTCAAAAGACCATTTGATAAATCGACGACCGATGAATAATCCAAACCCAAAGAATAAAACTGATGAAGCGAGTCTGGCAAAGAGTGCACCGATTAACCCAAAACCAGCCTCTATAAATCCAACTAACAGAGCAGCAAAGGCTATCAGCCGCAACAGCGACAGCGTAATATATGTTACCGGTTGTTCAAGAATACGAAATACGGTTAATATCAGATTAAAGAGAGCATCACTCCATCCGATCAAGAGGACCAGGATCAGAGTGAACGGTGTGCCGGGGAAATCACCACCTATACCATGAGCAGCGAGCAACGTACCAGCGCCTGTGATCACGGCACCTATCACAGCAACCGTTATCAGCGTGCTGCCAACGATACGAGAACGTAGCGTTACATCAGCCTGCCACCAGAATTCACGCATCAGACCAACTTCCAGCCCGGCGAGGATAAACAGGTTGGCGAGCATAGTGGCAATTTCAAATATTGACCAGGCACCATACTCTTGAGTCGTTAGCTTGTTGATGAGGTATGGGATAACGAGAAAGAGCGCTGCACTGTTTGCTGCGCTACCTATCGCATAGATAACACTACTTGCAAAAATGCGTTTCATTTGAGTTTTTCTAACTTTTTACCTGTCTTAATTTGAATTACCCGTGAAATATGGTTCAGGCAATCGACACATCACTTACACTCAGGTTGTACTTCCTCACTTAATCCCTGTTGTTGAGCCTGCCTGCACAAAGCGATAGCCCGTTCGTTTTCTTTGACCCACTTCCAAAAACCGATAAGGTTCAACCAAATCTGTGGCCGTGAATCGAGTGCCAGTGCATTGGCAAACGCCTGTTCCGTTTGATGCACTTGCCCAGGATCAGCGAAGTATAAAATCTTACCATAATGAATATGTGCCCAGACACTCTGATCATTAAGTTCCACAGCCTTCATTGCGTATGGCAGGGCCTCTTCAGGTCGATCTTGAAGCCACAGCGCCACCCCTAGCCGACGGTATACCTCAGAAAGGAGCCAGTAGACAGACCGATCATCCTGAGCTGTTGTGTCGAGGACGTACCGTAATCCCCGTTCTACTTCCGCAAAACGTTGTGCGTCGTGAAGAATACTAGCCCATCGTACCCATGCCCGCAAGCGCATTTCAGAACTGTTCCAGCCTCGATCAAAAGTTACACTCTGAATGAGGGCATCAGACTCATTGGTCATCAGGTAGCGCGTATACCACATCGTACTCGTTACATCGGCTCCTGAAATGGCGGCTCTGGTAAACCATCGTAACGCTTCATCATACTGCCGCTGTCTAAACGACACCATCCCTGTTTGCAGAAAATCGGTAGCGGTAAACCCACCTTGATACCAGGCAGCAGTCGCCCGTTGCAGACAATCTACCTGAATGCAAGCAACGGCCGTGCGGTCGATTAACCGAAGTTCACCCCAACCAGGTTGAGAGGAGTTGGTCGAGAGAGTAATAGTCACCATTTGCCCGGCCCACGACGACAGATCAACGTGTACGTGATGCCAACTCTGCGTAGTAACTGATACCGGGAATGTAAACGTCCCGATCAATTCGTCGTTCAGGATAACGCTGTAGGCTGTGGTTCTATCGCCATGATCACTCACCCAGAAACTGAGGACAACCGGATCAGTCGGTAATGTGGTACGAAAAGTCATCTGATCATCGATAAAGACGGTTCGCTTGATTGGTTCGCTTGGCATCCACCAATCCGATGACGTTGTTGGTGCTAGCGGTAACAACCACTCTTGTATAGCTGGTGGTAGCCCCAACCATTCCCATGGGATTTCATCTGTGTAAAGACTTGTTAAGCCAACCATCTCAGATGGCGCAAGCTGCTCATAGGCAATTCCCAGCTCAAACCAAATGAGTGGGCTATTGGGACGTTGCTCGACTGCACGTGAGAAGGCAGAAATGGCAATGTCTGGCCGGCCAGCTAGAATTGCTACCCGGCCAAGGTGACGGAAAGCTTCGGTATTGTATGGAGTAACCGCAACCAAGTGTTGTCCTTCAATTAGGGCTTGTTGAGCTGCTGCTCGCTCCTCAGGAGAATTGAGAGGTATGAGGTCTTGCCACGGATCGAAAGGGCGAGTTCTATCCTCATCTTGTCGTGTGTTACGAGCCATTTGGTCGATTTGATAGAACAATCGTTGTTGCTCGACCACTCTCCGCAGTGGTTGATATCCAATGCTGATAGTAGTCAGGAGTAGAGCAGCTATGAGAAGCCACTTAAGCTGTTTGGTGAAAGGGTAAAATCTTTCCAGAATCATAGGGACTTATCCTTCACCCTATGCTTAAGAGTAGCTGTCTCCCTGTTCCTGCTTCTGTGTATGTTGCTTCTCATGCTCGGCATACTAATGCTTCCCTAAGACAGCCGTTCTTACGAGTAGAGTCGACTCTTGCTCGGCAGATTGTTATGGTATTAAAAGCATTGCCCTCACCCCACCCTCCTGACCTCCATCCATTGCCGTGGTCCTGGGCGCAGTGTGGCCTTGGCCATAGGGCGCACCGGGTAGCCTGGAATGGCGCTGACGTGGAAGCGTTGCAGGATCATCGGCAACA
>Ga0197142_1004923_pt1 | contig 10637 bp, 10 predicted proteins | sample GBS60_MetaG_FD_148614 | JGI IMG/M metagenome (GOLD analysis project Ga0197142, IMG submission 148614) | Sediment microbial communities from Great Boiling Springs, Gerlach, Nevada, United States - GBS 60_MetaG | ecosystem: Environmental > Aquatic > Thermal springs > Hot (42-90C) > Sediment...
GGGGAGCTGGGGGATCTGGGCCCGGAGTTCGAGGAGGTCATCGAGCGCCTGGAGGCCGGCCAGACCCCGGAGGAGATCGAGAAGGCGATGCCCGAGCTGGCCGGCGAAGGCGAGGGAGGGGGGGAGGAGGGCGAGGGATCTGCCGGAGAGGAATGAGAGGTGAACACAGTCCGTCAAGAGAGTCATCGAGTGCGTTCTCTGGGGCTCCGGCTCGCCACCCTATTGCTTCTGGGTGGGTTGGGGTGGGGGCTCTTCGGACCTTTCCTGTCTCTCCCCTATTTGTTCGATGATCCGGTTGTCCTGCAAGCGGCGCGGGATGCCCGATGGGCTGAGATCTGGACCTCTCTTCGCTGGCCGGTGGGTTACTACCGACCCCTTGGCCTCACGCTCTGGAAGGCGGCGGACCTGTTATGGAGGGAGGGTGCTGTCCTCGCCCTTCGGGGATTGGGATTGGCGCTGCACATTTTCAACGCCGCTCTGGTGGGCCTCCTGTATCGGCGCATCTCCGGATCCGGGTCGCGATGGGCTGTGCTCCTGGCAGCGTTTGGGTTTCTTCTGTTCCCGTTCAGCGTGCAGGCGGTGATTTATCCAAGCGCTCTGATTCATCCGCTGGTTGCCTTCTTTGCTTTATTGGGGGCCCTGCTGGCTTCTACCCATACTCTGCGCGGGATGGTTGGAGCGCTTTTCCCGGTGGCGCTGGCCCCTTCGCGGCCGAGCACGGCGTCATGGCGGGCTGGCTGGTCTGCTTGGCGGCGATGTTATCTGGTAAGCGCCCTGTGGCCACTGATCCCCGCGTTCGGATCTTTGCCTGGATCTATGGAATGCTCCCTATGGCCTCCCTGGCGCTCTGGGTTTCCCTTGCTGGGCCCGGAAAGGCGATGCGAGGCCTACCGGTTGCGGATTGGGGACGGAACGCGCTTTATTTCCTTCAGGGACTGATCATCCCGCTTCCTCAGGCGATCCCCGCTGCTGGCCGGCCGGGTCCGCGGCGCTGGCCTTACTGGGGCTGATCGTCCTGGGGGTGCTGGCTTTTGTGTTTTATCAGTCCGGTTGCATATCAGTCTGGGTGGTAGGAGCGGGATGGTATGGGCTGGCGGTGCTTCCGGCGCTGCTGACACGACCCTTCGTGTATGTCATGGACGGCCCCCGCTTGATGTATCTGGGGGCAGCGGGAGCGGCCTGGATCTGGGCGGAGGGGATGCAGTGGCTTGCCCGGCACCCTTCATGGGGGAGGATCCTCGCCGCTGTTGGAATCGGTGCCGTGGCCCTTGCCCATGGCGCTTTCCTAAAGGACATGCTCGAGCAGCTGAAGGCAGGCGGCGCTCTGGTCCGGGAAACCTTGAGACAGGTGCGGGAGGTCCCCCGGGTTCTACGCTTGTGTTCATTAATTATCCCAGTTGGCTGGCCAGCTCATCAGAGCGCTATCCATTCGGCCACGAAGGGATCCCTCTCATCCCAGACTATGTGGGCATCGGGGCGTTCTTGCGCGCTAATCTGGGGGAATCATGGGAGGTTCTTGCCCTCTCATTCCCGGACGTTCTGCAACCGTGGCGCTTCCGGTATGGGACGCTGGGATCCTGGCCGGGCTGGGAAGGAATGGCGGAGATCGTGCAACGCGCGGACGCCGTTTTCCGAGTGGATTATCGAACGGAGGGATCCTTGCGTCTCGTGCGAGTCGGCGGCCGCAGGCCGTGTCCGTTCGAGTGGGCATCTTTCGGGCCGGGGTCACTGGTTCTGTGCGAAGCCTCCGTGGAGCGGGGAAAAGGGGAGCTGATTGTTCTGACGACCTGGGCGCTTCGCACTCCGGTTCATGAGGACTGGACGGTTTTCCTTCACCTCTATGGGCCCGATGGTCGTCTGGTGGCCCAGGAGGATGGCTATCTCATCGGCAAGACGTTGCCGCCGCGCTGGATGCGCGTGGGCGCCAGCGTGCAGGATGTCCGGCGCCTTCCCATATCTCCGACAGCATCCCCCGGCGCTTACCGAATCGGATTAGGGGTTTACCGATCGGATACCGGCGAGCGTGTGAATTTCCACTCGGGCATGTTTGTCCCTCAAGAAGATCGAGTCGTTCCACTTGCAGCAATTGATCTGCCATGAGCTCCTCTCGAAGCGGCGAGTTAAAGAGCGCGATGGCATACCGGGTCCTGGCCCTTGTGGGGTTGCTGGTTGCATTCGCCCTGCGCGTCCATCGCCTGGGCGAGGCAAACGTCTGGTGGGACGAAGGGTTCACCATCGGGCTGGCCCGCCGTCCGTTCCCCGAGATGATTTGGGGGACGGCGCGGGACACTCACCCCCCGCTTTACTATGCGCTGCTCTGGCCCTGGATCCGGCTGGCGGGGGATGGGGAGTTCGCCGCTCGATTCCCATCAGTGGCCTTTGGGGTCCTCACCGTGGCCGCAGCGGGGGCTGCCGGCCGCCGGCTGGGCGGACCCGGCGTCCAACTCCTTGCCCTCTGGCTTCTGGGTCTCTCCCGTTTTCACATCTGGTGGTCCCAGGAAACCCGGATGTATGCCCTGGCGGCCCTTGGGATCGCCCTCTCCGCGTTCTTTGCGTTGCGGGTCGCATGCAAACCGGGTTCCTTCCGGATATGGGGCGCGTGGGCGCTGAGCAGCTCAATCGCCCTCTTCTCGGTCTATCCGGCCCTCTTCGCCTGGATCCCCCAGAGCCTCAGCCTGCTGTGGGCCATCCCCCGGCGCGCTTGGCCGCGATGGCTGCTCGCCCACGGGACGCTCGCGCTCCTGATGCTCGGGTGGCTCGCCTTTGCCTTGCCTCGCATGGCCACCTGGTCGGCGGGCGGTCCGCCCCCTGGGTGGTCCGCCGTGTTGCAGTTGAGCGCGGTGCTCTGGACGACGGGGATCTCGACCGATGTGGAGCGATGGGCTGGGCCTGCTGTGCTTCTGATCGCCGGGATGCTCCCCGGGATCGCCGTCGCCGCGCGGGAAGCCGTGCGCGCGACGCGCCGGATACGGGATCTGTTTCCTCTGGCCCTGCTCAGCATCGGGCTGGCTCTCCAGCCCGTTGCGGTCTGGCTGATCACCCGCCCCCGGTCTTTCCTGTATACGCCCCGCCTGGAGGCGCGTTACTTCCTCCCCGCTCTACCTTACTTCAGCCTCTTGCTGGCGTTCTCCATCGCCCGGGCTTTCTCCATCCCCCGCCTCCGACCTTTCGCCCTTGTGCTGGCGCTGGGCGCCTTCGGCCTATCGCTGGCCTCGCTCCCAGCGTATTACGCCAACCGCCACTGGCGGGCGGATCCGGCCCTTCTTCCCTTCCTGATCCGGGTTTACGCTCGACCCGGGGATGGCGTGATCCTGGTCTCCGGGGACCGCGCGCCGGAGTTTCAGTATTACTACGAGCGGATCGATGGGACGAACGGCCTCCCGCCGGTGTATCCGGTCCCCCGGCAGGCTGTCCCGGTTCGATCGGACACGGTGGAGGGGGAATTGGAGGAGATCCTCCGGGCCCATCCGCGGATCTGGCTGGCCCGGGTGGAAAGCCACCTTCAGGACCCTGAGGGCTGGGTGGAACGGTGGCTGGACGCCCATCTTCATCGCGTGTTGGAGTTCCCCTTCGGCCACAACGCTCTGATCTTGTATGTAGCCTCTCCTCAGGAGCCTGCGGTCCCCGCGGAGAACCTGGCCCGCTTGAACGAAATCCATCGCCTGAAGGATCCGTCTGGAATCTTCCTCGGATACGATCGGGTGGGGCGTGGGTTCCGGCCCGGGGAGACCATGCGCATCGGCCTTTACCTGCAGCCCGGCCGTCCGCTCTCCTTAACAGTGGAATGGATCCGCAGGCCCGATCAGCGGGTCGCTCGGACGGAGCTCCATGTCCCGGCGGGATCAGGGATCCGACGGGGTTCGCTGGAACTTCCCGTCACCCCTTACACGCCTTCGGGAGATTACGTCGTCTGGGTTGAGGCGGAAGGAGACGGATCGGTGACGATCCCGGCGTTCCGGGTGGAGGGGACGATCCCTCCTCCTTCCCCCTCGGAGATCGCCCGTCCGATGTCCGCGCGCCTGGGGGATCGGATTCGCTTCCTGGGTTACAGCCTGTATGGGGTCCAGCAGGGGGATCCACCGGAGGCGGCGCCGGGGGATACGCTGTTTCTGGACCTCTACTGGGAGGCGGAGAGTCCGATCCCCCGTTCCTATGTGGTGTTCACCCATCTGATCGGAGAGGCCTGGAACCCGGCCACCGGCAACCCCGTCTGGGCCCAGGACGATCAGGTCCCCCTGGAGGGGGCGTATCCGACCACCCACTGGATCCCCGGTCAGCCGTTGCGGGATCGCTATGTGCTCCGGCTGCCAGCGGAGATGCCCGCCGGGGACTATCTCCTGGAGGCCGGGATGTATCTGCTGGAGACCGGGGAGCGATTGCCGGTGAGCGGGGAGGGGGCCGATCCGACCGCCCGCCGTCTGATCCTCGGCCTCATCCGCGTGCGCCCGCGGCGGTGAGCCGCGCGCTTCCTTATCTTGGCCCCCTTGCCCTTCCACGGGGCTCGGATCAAACTTCTTCCAGGAGAACACCCAGGCTGGAAGATCTCTGCTTGGCCCGAATCCGATACGAAGCCTTTCAAAGGGAGGTTTCCGGTGGAAGCGTTGAAAGAAGCGATCCGGCGTTATGGACGTCATCTGGGGAACGGCATCATCAAAGTGGATGCCTTCCTGAACCATCAGATCGACCCCGCCCTGATCGCCGCGTGCGGGCAGGAGCTCGCCCGGCGGTTCCGCCACCTGGAGCCCACCAAGGTGCTGACCGCGGAGATCTCCGGGATCGGGCCGGCGCTGATGACCGCCTACGCCCTGGGGGTGCCCTTGGTCTTCGCCCGCAAGCACAAGCCCCTCACGATGGGGGATGACGTCTTTTTCGCCACCGCTCCCTCCCATACCAAAGGTGGGGATGTGACGTTGCTGGTGGCCGCCGACTATCTGCGGCCGGGGGATCGGGTCTTGATCGTCGACGACTTCCTGGCCACCGGGGCGACCATCCTGGCGCTGGCCCGGCTGGCTCAGGCCGCTGGCGCTCGGGTGGTGGGGATCGGTGCGGTGATCGAGAAGCGCTTCGAGGGCGGGCGGGATCGACTGCGATCCCTGAACGTGCCCATCGAATCCCTGGCGGTGGTCACCGGCGTGGAGGGCGACCGGATCCTCCTGGAGTGAAGCCAGATAGCGCGTCAGGTTTGTGAGAGCCGCACACGGAGCGCAATGGATGGAACCGATCCCAGTCTTGAAAGATCGACGGATCGTCCTGGGGATCACGGGGGGGATCGCCGCGTATAAGGCGGCGGACCTGGCCAGCAAGCTGACCCAGGCCGGCGCCCGGGTGGACGTGGTGATGACCGCTGCCGCCACGCGCTTCATCGCCCCGCTCACCTTCCAGGCCCTCACGGGCCGGCCGGTGTACACGGATCTCTGGACACCCACCCCGGAAACCGCGTTGCCCCATATCGCCTTGGGCGAGGCCGCGGATCTGGTGGTGATCGCCCCGGCCACGGCGGATTTCCTGGCCAAGATGGCCCATGGCCTGGCGGATGATCTGCTCAGCACGTTGTGCTTGGCGGCCCGGGCGTCGATCTTGGTCGCTCCTGCGATGGACGGGGGGATGTGGTCCCATCCGGCGACCCAGGAGAACGTGGCGCGGCTCCGGGCCCGGGGAGTGGAGATCATCGGCCCCGCCTATGGCCGCATGGCTTCCGGCCTGGAGGGGTGGGGACGGATGGTGGAGCCCGCAGAGATCCTGGGACACATCCGCCGGGCGCTGGGGCGGAACGGCCCGCTGGCCGGCCGCCGGGTGGTGGTCACCGCCGGCCCCACCTATGAGCCCATCGATCCCGTTCGCTTCATCGGGAACCGATCCTCAGGGAAGCAAGGCTTCGCCCTGGCCCAGGCCGCCCTGGACCGCGGCGCGGAAGTGGTGCTGATCGCCGGACCGGTTGCCCTGGAGACCCCTATCGGGGCCCGCCGCATCGATGTGGGGACCGCCGCGGAGATGGCGGAGGCGGTCTGGCGGGAAGCCGAGGCCGCCGATGTCCTCTTGATGGCCGCCGCGGTGGCGGATTACCGCCCCGCCCAAAGCCAGCCTTTTAAAATCAAGCGGGGGGAAGGGCTCACCCTGGAGCTCATCCCGACGGTGGACATCCTCGCGGGCGTGGCCGCCCGCCGCGCCTCCGCCGGCAAACCCCATGTGATCGTAGGGTTCGCTGCGGAAACCCGCGACCTTCTGGAGAACGCCCAGGCGAAGCTTCAAGCGAAGGGGCTGGACCTCATCGTCGCCAACGATGTGACGGAGCCCGGGGCCGGGTTCGCGGTGGACACCAATCGGGTCACCCTCATCGACGCCCGGGGCCGCGTCGAGCCGCTCCCGTTGATGAGCAAAGCCGCCGTCGCGGAGGCGATCCTCGATCGCGTAGTGGCGCTGCTTTCGGCGACCGGGGGAGGATAACCGTCCCGGTGGACGTGGCTCATCGCCCGTAGCGCCCAACCAGTCGCCCGATCCCCCGGATGTGGCCCTGGATGGCCTGCTCCACCGCTGCGGCGTCGGCGCCGGGCGGAAGATCCAGGGAGATGTCCAGGGCGTAGAGCGCGAACCGGTAGCGGTGGGCCGGGCCCGGCGGCGGGCATGGGCCTCCGTATCCGATGCGCCCGAAGTCGTTCCGCCCCTGGAACCCGATACCTTCCACCGCAGGCTCCGCCGGCACGCCCTCCGGGAGCTCCGTGCGGTCGGGCGGGATCTGATACAGCACCCAATGGATGAACCGTCCTCCCGGCGCATCCGGATCGTCCATGATCAGCGCCAGACTGCGGGTTCCCGGCGGGGGCGCGTCCCAGCGCAGAGGAGGCGAGCGATCCGCTCCGGTGCATGTATACGCCACGGGAATCGGATCCCCATCCGCGAAGGCCGGGCTGCGGAGCCGGAGCTCACGGATCTTCTCCTCCGGTGTCGCAGGGACAGGAGCGGCGGTGGGTAAGACCGGCACAGGGGAGGGCTGGCCTGCTGGAGTTGGGGAGGCCGGCGCGGGCGATGGCCGGCATCCGAACCCGAGGATCAGCAACAACCCGATCCGCCCGCAATCGCCGATTCCCCTCATCCAATCCTCCTTCCGTTGTGTGGTGAAGGGGTGATGCGCCTTTCCCCGGCCCCTTCCGGCTTCATTTTCGCCCGTTCTGGGGATGGCGGGAAATCCCAGCAGGGGCTCTGGAAAGTTCGCGTGATCCGGGGTATGCTGAAAAGAGGTAGCTCCTTCAGCGCCTCGAAGCGCTTTCACGGGCGGAGGGAGCGATGGAGGATTTCGGACTTATCCTGCTGGGCTATCTTCTGGGCTCCATTCCCACCGCTTACCTTGCCGGCCGCCTCCTGCGGAGGGTGGATCTGCGGCAGTGGGGCAGCCGCACGATCAGCGCGACCATGGTGTATTACCACGTGTCCCGCTGGGCCCTTCTCCCGGTCGGCCTCCTGGATGTCCTGAAGGGAGCCGCGCCGGCTCTCCTGGCCATGAGCCTGGGACGTCCCCGGGGCGTGGCGGTGGCCGCCGGCTTGGCCGCTGTGCTGGGTCATAACTGGCCGCTCTTCCTGGGCTTCCACGGCGGTCGGGGCATCGGGCCCTTCCTCGGGTGGCTGGGGGTGCTGTTCCCGCCCGGGGCGCTATGGATCCTGGGAGGCCTCGCCATCGGGCGAGGGCTGCGTCTGACTGCGGTGATGGCCCTCCTAGCCATCGCGGCCCTGCCCGGCTTTGTCCTCCTCCTGAACGGGCCGTTGGAGGTCGTCGCGGGGGCGTTGGGCATGCTGGGGATCACCGTGATCAAACGCCTGGAGGCCAATCGGGAGCCGCTTCCGGCGGACCCTGCGGAGCGGCGGCGGGTGCTCTGGCGACGCCTCTGGCTGGACCGGGATGTTGCTTCCTGGGAGGCCTGGATGTTCCGCCACCCGGGCCGGCCATAACCCTTCTCCCTCCGGTCTCTACAGGCCCTGGGGATCCTCACACGCCGGACGCTTCGAGGCGCGGGAGCGCAGTCCTGCCCGATCCCTTCTCCGAGGGAGAGCCATGGCGAGGATCGCGGTGGTCACTGATAGCGTGGCGTGTCTGCCCCCGGAGCTGGTCGAGGCCTATGGGATCCGCATCGTCCCTGTGCGGATCCTCCTGGGCGAGCGGGTCTTCCGGGACGGCATTGACGTGACGGCGGAGGAGGTCTATGCCTGGCAGCGCGCCGGCATCATGCCAACTTCCTCCCAGCCGTCCATCGGGGATTTTCTGGAGACTTATCGGGAGCTGGCTCGGCAAGCGGACGGGATCGTCTCTATCCACGTTTCGGCGGCGATGACCGGCACCTATAACGCGGCCCTGCTGGCCGCTCAAATGGTCCCCGAGGTGCCCATTCGGGTGATCGACAGCCAGGCGGCCACCATGGCCCAGGGCTTTCTGGTCCTGGAGGCGGCCCGGGCCGCGGAGCGAGGGGCATCCCTAGATGAGATCGTCGCTCGGGTGGAGGCCCTTCGCCCTCGCCTCCGGTTCTTCGCAGTCCTGGAGACCGTGACCTATCTCATCCGCAGCGGACGGGCGCCAGCCCTGGCGGCCCTGGCGGTGGACGTGTTGCAGATCAAGCCGATCCTCACCCTCCAGAACGGCCGCATCGAGGTGCTGTCGAAAGTGCGTACCCGGCGTCGGGCCATCGAGGAGATGATCGAACGCATGGCGCGCGACGTAGGGGATCGGCCGGTGCACGCGGCGGTTTTCCATGCAGCGGCCCTGGAGGAGGCGGAAGCCCTGCGGCAGCAGCTCCTCGCCCGCTTCGACTGCCGGGAGTGTTACCTCACCGCCTTCTCCCCTGTGATGGGCCTTTACGCCGGGCCGGGCGTGCTGGGGCTCGCCTATTACACCGAGGAGGATCGCTAAGGGAAGAAGGTGGGGGGATCCTTTCACGGCTCCCAGAAGAACTGCATCAGCACCGCCACGTAAGGCCGGCCGTCCACATACGCGATCCCCACCACCCAGGTCCGCCAGTCCAGCTCATTGCCCGGCGTCCCCGGCCGGTGCAGGCTGTAGAAGTTGAAGGCCCGGTAGGCCTCCGGCCACGCGGGCTGATAGGTCACCGGCGGCACCAGCAGGCCGCAGTGCCGCTCGTGGGGGCGATCGATCACGTCCAGCAGATCCGGCAGCACGGCCTGGCGGAAGGGTCCGACGATCTCCATGGCGCTGGCCGGGTGAACGCCCCAGCGCACCGGCGTCTCGTCTGTGAACAGGGTGATCGCCTGCTCCGGACGGATCCGGACCGCGTCGCTGAGGCGGTTGACGTGGAGATGCAAGCCGTGGACCGGGCTGATCAGCGCGGCCAGCGCCGGACCGTCCCGCCCTCGGATCGCGGCCTCGAGGCGGTCGATCAGCGCCTGGACCTGCGGATCCGCGCAGAAGGCCTGGGGGGAAACTTCCTCCGTCAAGAAAGACGCGTTCACCCATCCGATCCGCCCGTCCGGCAGCCGGATCTCCACCCAGCGGGCGCCCTGAACGGTCCGCTCCCGTCCCGTGGGCAGCAGCCCGGTCGCGTCCGGGGGCAGCTCGGCCAGGATCGGCTGATCCGGACCCGGTCCGGCGCGCACGTAAAGCCGATCGGTCGGTTGAACCCGCACCACCGCGAGGGGCCGGAGCGGCGGGGTGAACGTGGGAGTGGGCATCAGGGTGGGGGTGGCCGTCGGCACCTGCAGCGGCGGAGCCGGCGTGGGTGTCGGGCTCGGCGTCCCTCCGGCCTGACAGGCCAGGAGCAGCCCAGCGATGCCAAGCCAAGCGATCCCATTTGTCGGTTTCATTGGTCCTGCTCCTTTAGGGTTGGCGCATGGATATGGTCGCTCGAGTGAAAGACGCTCAACAGGTCCTCGGAGTTCCCAGCTCCCATCTATTGTGGCATGCCCCGACAGATTTTATAAGAGGATAGAAGTTACGCGATTGGACGTGCCCTTCTCTGACCCCATCCCCTATAAGCCGGGGGGAGTGATCGGGATCGACAGCCATGAGGGGAATCTGACGGCTTTCGTGACCTCCACCGGTGAGATCCGGGAGATCGACACAGGGTATGTGGGGGAGGTCAACCGGGACCATCTGCGGCGCGAGATCAAAGGGACGAGAGGGAAGCACAACCCGAAGGCCAAGAGGAAGATCGCCTCCAAGCATCGAAGGATCCGGAAGCAGAAGGTGGAGAACTTCTGGCATCATCTGGCCCTGGCGCTGATCGCCTGGGCCATCGGAATGAAAGCGGCTCTTGTGCTGGAGGATCTCCAGGGGATGAAGGAGCGGATCGGGAAGGGGAAGTCCAGGAGGATGCGGCAGCGCCTGCTCAACTTCTGGAGCATTATGACTTTCCATCGCCTTCTGGTTCAGAAGGCGAGGTTTTACGGGGTTCCGGTGATTTTTGTGGATCCGCAGAACACGTCCCGGGCGTGTCCGGTATGCGGCAAGGTGGGTGAAAGGCTAAGGGGACACGTTCGGGCGTGCCCTTGCGGGGTGAGGATGAGCCGTCACGCGGCGGCGGCGGTGAACATCGCCCGCAGGGGGGTGGAATTCCTCGGGGGCTTGGGCCTTCGAGGCAGGGGTCGGTGGGCAACCCCGGTGGCCGGTCCTCTGGCCTCGGGCTAAAACCCAAGGCCAC
>Ga0197142_1004924_pt1 | contig 10635 bp, 8 predicted proteins | sample GBS60_MetaG_FD_148614 | JGI IMG/M metagenome (GOLD analysis project Ga0197142, IMG submission 148614) | Sediment microbial communities from Great Boiling Springs, Gerlach, Nevada, United States - GBS 60_MetaG | ecosystem: Environmental > Aquatic > Thermal springs > Hot (42-90C) > Sediment...
TCCTGCCCGACGACGTGAAAGCGCTGGCCGTTCCCGCTCTGGCGCACCGCATTATTGTTGGCCCTACAGCGCGCATCCGCGATGTTCAACCGGAGGCCATCATTGCTGACGTGCTCAGACAGGTACCGGTCCCGGGGGCCACACCGGGCTTTAGTTGACGGCATGGGGTACCGACGTAGCGTCGTCTATTTGATCATCGCCTTGAGCCTGCTGGCCGGGTTGGCAACCGGGCGCCCCTTTTTCTTCACTGTGGCTTACACCTTCATCGGATTGCTGGCCTTTGCCTTCCTATGGGCGCGGGGTGGGGTAAGCGGCCTGCATGCTTCCCGCCGCACACAGAGCCGACATGCACAGGTCGGCGGCCACGTAGAGGAAGTCTTAACCCTGCGCAACGTCAGCCTGCTTCCCAAGTTATGGGTTGAGGTCTATGATCGATCTGACCTCATCGGCCATCGGGCCAGCCATGTAATCGGCAGCTTGAGGCCACATGCTCAAGTGTCCTGGCGCGTCCGCACGTTCTGTGTGCAGCGTGGAGTCTACCGCTTAGGGCCGTTGCGCGTGGTAGCAGGCGATCCTTTCGGCCTGTTCCAGGTTGAGCGGCAAATGAATGTCACCTTGCCGCTGATCGTGTACCCGCCGACCGTCAAACTGGCTGACTTCACGCTACTGCCCGGTCCCTTGCCCGGTGGGGAGACGTTACGCCGCCGTGCTCACTATATCACTCCGAACGCGGCCAGTGTGCGTGATTATGCCCCGGGTGACAGCCTCAACCGCATCCATTGGCTCAGCACTGCCCGCAAAGGCCGCCTGATGGTCAAGGAGTTTGAGCTAGACCCTCTGGGAGACATCTGGGTCTTCCTCGATGTTGAGCGTGCTGTTCATGTCGGTGAATATGCTCCCACCGAAGCCGAGGTAGAGCCGACAGAGGGGCGCAACAGGGATCGCTTTGCCATCCCCCCCACTACCGAGGAATATGCAGTGGCTGCTGCTGCTTCTCTGGTGAGCCATTTCCTTCAGCGGGGCCGCACAGTGGGGTTGGTTGCGCACGGACAGCGCCTCGACATCGTGCCCGCCGATCGGGGGGCGCATCAACTGGCACGCATCCTAGAAGTGCTGGCTGCAGTCGAGGCACGTGGCACGCGGACGTTCGACCAGCTTCTTATGCTGCACACAAGCCACCTTGCACGCGGCACGGCGGTCATTTTGATTACCCCTTCCATGCGTGAGAGTTGGGTCCGGGCGGCACACGTGCTGGCTCGGCGCGGCCTGCGACCTACGGCTGTGCTGATCGATCCAGCCAGCTTCGGCGGGCGGCCCGGCGCAGAGACCCTAGTTACGCAGTTGGCAGCAGCGGATATTCCGGTCTATCGGCTCAAGTTAGGCGATGACCTACGCCGCTCGTTAAGCCAACGCTATGGCTGAGGGGACGCAGGAGCATCGTTTGGGGGATGTGCGTGCACGCGGACAGCGGGTAGATGAAAGGCTAGCGCTAGTGCGCCGATCCCGCAGGCCAGCGCAACGGCAAATAGCACCGCATAGGATGTGCGGCTAAGCAGCCACCCGCCGATCGTCGGGCCGAATACGCCAATGGTCGCCAGCGCGTTGAAGGTGCCCATATAGATGGCACGCTGGCTCACCGGGGCGATGTCCACCGCATAGTTCAAGTAGCCCAGCATCAAGAGGTTTTCCGAGAGTCCCATGCAAATATAGATCCAGGCATAAGCGTCACGTAGGATGCCTACCTGTCCCCTGGGGGTAAAGACGATGACCAGTGCCAGAATCGGTGCGCTGATAGCCAACAGGGCGCCGACCTGGATGGTACGGTGTGCGCCGTAGCGATCGGCGATGCGGCCCAGCGCGATGCTGGCTACAAGCATCCCTACCGTCTGCGCAGCGATGAAGACGCCGATAATCTGTGCAGAGAAATGCAGCTCATCTGTTGCATACAGGATATAGAAGGGGAACGCCATTGTGCTCAGCGTGAACAGCACCCGTGCGATGGAGATGCGGCGCAGGCGTGCGTCCTCCCGCCACAGTCGTGTCACGTGACGCCCGAAATCTCGCCACGCCACATAGGTGGTAGTGGCTTCGCCGCTGGCGGGCGGCGGTTCATGGATGCGGCTCAACCCGAAGACGGCGATCAGCAAAAACACACCGGCAATGCAGAACAGCAGCGCATAATTATAGGGGAACGGCGGCCCACCTTCGCTGAGGATAAACCCCACCAATGCGCTGATGCCCAGTAGCATCACCGATTTGCCCACCTGCCACACTGCGATGTAGCCTCCTCGCCTTTCTGGCGGAAAGGCACGCCCCAAAATATCAAACCATGAGACCGCTGAGAAGCTATCTATGCCCAGAAAGAGCGCAAAAGCCCCAAACAGCGCCACGAGGATCAGCCCAGGGGGTTGTGCCCGCGTCAGGGCGATCAGCACGCCTAGTGCTAACAAGAGGGGGCGGCCTATCAGTGCCATACGCAACATGAGCGGCTTTTTACGCTCAAACCGCGAGACCACATTCCCTGCGATGAGCTGTGGCAGCGTCCAGCAGACCGAGAGTACGGTGACCAGCGCTCCCACGACCGTTGTAGATGCGCCCAGCTGCGTTGCAAAGGTTGGCAAGACGGTGTTGGAGTTGATCACTCCCATTGCGGTGGCAAAGAAGATGTAATCGGTGGCGAACGCCAGGAAATTATGCCGTTGTTCTCTGTCTCGATCGGCCACATGATCCTCGTTCGGGAGGGCGATTACGTGGGTTTCCTGTTCAGCCCAGTAGCGCCCTATAGTGTCCAAGCAGTTGGCGAGCCGCAGCCGCCCATGAGAACTTCTTAGCTTGCTCATCCCCTTTGGCGATCAGCGTGCGGCGCAAGGTCTCATCGCTCAAGGCGCGCGCCAGCGCCTCTGCCAGTGCGTCCACATCATAGGGATCGACCAGCAATCCCGCTTCGCCTACCACCTCCGGCAATGATGAGGCTCGCGAGGCGACCACCGGCACACCGCAGGCCATTGCTTCCAAGGGCGGCAGCCCGAACCCTTCGTATAGCGACGGGAAGGCAAAAACGGAGGCTGCACTGTACAAGGCGGGCAGATCGTCATCGTCCACAAAGCCGATGAAATGCACACGCTCTTGCAATCCCAGTGCCTCGACTTGTGCATACAGCGAGTCATCCAGCCATCCTCTCCCCCCGGCGATCACGAGGTGTAGATCGGGTGTATCTAGCCGCCTGAAAGCCTCAATCAGCCGTGCGTAGTTTTTGCGCGGCTGCACGGTACCCACGCTGAGGATGAATGGCTCATTGCCAAGGCCATAACGAGCGCGGACAGCACGCAGCGTTGCCTCATTCCTGACCGGCGCAAAGCGTTCTTCCACGCCGCCATATAGCACGCTGATTTTCTCCGGCGGGGTGTGGTAGAGTGCGATTAGGTCCTGCCGTGTGGCCTCCGAGTCGGCCAACACGTGGTCGGCGCGTGCTACCGAGCGCGGCACCACACGGTTCAGGTAGGCTCGTAAGGCAGGGGTGGCCCCTTCTGGCGCACGCACAAAAGAGAGGTCGTGCACCGTTAGCAGCTTGCGAGTGCCCTTTCGTGCCGGCGGCAGTGTGAAGTCCGGCGCATGGACGAGGGCTACTGACCCCGTCCAATGCTCAATGGGAAGGGGCAAACGCGCCCGATGCCAGATACGCGCTAGCCACTTGCTGCTCAAACGAGTGGGACACCACCTAAAATTTGGCCCAGGCGGGGATGGCAGATCATCTGGGTGCCGACCGGCAACGAATAATCGGTAGTCGGTGCTATTGTCCTGCTGTGCCAGCGCACGCACGAGCTCGCGCACATAGCGCCCGATGCCTGCACCTTGCTCCAACGCGGCGGTGTAATCAATGGCGATCGCCGGAAGCGAGTGGCTCATAGCGGCCTTTCGGGGTTGTTAGGCCACATCATTGTATGTCCAGTAACGGTTGACAAAGAAGTTCCACAGCATCACGATCACCACTGCGATGGCCCATGCGCTGTTTTTCCCCAGCCAAATAGCCGTTGCTTCACCCAGCGAGGGGGCGAGCATCCCCATCAGCCTGCCTAGCGGCTCGCTTGCTATCTCTAGAATGGGAATGCGGATCAGTAGACCCGCCACGTTGACGATAAAAAAGGTGGCCAGCTGCACGATCACCGGTTTGGAACGCGAGTCCGGGTATGTCCAATAGCGGTTCCAGATAAAGTTGCTGATGACGGCCAACGTGAAAGCGATCGCTCCGGCAATCCCCACCTCGGTGACAATCAGGCGGGCGGGTAGCACGAGGCGTGTTCCGCGTAGCCACCCCAGCGCTAACAGACCGTTGAAGGTGCCGCTGTCAATGACTGCGCCAATAGCCCCGACAACGGCGAACTTCCAGAAGCGTTGGAACTCCGGGTTAGAGCGCACAAATCTTAATAGACGGGCTCCGAGCCCCTCACCGGTGGAGGACAATGCTTCGGCGGTTGCCCTCTCGGTTGCCTTGTTCACGCGGATTTGTCTCCCCCCGTCAGGATCAAGATGTTGAGCACACCCAACAAGGCGCCTATGGCGAGATGAATGTTGGCTACATATAGATTATCCACTACATGATGGATGCTCAGATGCGCCCAGGAGCCGAACAGGCCGATAGCCACACCGCGTTGCCAGCCGGTCGTGGTGCGCGTGACGCGCCAAGTGTGCCATAGCACGCCGATCCACAGCGCAGCGTAGGCCAAAAGGCCGATTATACCCGTCTCGGCCAAGATATTCAGGTAGATGTTGTGCGCATGGCCTAGGGCAAACGGCCAGTTGATCAGCGCGTAGGCCGGATAAACGGGTTCGTAGTTGCCGATGCCGACCCCTAGCCAGAAGTGGTAACGTGACATCTCTTGGGCGGCCTGCCAGTGAGCCAGCCGCTCGATTAGGGCGTAGTTGAAGGGGCTGATGTTCACACCACGCACATCGAATGATTGGAATGAGCTTATGAACTCCGTCAACCGTGCGGCGATTCCTGCCGGAATGAGGTTAGAGCGCAGCATCAGTACCCCTGCCACTACGCTGCCGAAGGCCAACGCCAGTCCAGCCCCCGTCCGGCGTGGCCAGGCCATCAGCATGGCCAACGCCGCCGCCGCGAAGCCCAGCCACGCTCCCCGTGACCAGGAGAGAAGCAGCGCAGCGAGCAGCAGCAAACTCAGCGCGGCCAACCCGACGAGGTGCGCTAGCCGCATATTGAGCGCTGTCTTCGCTACTTGCCACACCCGCAGCAGATGACGCTCCTCCGCCATTGCCCATAAAGGCGCTCCCCACTTCTCCAGCGCGACCAGCAGCAATCCTGCAGACAGCGGCGTCAGCAATCCAAGGTATCCCCCGTAGGGGTTGGGCTGCTCAAACGTCCCATAGGCCCGGTAGAAGTCGCTCCCTGCGGTGATTAAGAAGTGCTCTGGCCCCTCCCCACGCAGCACTGACTGCCATATGCCAATTCCGGCTTCCGTTGCGCCGGCGAACAGCAGCGCACCCAGCACTATCAACCAGCGCCCCTTTTTGCCACGCTCTGTGACCAACCACATCACCAGCAGCATCTGCACCCATTTGATCAGTTCCTTAAGTCCATAGCCCAGCGAGAGTGCATTGAGCAGGCTCAAGGCGGCCACACCGATAAATGCCAACAGCGGCAAGTTGAGGGGCGAGGTCGGCGGGCGCATTGTGCGACGGCGTGCCATGTGCAGCAACCATACGCCGAGCGTCGCCAACAGCGCCATCTGCCCAAAGTCGAAGGGCAAGTCGGGGACGAAGTGATCGGTCAGCGGCTTGGTAGGGCCCAGAATCAAGGCAGCGCATAGCCCCGCCAGCGGATCTATCAGCGTCAAGATGGCTAACACTACGACCAGCAACCCGATCGCTGCCCATTCCAAGGGCAGGCGGGCCATCAAGACACCCACTGCCAGTGCCCCAATCGCCAGCGCGACCTGCGCAGAGGGCGCTGGCCATCCTGTCCGTGGCAGCCAACGGCGGAGGTTGAGATCAGACACTACGCCTCATTTGCTCCTGAAAGTAGGCAATGGTGCGCTTCAGCCCCTCGCGGATGTCAACCTTGGGCTCCCAGTTCAGCAGGCGGCGTGCCTTGCTGATGTCGGGCTGACGGGTCTGCGGATCGCCCTCAATACGCCGCTGCGGCTGGAAAACAACGCCCGCGGTATTCCCCGTCAGATCGTTGATCAGTTCCGCAAACTGGATGATGCTCATCTCATGTGGGTTGCCGAGGTTCACCGGCTCGTGTTCATCCGTAAACAGCAGACGGTAGATACCCTCAATCAGGTCATCCACATAACAGAAACTGCGCGTCTGTGTACCGTCCCCGTAGATGGTCAGCGGTTCACCGCGCAGGGCCTGCCCGATAAAGTTGGGCACCACACGGCCATCGTCCAACCTCATGCGCGGCCCATAGGTGTTGAAAATGCGCACAATACGCGTGTCCATGCTGTGATAGCGGTGGTAAGCCATTGTCATGGCTTCGGCAAAGCGCTTGGCTTCGTCGTACACACCGCGCGGCCCGATGGGATTCACGTGACCCCAGTAGCTTTCTGGCTGGGGGTGCACCTTCGGATCGCCGTATACCTCGGAGGTGGAGGCCAGCAAGTAACGTGCTCCTTTGGCCTTGGCCAATCCCAGCGTTTTATGGGTACCCAATGCTCCGACCTTTAACGTCTGGATAGGATAGGTCAGATAATCGATGGGGCTAGCCGGGGAAGCGAAGTGCAGCACAGCATCTAGCGCCCCTTCAATGTAGATGTAGTTGGTTACATCGTGCTTGATGAACAGAAAGCGCTCGTGTCCGGCTAGATGCTCTATGTTGCGCGTGCTGCCCGTGATCAGGTTATCCATTGCGATCACAGTATGGCCCTCGCTCAGGAACCGATCGCACAAATGGGAGCCTAGAAAACCCGCTCCGCCGGTGATTAAAACGCGCACAGCTGCTCTCCCATTGTTGATTAAGACGCAGGGCGGCCACTTTTTGGCTTGTAGCGACCGCCACGCAATTGTAGCCATTCACCTTGAATGCTGCTATGAGCCGCCTAGTAGATTCGCACATCGTTGGTGCACTGCCTTATCGAGCGCTGGGATGTGCGCTTCACCCAGTACGAAGTGGCACTGCAGGGCCATGATCCCCTTCCAATTGCGCTGGAACTCCGTCTCGGTGCGTGTGGAAAGCTCCACTGTCAATGCCGGAATGCTGCGCTCGGCCAGCCAGTTCGTGGCGTCGCCGGTCACATCGTAGTAAGTAAAGTGCTTGTAGGGGTAGCCTGTAGCCTCAGCGATCAATTCGCCCAGCCAACGGGCTGGTGGATGCTCGTCGCCGCATTCCCCTGTGAATACTGCTCCCAGGACGCTGTGGTAGAAGATCACAGCATCTGGCGGCTTGGCGATGAAATAGGCCCGCAGTGCGCGGGTTTCTGGCTCCGAGAAAGGATAGGGTCCGGGATCAACCGGCATATCGCGCAGATACGCCTCTTCTGACCAGCCGCACCCCCAGTTGCGGTTCAGGTCAACGCCGTTGGCGTTGGAGCGCCCTTCCAGATCGTCTCCCCGTGCTAATCCATCTGGATTGGCAGCGGGGATGATCACCAGTTGGATGCCGGGCAACACGTCCGCAGGGTTGGCGAGAAAGTGACCGATCAGTTGCCTGGTCAGCAAGGTGCTGTTGGCCTCATAGCCGCCGTGAATGCCGCCCACTAGCACAATGTGATAGGGGCCGTCGCCAAACTGCCAGGCCCAAATGGGGCGCCCTTGCACCGATTGCCCCAGCGAGAAGTGTGAAGCGTTAGGATAAGGGGTGTGGGTGGGGAGTACGAATACAGAGAGGGGCATTTCGGTTGGGGTGACAGATGGCGAGGGCGTACTGGTCATCCTGAGCGCGGCGATGGGAGAGGGCGGGGCCGTTAGTGTAGACGGCGGGTCATCAGCTGCTGGAGGGAGCGCCGGAGAACCGGCGCAGGCTGCCAGCAGCACGGCGCAAATCGTTGCTCCTGCTGCCATACGGATGCGCATGTGTTTGACTATAGCCACACCGCCCCTCACCCGCTACTCCATCCAGAAGGAGGTTTGCCTCTCTGCCGCACTGCGGGTATGATGACCGGACAGATCAAGGTCTTCTAGAAGATTGCCGGTCAAGGAGCGTCTACAATGCAGGGACGCCGTGTATGGGTTGCGATCGTTGTCTTGTTGGTTGCGCTGGTCGGCGCGACTGCGGCGCTGGCTCAGCAGCGCACGCATGTCGTGCAGCCCGGCGAGACGCTTTACCGCATTGCCCTGCGCTATGGGGTGACGGTGGAGCAAATTGCCGCGGCTAACGGTATTACCAACCCCGCGCTGATTTATGTCGGGCAGGTGCTGATTATCCCCGGTGGAGGCGGCGCCGGTGCCGGCACAACTACTTATAGGGTTGTCGCGGGCGATACGCTCTACAGCATCGCTCGCCGCTTTGGCACCACCGTAGATCGGTTAATCGCCCTGAACGGCCTGACCAACCCCAACACGCTCTACGTGGGTCAGGTGCTGGTAGTACCGCTGCCTGCGCAGCCTACCCCCGCCACTGCCACGCCAACTCTTCTGCCGACGGTGACAGGTACACCTCCGACGCTCACCCTTACCCCTGGCGGGCCGCTGACCCATGTCGTTCAGCCTGGCGAGACACTCTACCGTATCGCCCTACGCTATGGCACTACTGTGCAGGAACTGGTGATCCTCAACAACCTGCCCAACCCCAACTTGATTTACGTCGGGCAGGTGCTCATCATCCGCCCCGGCCCCCCGCCGACGCCCACCGTCACGCCCACTGCAACCGTTAGCCCCACACTCACCTTGACACCTACGGCGACCCTCACGCCGACCGCCACCGTTAGCCCTGCCGCCACGTTGACGCCCACCGTCAATCCGGATGAGATTCTCACCCCTACCCCCATTGTCCCTGATGTGGAGATCCCCCCCGATGCGCCCAACCTATTTGCCAACCCCGGCTTTGAGGGTGAGACGCGCGTAGTGCTCTTTGACGACGTCAAAGTTTTCTCCGATTGGGAGCCGTTCTACTGTGACACGCCGTACACCGCTGAAAAATGCCCGGCTTTGCGTCAGGGTTCGGGCAACCCTGAAGGGTTGATGATGGCGCGTCCCCGCTTCTCCGCCGCCGATCTGGCCCGCCGTGTGGCTGAGGGGCTGACCGCCCAGCAGTGGTCGTGCCGCTATGCACCATGTCGGGCTGGCGTCTATCAGACCGTCGCGACTGTGCCCGGCGCGGTGTGCGAAGTGGGTATTGCGGTGCAATCGTGGAGCACCAATAGCACCAGCAATCCTTTCTCCGACCTTATCTCTCGCGATGACCGCGATAACTCAACCTGGTTCATCCGCGTCGACCTGAACGGCGGCACGGATGCCTTCGCCAGCGGGCCTAACATGCTGATCAGCCGGGGCTTTGGCTACGACGATGGCATCTACGATCAGTACGCAACGATCAGCTACGTCTTCACGGCTACGGGCGAACGTACCACCGTCTTTTTCGAGAATCTGCGTTTGTGGCCCTTTGCGCGTAATAGCAACTACGTGGATAACGCCTATCTGCGCTGCACAGCCTCACCGGGTGGATAACGTGGGCGGCTGAAAGAGGTCGTCCGTGCAGGCTTGCTGTCCGAAGCCCGAATGCGCATCGCGCCTGGCGGTAAAAGCAGCACCGGTGTGATACAATTAAGGATGAAAACCTTCTGATCGTAGGCTCCAAACGCATCGGCTCTTTGCCGCTAGACTTGGGTCGCATCTCATGACGCTCGTCCTTGGCATTGAAACATCTTGTGATGAGACCTCGGCAGCAGTGGTTGAGGATGGCCAGCGCATCCTCTCCAATATTGTCTCCTCACAGGTCGAGATTCATGCCCGCTACGGGGGCATCTTCCCTGAGATCGCCTCACGCGCCCATATTGAGCGCATCTACGCAGTTGTTGAGCAGGCGTTAAAAGATGCTGGCGTGGACCTTGATGACATTGATGCCCTTGCTGTAACGCGCGGGCCGGGGTTGGCAGGATCGCTTGTGGTGGGGGTTAACATGGCCAAGGGCATCGCGCTGGGGCGCGGTCTGCCGTTGCTGGCCATCAACCATCTTGAGGGGCACGTTTATTCGCTGTGGTTGGCTGGGCCCCAATACCGCTTTGCGTCTGCTGAGTCTGCCGCCGATTCAGCGGATGAGGTCGTGCCTATCGAGTTTCCAGTTGTTGTACTGATCGTCTCTGGTGGGCACACCGAACTGGTGCTGATGACCGATCACGGGTGCTATCAGCGCTTGGGTAGCACTCTTGATGACGCCGCAGGAGAGGCCTTCGACAAGGTAGGGCGCTTGCTGGGGTTGCCCTATCCGGGCGGACCGGCCATTCAGAAAGCAGCACAGGGCGGCGACCCTGCCGCTTTTGATTTCCCCCGCGCATGGCTGCGCAATGATGCGGGTGAAGAGAGTTATGACTTCAGTTTCTCCGGCCTGAAGACGGCGGTGCTGCGCACGCTTCAGGCGCTTGACCCAACTTATGCGATAGACAAGCCCCCTGCACCCGGCTTGCCCATCGCCGATTTGGCCGCTAGCTTCCAGATGGCTGTGGTGGATGTACTGGT
>Ga0197142_1004925_pt1 | contig 10633 bp, 10 predicted proteins | sample GBS60_MetaG_FD_148614 | JGI IMG/M metagenome (GOLD analysis project Ga0197142, IMG submission 148614) | Sediment microbial communities from Great Boiling Springs, Gerlach, Nevada, United States - GBS 60_MetaG | ecosystem: Environmental > Aquatic > Thermal springs > Hot (42-90C) > Sediment...
AGCACACAAGTTGCTAAGGACAATATTTGCTATGATGAAAAAGCGAGAGAAATTCCATATTGATGATACATTTTCGTCTTCTACTCAAAATTTAATTTTACATAGTTGACTCCTATCCATAAATCTAATTCCTAATGCTTTCTTAATTCTTTAATCTTACTGTACGATACCCCAATATTTTGACTTAAACGTATGAGCCAAGGCAGTTCAAGATGAGCAGTTCTTAGCGTCTTTTCATCACTCAGTACCTTTTCAGTCTCACCGTCAGCGATAATTTTCCCATCTGTAAAAACAACAGTCCTTGAAAAGTTCTCAAGAACGAAATCCATATCATGCGTTATAGTTATAACGAACTTTCCAGCATTAACAAGTTGCTTTATTATTTGTGCAATTACTTTCGTAGAATACCTATCCTGAGCTATAGTTGGTTCATCGAGTATAATTACTTTCGGTTCCATTGCAAGAACTGAAGCAAGACATAGCAATTTTCTTTCTGAAAGTGTCAGGTCATATGGATGTTCTTCTTGCTTACCACTAAGTCCGACCAATTCAAGTGCTTGGATGGAACTTTCGTAAGCCTTATGTTTATCTTTAAAGACGTTTAGTGGCCCGAACATAACCTCATCTATCACTTTGCTTTTAAATATCTGGTCCGCAGGATTTTGAAAGACTAATCCAACAATTTTCGCAAGTTTCGCCGTAGTCGTTTCTTTAGTATTTTGACCAAATATCAATATGTCGCCTTTTGTCGGTTTTAATAGAGCTTTCAACAATTTAACAAACGTTGTCTTACCTGCTCCGTTTTGACCAACAATTGCTGTTGACCTACTGTCAATTGAAATAGAGACATTTTTCAGCACGTATTCTTCAATCTTATATGCAAACCACAAATTTCGAACTTCTATTGTATTGATTGTACCCGGAGAAAGATTATCTATCATCTTTTTGAAAAACTCCTTTCAGTAATTCTACTGACTCGTTGAAATGAACTGGATAATTACCATGTGTGTTCTTAACATCGATATTTTTACACAAAGTTGTATACACCGGCTCACCTACGTTGTAGATATCTATTTCTCTCATTGAAAAGATCTCCTCGGGCTTTCCGTAACCAACCAAACTTCCGTCGTGAAGAAAGATGAGTTTGTCAACATACTCAACTAATTTCTCAAATTTGTGCTCGACAATAATTATTGTCATTCCGCTTTTCTTCAATTCAGAAAGAACCTCGAAAACTTCTGTTGTACCTTGTGGATCTAACTGAGATGTCGGTTCATCTAATATCAGAATCTCTGGTTCAAGGGCTATTGTACTTGCAATTGCAAGTCTTTGAAGTTGACCCCCTGATAACTCAAATGGATTTTGTGTTCTTTTTTCCCAAAGATTAAATCTTTTCAGCACTTTTTCTATTCTTTCAACCATCTCATCTCTTTCAATTCCAAGATTTTCAAGTCCGAATGCAACTTCTTCAAAAACTGTTGTCTTTGCACCACTAATTTGAGAAAAAGGATTTTGAAGAACAAGCCCAACTTTCCGTACAAGCTTTTCTTTTGACATTTGAAGTACATCAACACCATCTATTAACACTCTACCGGTTCGCTTCCCACCAAAGAACGATGGAACAAGACCGGTAAGTGCGAAGCACAAAGTAGATTTACCAGAACCATTCCTACCAATGATTCCCACGGATTCTCCGGAAAAAATTGAAAGAGAAATATTATTTAAGGCTTTCTTCTTTGAAAATGGATATTCGTAACTTAATTCTTCAGTTGAAACTTTCAAATTATCCAAGAAACAACCCTCCAAGTAAGAGCGATTAGAAGAACTAATTTAATCACAAATTTGAGAACTCTATCTACTTTTCCCTCCAGTATGACAGATACATGAGTTTGACGCATCGAAATGCCAAAACCACGCATCTCAATGGCAATCGCTCGTTCGCGTGCTTCAACAAGAGAACTTAAAACAAGAGGTCCAATAAGTGCAAAGAACGCTCTTAATTTTTGAACAAGACTTCCTTCAGTTTCAAGCCCACGCGCTCGCTGGGCATCGATTATCGTAGAAGCTGTGGAAAGCATCTGAGGAATAATCTGCAAGACAGAGGAGAGAACATACCCTATTCTTGGAGAAAGTCCTTTTTGAACCAAATTAGTAACCATATCAGATGGTCGTGTTGTAAGTATTAGAATTCCGAAAGATATGATCATATTCAATACACGAACTATAAGCAATGTTGCATGTATAAGACCTTCTTTATAGAACTTAAGACTCCCAAACGTAAAAACTATGGTTGAGTTATCTTTGTAGAACATACCCTGAATTACTAACATTGTGAGAGAAATGACTATAACAGCACTGATGAACGCTATCATGTTTTTGAGTACGCGTCCTGATATGGAAAGTAAGAGTGAAAATAAAAGAAAGAGAATTCCCATCCACAAAGATGGGAGAATAAACGTCAATAAAACAGATGTAAATGCATACCACAATTTAGTTACAGGTTCAAGCTTATGGATAAACGTATCTTTTTCAACGTAAAGACTTATAGATTTCAAAAGATAATTCCCCCGGTTATATTAATCTTCGCTTCTAAACCCGTACACCAATGTTTTCGGAAGTGCTTTGAAAATCCCAAATGCTATAAAGACTGTTAAAACCTTGTCAACCAAGTCTACAACAAGCTCATTAAAAAAGGAAGCAAGCCATATTCCAACGTTCTTTGATCTTAGAAAAGCAAATAACGCGTCTCCCCAAACGTTTCCCGTCTGACCTTCCCAGAATATAACATTTAAAGGAACCGAAATTGCAGTAGCAACAAGTGCGATAATAAGGCCACTGATAAGCGCTCTAAACGCATTTTCAAACATCTTTGCTCTGTAAAGTAATCCAGCTGCAACACCAATTCCAATACTTGTAAGTGCATAGATAAAAGATATAGGACCGGCTGTTAAACCGTATATAATGTTGTTAATCGCACCACTCAAACCACCAACAACAGGACCAGCAAGCATTGCTGCAAGTACCGTTCCAATAGAATCAAGCCAAAGAGGAAGTTTCAAAGCCTCTGCAAAAAACTTACCAGCATAGTTTATTCCAACTGCAACTGGAATAAGCACAATAATCATCGTAGTGAGCTTGGAAGACTTCGCCATATACAAATACCCCCTTTTTATGAGTCTGCAACACCAATTTTATTATACAACACAGAAATATTTTTTCAAAACTCGAAAATCTGTACTCTGTACAAAGTATAAATCATGCTTTACAAATTACCACATTATGCTATAATTAATTAGGAAAACCTAAGTAGATAATAACAATGAATTTTAGGAGGTGCGATTATGTTATTACAAGTGAGAGATTTAGTGGCAAAACTGAGTGAAGATGATAAAGTTATACTGAAGGGTGTTAGTTTAGAAATAGGACACGGTGAAGTGCATGCAATAATGGGACCGAATGGTTCGGGTAAATCAACACTTGCAAATGTAATTATGGGAAATCCTAAATACGAAGTAGTTTCAGGAGATATTCTGTTTGAAGGTGAATCTATATTAGAACGTAGAACTGATGAAAGAGCGCAAAAAGGTATAATGATGACATTCCAAAATCCGTACGAAATTGAGGGCGTGAAACTCGACCAGCTACTTCTAATCTCTTACAGAAAGCTCCACGGGGAAGATAAGACATTCTTCCAGCTCGATAAAGAAATGAAATCCCTTTTGAATGATGTTGGTCTTCCTACTGAATTCTTAGAACGATTTGTCAATCTTGGGTTCTCTGGCGGCGAACGAAAGAAGGGTGAGATTTTACAAGCAAGGTTCTTGAAGCCCAAGTTGTTAATACTTGACGAAATTGATTCCGGTCTTGATGTAGATGCTTTAAGAATAGTTGCTGAGCAAATCAACAAACTCAAAGAAGAGGGAACTTCACTGCTTATAATAACTCACTATGCAAGAATATTGAACTATTTAGATGTTGATAAAGTACACGTGTATGTTGACGGTAAGGTTGCAATGACCGGCGATAAGTCTCTTGCTTACGAGGTTGAGGAAACCGGATACGCAATAGTAAATGGTTCTAATGAATCATTTACACAATCCAAATAAGGAGGAGGGATAAGATATGAGTGACCTCCATGAACTTTTGTATGAATTGAAGAAGAAGGAAGACTTTGAATTAAAAGTTAATGTACCTGCGGCACTTAGACTTCCAGCAGGATTGAATAGAAAACTTGTCTACGAAATTTCAGAAGCAAAGAACGAGCCTGCGTGGATGACAGAACATAGGCTTAAGTCTTTTGAAATATTCGAGAAATGGCACGAACCAGATTGGGGAGTAACAAGAGATGAGTTAGACCTCTCCAAAATAGTTCCTTATGTAAAACCAAACGCGAATAAGACGACTACTTGGGAAGAAGTGCCAGAAGAGATTAAGAAAGCATTCGACAAGCTCGGGATTCCAGAAGCCGAACGCAAGTACTTAGCAGGTGTTGGTGCACAATTCGATTCTGAAATGATTTATAAGAACATTAAGGATGAGCTGAAAAAATTAGGCGTTATATTTATCGATATAGAAAGTGCTGTAAAAGAGTACCCTGAACTTGTTAAGGAATACTTCATGAAACTTGTACCACCAACAGATAACAAATATGCAGCACTTCATGGCGCTTTGTGGAGTGGTGGAACGTTTCTTTATGTTCCAAAAGGGGTTAAAGTTCCTCTCCCACTTCAATCTTATTTCCTTTTTGGTAACCCCGGTGGTGGACAGTTTGAACATACAGTAATAATTGCTGACGAAGGAAGTGAAGTGACGTACATTGAAGGTTGTACAGCTCCAAAATATGACGTTGTCAACCTCCACGTTGGAACAGTTGAAGTATATGTCAAAAAGGGAGCAAAGCTGAAATACCTAACAATGCAAAACTGGAGTAAGAATATGTTTAATCTTGAAATTAAACGTGCAATTGCAGAAGATGATGCAGTTATGACCTGGGTTTCAGGTTCTTTTGGAAGCTACAAGACCATGGTATACCCAGCAACGATACTAAAAGGCGATAACTCCGTTTCTGAAAATGTGTCGATTTCGTTTGCAGGTCCTGGTCAACATATAGATACAGGTTCGAAAGTGATACATATTGGTAAGAATACGAGGTCGACGGTCGATGCGAGAAGTATCAGTATCGGTGGTGGTTGGTCATTCTACAGAGGATTACTCAAAATCATGGAAAATGCAAAACACTCAAAAGCAAGTGTCAGCTGTACCGGTCTTATGATTGACAATAAATCAAAAAGTGACACAGTACCAATAATCGAGGTGTACAACACAGACTCCGATGTTGGTCACGAAGCAAAGATTGGTAGGATAAAAGATGAGCAGATTTTCTACCTAATGAGTAGAGGACTTAACGAACTTGAGGCAAAAGGATTAATAGTCAAAGGTTTTATACAGCCTGTTGTTCAAGAACTGCCATTTGAGTACGCAATAGAGCTGAATAGACTTGTCGATATGGAAATTGAATCTTCGATAGGCTAACAAACAGGATGGTGATTAATGTGACAAGAATTGAAAAGACGTTAAGATTAGAACATCAGAAAATGCGTGCAATAGTACCACAAAGAAAAGTTATGGATATACAAGATTATTCGGTAGATGATTTTAAAGCAAGTGGTAATAACTTGCTCGATGAATGGAGAGTTAAAAGGTTATCAGAGTATCTTACTTACAAATTTCCGATTTGGAGAAGAACAGGTTTAAAGAATCTAAACTTACCAGAGACTATGCCATACAAAGGTCTTGAGACTATAGATTTGGAAGGAATTAGCCTGCTCGAAGAGATGGATTTTGAAGGTAGCGATAGAAAGTTTGTACTACTTGCAGATGTCTTCTCTTCAAGCGGCGATTATATCGCGGTGGAGAATGACACAACGTTAATAATCAACGATTTAAGCCATTATGATAACACACTAATCGATATAAAAAGTGGAGAGCTAAATCTTGTGAGAATTGTTGATAAGCCGTTTTTTGTGGGCAATCTGAGAATAAAAGTAAGAAAAGAAGCAAAACTCAATATGTACAACCTTTACATTGGCTCTTCCAACGACGACATTCTAATTTCTAATGTCTTTATTGATAGCGAAGAAAATTCAAAAACCTTAATTAAAGATTTTTACTTTGGTGGTAAAATAAATACTGGATATGTAAGTGTAAGACTCAACGGTGAAAATACGTTTGCAGATGTAAGACCATACTATCTTGGAAACTCAAAAACAGTTATCGATATACTTTATCTTGTGAGATTTTACAAACCAAACAGTTATGGCAATGTAGACGCCAAAGGGGTTCTTGCAGATGAATCAAAAGTCGTTTTTAGAGGTATAATGGATATTCTCAGTGGTGCAAAAGAAGTTGAAGCACACCAAAGTAACCACGCAACTTTAATCTCATTGAAAGCAAAAGTTGATGCTATACCAAGTCTTATGGTCGATGAAAATGATGTTGTTGCATCTCATGCGGCAAGTAGTTCACCTATCGACGATAACATGGTATTTTACTTAATGAGTAGAGGTATTCCAAAGGAAGACGCACAAAACATGATAGTGCGAGGGGTCTTTGAAACTCTGAAAGATGAACTTAAGAAATACAATTTGGAAGGGGTTGTTGAGAATGCACTCAACAGTGTGGTCGTATGAGGATTTTTGTAGAATTTTAGATGACTTTCCGTCTTTGAAAAGAGAAGTAAATGGTAAAAGATTAGTATATTTGGATAACGCCGCAAGTACGTTTAAGAGTAAATCCGTCATCGAGAAGATGACGGATTTTTACCTTAACCACTATTCAAATATTCACAGGGCAGTGCACACACTTGCAAGTGAGGCAACCGTTGCATACGAACAAGCAAGAGAAAAAATAGCAAAATTCCTTAATGCAAACACAGAAGAAGTTATTTTCACAAGTGGAACAACGATGGGAATAAACTTCTTGGTTAACTCACTGGTAAGAAGTGGTATTCTAAACCAAGAAGATACTGTCTTGCTCTCACAGGTTGAACACCACGCAAACCTTGTTCCATGGGTGAGACTGTCGAAATTCCACGGTTTCAGAGTTGAATATATAAAAGCCGATGAAAAAGGTGTCATTACAAATGAGGCTATCTTGGAAGCGAAAAATTTGAATCCAAAAGTAATTTCTATCACAGGTCAATCGAATGTTACAGGTCAAGAGATGCCACTCCAGTTGCTAAGAGAAACTTTTAAGAACTCGATTTTTATAGTCGATGGTGCACAACTTGTACCTCACAAAAAGATAGATGTCAAAAAGCTTGATGTTGATTTTCTTGTCTTTTCAGGTCACAAGATGTTAGCACCAACGGGTATTGGCGTACTTTATGGAAAAAAAGAATTATTAGAAGAGATTGAACCATTTTTGTACGGCGGAGAGATGATAGATAAAGTAACTTTTGAAGACGTAAGCTTTAATGTACTACCTTACAAATTTGAGGCAGGAACCCAACATATTGCAGGTGCTGTTGGACTTGGATATACAATAGATTACCTTGAAAAAATCGGATTTGAAAAGATTGAAAAGCATATTGAGGAACTTTCTGGATATTTACTCGAAAAAATGGCCAATCTGGATTTTGTTGAAATATACGGTCCATTTGACAGTTCCCACAAATCATTGGTATCATTTAATGTGAAAGGTGTTCATCCACACGATGTCTCACACATACTTGATGAAAATTTTGCAGTTGCAACAAGAAGTGGACACCACTGTGCACAGCCATTAATGAGTGTGTTAGCCCGTGGGTCAAAAATAGATTTTCCAAATTCCACAGTTAGAGCGAGCGTATACTTTTACAACACAAAAGAAGATGTTGATATTTTGATAGAAGGATTAAAATACATAAAGAGGTGGTTTGAATGATATATTCAGAATTCATCATGGATTATTCAAAGCTTAAAAAATTCCATGGCAAGATTGAAAACGCACACAAGATAGAAGAAGGAAAAAATCTTTCTTGTGGTGATGAAGTAACGCTTTATTTCTTGTTTGACGGCGATAAAATAGTCGATGTAAAATTTGAAGGACACGGATGTGCGATAAGTCAGGCTTCAACAAATGTCATGATTGAACAATTGATAGGGAAGACTAAAGAAGAAGCCATTGAAATCATGAAAAATGCTGAGAACATGATGCTTGGTAAAGAATTTGACGAGAATATCTTAGGACCTATTGTGAATTTTTACGACATAAAGAATTATCCAATGAGGGTGAAGTGCTTCTTATTACCTTGGAAAACTTTGGAAGTAGCGCTCAAAGATGTAAATTTATAATCGCAATAATGCTTTTGGTATGTAAAAATTCTTTACGAAACTTTGGATACTGTTAACTTGTAGTGATGGAAGTAGCTAATTGTGAAATGATGCTATTGGCGTGCAGGAAAGTCTGAAAGAAAGTTTGCAGTCTTTACAAAGGAATTGTTGGTTACCGTATTTGTCGTGACCGTTTTTGTAGACAAAGAGCCACACTTTGGGCAAGAAGGTGTTGAGTTATTCATATCGGGATACCTCCTTTGGGTAAGAGTTGGTGGGGGGTGTCCCCTATTTAAAGAATAATGCGGTTTTTGGAAAATTTCAATCAATACTTTTAGTTAACATTATCAAACTTTGCAAGGGGGGGTAAACGTTTGTGAAGTTGAAAACCAAGTTTCTTATCCTGACATCTACAAGTGTTGTTTTGGGTATGATACTCTCTTTCGGTATTATCCTGAGTCTAACATCTTCTCAGCTTGGACAATATGGAGTCAAGATGCTCCATGGCGTTGCTGGTGGACTTGACATGAAAGCTCTTGAAAGTGTTGTTCAAAACTTAGATGCTTCTACTGAGGAATTCTTGAGATTGAACAAGTATCTTACTAATGCAAGGAAAAAACTCGATTTTAAATATCTCTATACATATATTACAAACACCGACGGAAAAACATTGACATATGTTGTAGACGGGGACGAAGATTTCTCTGCTCCAGGTGATACTGATACGCTTCCCTTGGATGAAAAAAATCTAAAAGATTTAACAACGAAAGGTTACACATGGACCAACATATATAATGATCCCACTTGGGGAAGGTTGAAGACAATAGTTATCAAGTTAACAGATTCTACAGATAAGCCTGTGATATACCTTGCAGGAGACATAGACGCAAATTTTATATACGCTAACGCATTGACGTTCAGTATACCCATGGGGCTTGTTATCTTTGGAGTTGCGGCTGGCTTTTTCTGGTTTTTTACAACTATCTTCAGAAGGCTTAAAGCTGTCGTTGAAGTCATGAAATATTTTGCCAAAGGGGATTTATCAAAAGAAGTAAGGACATACAAGAATGACGAAGTTGGTGAGATTTTAAAAGAGATAGAAGAGGCTCGAAAGAATCTTTTAGTAATCGTTAACGATGTGAAGAGAGCAACAGAAGATAGTGCAAACGCTATCCCAGAACTTGTTGGTGTTTCCGATGTTTTGGAGAAAAACATCATAGATAATCAAGAAGTTTACAAATCTCTTGATTCTGCCGTTCAAAATGTTACCGCAACCTCAGAAGAAATAAACGCTTCGATGGAAAATATACGTGAAGGTATTGAAAAATTCGCCGAAAGCGTTGAAAACATCGCAGCAGCCGTTAAAAATACAGCTCACATTTCTGAAAAGGTTAAGTCTATGATAAACGAATCTCAAGACACTTTAGAACATGCTGAAAAATTTGGGACAAAAATTTCAGAACTGTTATCAGGATTAACGAGCAAAAGTGAGCAAATTGAGGAGATTTTGCAAGGTATAACGAGCATTTCAGAGCAGACAAATTTGCTGGCGCTGAACGCGGCAATAGAAGCAGCAAGAGCAGGAGAGGCTGGAAGAGGATTTGCCGTTGTTGCAGATGAAATAAGAAAACTTGCCGAAGAAAGTAAGTCATTCGTCAATCAAGCTAAGGAAATATTAAGGACAGTCTTCGACAACATGCAAATTGTTGATAATGAATATAAAGAAGTACTTGAAGAATTAGCCAAGAGTTCTTCAAAATTAAACGAATCAGTGAAGAGTTATGAAGATATAACCAATCAAATTTCAAACATTTCAGATACCCTTGACGTTGTATCAGCTATAGGAGAAAATCAAAACGTAGCTGTTGAAGAAGTTAGTAAAGCGATGGATGGATTAGTAAGGTCGATGGAGAATTTGAACTCATTGCTCAACGTTGTGGAAAAGTCAATATCAAATGTTAGTATATCTAGTAGCAAATTAAGTGAAGTTGTCGAAAAATTAGAAAAAGTGACTTCGAGCCTTATAAAAGAGGTTGATACTTTTAAGTTAGAAAGCTGAATTCAATGGTAAAACAAGAGTGATGTTGTAATTTTTCCCTTCCACATTTTTGAAACGATACTGTTAACTTGTAGTGATGGAAGTAGCTAATTGTGAAATGACATTATCGATGTTGCTCTTGTTGGTTTTCCAAAGATTCTTCACTACACAAAAACCATGAATATATAAATCAAGATTTTTCAACTTCTTCAGACCTCGCTTAAGTCGGAAAAAGTCTTTCAGTAGTGAGAATTTAGATTCACACATGTTTTTACCAAGCGAT
>Ga0197142_1004928_pt1 | contig 10629 bp, 8 predicted proteins | sample GBS60_MetaG_FD_148614 | JGI IMG/M metagenome (GOLD analysis project Ga0197142, IMG submission 148614) | Sediment microbial communities from Great Boiling Springs, Gerlach, Nevada, United States - GBS 60_MetaG | ecosystem: Environmental > Aquatic > Thermal springs > Hot (42-90C) > Sediment...
AAATTCGTTTGGATGCTTATGATAATTTTGTTAAGAAACAGATGCCTTCCTGGGGAGTTGATTTATCGGAAATTAATTTTGATGATATTTATTATTACATTAAACCAACCAAAAAACCTGTTTCTTCTTGGCAAGAGTTACCAAAAGAGATAAAAGAAACCTATGATCGAATTGGAGTGCCTCAGGCCGAACGAAATTTTTTAGCTGGAGTCTCGGCTCAATATGAAAGTGAAGTGGTTTATAAAAGTATTCAAAAAGAATTAAGCAAGCAGGGAGTTATTTTTTTAGATATGGATTCAGGACTAAGAGAATATCCGGAGATTGTTAGACAATATTTTGGAAAAATTGTCCCTTCATCTGATAATAAATTTGCTGCTTTAAATACAGCCGTTTGGTCGGGTGGTTCTTTTTTATATGTGCCAAAAGGAGTAAAAGTTGCTTTACCGCTTCAAGCCTATTTTCGGATTAATGCAGAAGCATTTGGTCAGTTTGAAAGAACACTAATTATTGCAGAAGAAGGAAGTTATGTTCACTACATTGAAGGCTGCACCGCTCCTATTTACACGACTTCATCTTTACATTCAGCTGTAGTTGAGATTTTTGTCAAAAAAGGAGCAAGAGTCCGATACACAACGGTTCAAAATTGGAGTCATAATGTTTATAATTTAGTTACTAAAAGAGCCAAAGTTGAGAAACAAGGGGTGATGGAGTGGGTTGATTGTAATATTGGAAGTTATGTCACCATGAAGTATCCTTCGTGTATTTTAGCTGAAAAAGGAGCAAGAGGTGAAGTTTTATCAATCGCTTATGCCTGCGGTAATCAACATCAGGATGCTGGGGCAAAGATGATTCATTTAGCACCAAATACAACCTCACGAATAATTTCTAAATCTATTGCCAAAAGCGGTGGTCGAACATCTTATCGTGGTTTGGTTTACGTTTCGCCCATGGCTGAAGGAAGTAAAGTTTATGTTTCTTGTGATGCGTTGCTTTTGGATGATGCTTCACGAAGCGATACTTATCCCACAATGAAGATTAAAAACAAAAAAATCGAAGTTCAACATGAAGCAACCGTTGAAAAAATTGGTGAAGAAAAACTTTTTTATTTACAGTCGCGAGGGATTAAAAAGGGAGAAGCAGAGGGACTTTTGGTTAATGGTTTTATTGAGCCAATTACCAAAGAAATACCTTTGGAGTATACGGTTGAGCTTAATCGATTGATAAATTTAGAAATGAGTGGGAGTGTTGGATGAAATAAAAATTCAAAATTCAAATCCCAAAATGACAATTAAAAATGCAAAATTAATAAATTTAAATAAAGAAAAAAAAGAAACACTGATATTTAACAAGCCGGGTGATTATGTAGTGTTTTTCAATAATATTTCCGGTGATTTTAATTTTAGAATTGAGGCAGAAAATGTAAATTTGGAAATTTATGGCCTTTTTGTTGGAAGAAATAATGATCAGTTTACCATTAAAACTACCCAACATCATATTGCTCCCAATTCTTTATCAAATCTTTTGGTTAAAGGTGTTTTTTTTGATCAAGCAAAATTTTTTTATCGGGGATTGGTAAGAATTGAAAAAAAAGCCCAAAAATCTCATGCTTATCAAAAAAATCAGAATTTGATATTATCTTCTGGGGTTGATATTGATTCAAAGCCTGATCTTGAGATTTTAGCCAATGATGTTTTTTGTACCCATGGATCAACCACCGGCTATTTAAATGAGGAAGAAATTTTTTATTTAAAATCAAGAGGATTAAATGAGCCTCAAGCTAAAAACTTGTTAATAGAGGGTTTTGTCAAAGAAGTAAAAGAAAAGTTAAAGATTAAACCAAGCTAAACTAGATAAACATCTATAAGTCAAAGCTTTAAAGTTGAAAATGAAGAAATTTATTATTATTTAAAAGCCCATGTTAAATGTTTCACAAATAAAAAAAAATTTTCCGATTTTTGATCATAATCCTTCTTTAGTTTACCTTGACTCAGCGGCCACTTCTTTAAAACCAAGGTCGGTTATTGAAAAAACAGTTGAATACTATTCAAAATACTCAGCCAACATTTTTCGAGGGATTTATTCCTTATCAGAAAAAGCTACAGAAGAGTATGAACAAACCAGAGAAAAAACAGCAGAATTTATTAACGGAAAAAAAGAAGAGGTAATTTTCACAAGAAATACTACTGAAAGTTTAAATCTTTTAGCCTATGGCCTAGGAAGAAAAATAATTAAAAAAGGCGATGAGATTGTTACTACTATTATGGAACATCATTCTAATTTTGTTCCATGGCAGATACTTTCCCAAGAAACAGGGGCAGTTTTAAAAGTAATTAACATCAATCAAGATGGAGAGTTGGATGTTTATGAAAACAAGTCAAAGGTCAAAGGTCAAAAGTTAAAAGTTTCAATTAAAAACTCAAAACTAATAAACATGGAGGCTGTTATTAGTAAAAAAACAAAGATATTGACTTTGACTTATCTTTCTAATGTTTTGGGGACAATAAATCCAATAAAAGAGATTGTGACTGTAGCAAGAAAAATTAACCCAAAGATTATTATTATTGTCGATGCTGCTCAGGCTGCTTCTCATAAAAAAATTAATGTTTCTGATTTGGGGGTCGATTTTCTAACGTTTTCTTCTCATAAAATGCTTGGGCCAACTGGTGTTGGGGTTTTATGGGGAAAATATCCTTTATTAGAAGAAATGTTTCCCTTTAATTTCGGGGGGGAGATGATCGTTGAGGTTTTTGTCGATAAAACTTTTTTTAAAAAACCACCTCATAAATTTGAGGCAGGAACGCCAGCGATTGCTGAGGTTATTTCTTTTTCTGAGGCCCTTTCTTATTTAGAAAAAGTTGGTTTGGAAAAAATTGAGATTCATGAAAAAGAGTTAATCAAATTTGCTTATCAAAGATTAAAAGAAGAGTTTGGTGAAGATATAAAAGTTTTAGGTGACGGCAATATTAAGGAAAGAAGTGGGATTTTATCTTTTAATTTTTGCAACCTTCATCCGCATGATGTGGCGCAGGTTTTATCAGAAAAAAACATTTGTATTCGCTCTGGTCATCATTGCGCTCAACCATTACATCAGTTCTTAGGTGTTTCGTCAAGTTGTCGAGTAAGTTTTTATCTTTATAATAATAAAGAGGATGTTGAAAAGTTAGTTGAAGGATTGAAAGAAGTAAGAAAAAGATTTAAAATCTAAAATTATAGAAATAACATAATTTTCTAGTTCTTGGTTTTTAATTTTTTTATGTCCAGTATTTATACCGAGATTATTTTAGATCACTATCAAAACCCAAGAAATTTTGGAGAAGTTAAAAATCCTACCAGAGAAGTTGAGGTGAACAATACCTTATGTGGCGATAGGATTAAAATGATGATTATTCTTGATAAGGAAAAAGTTACTGAAATAAAATTTACAGGCGTTGGCTGTGCCATTTCTATTGCCTCCGCCTCAATGTTAACTGAACATGTTAAGGGAAAAACAAAAGAGCAGTTGAAAAAAATCGATAAAAAATTTATTACTAAAATGCTAGGGGTAAATTTAGGTGTTAATCGAATTAAGTGTGCGCTTTTGGCTTTAGAGGCATTAAAAAGATTATTATAAATTTTTAATTTTAAAATTTATGGACAATCAACAACTAAAAGACCCAAATAATCCATCAGGACCAGTTAAAGTTAAAGAAAAGTATAAAGTTTGGGTTGATCGAAATCTTTGTATTGGAGCGGCTACCTGTGTAGCTGTTTCTCCAAAAAGTTTTCAAATTGACAACGAAGCCAAAGCAGTAATTGTTAAAACAATTGACGACGAAGATCTAGAAAATATTATTGAGGCAGCCAAAGCTTGTCCGGTGGCGGCAATTTTTATTGAGGATGAAAAAGGTAATCGTATTTTTCCAAAATAATTTATAAGATCTTTGAAATTTATGACTTTTACTTGGAAGATCGGTGGAGAAGCGGGGTTTGGAATAATGACCGTCGGTCTTATTTTTTCAAAAATTGCAAGCCGTCTCGGTTATCATATTTTGGATTATTTTGAGTACCCATCACTAATTCGCGGTGGTCATAATGCTTACGAGGTCTGTGTTTCTGATGAGGAAGTAACTGCGTTAAAAAAAGAAATCGACATCTTAATTTGCTTAAACAAAGAAACTTTTCAAAAACATAAAAGTCGATTAACTTCTGAAAGTTTTGTTTTTTATGATAAAGAAGAGTTTGATTTTGAGGATAATTTTAAAAAAATTAATATTCCTCTGAAGAAAATAGTGGCTGATTTAAAGGGGCCAGCGATCATTAAAAATACTATTGCCTTGGGAGCAAGTCTTGCAATTTTGGGCGGAAAAATTGAGGTTCTTTTAGATTTAATTGCAGAGCAATTTAAGAAAAAAGGAGATGAAACAGTAGAATTTAATCAACGGTTTGCTATTGCGGGATATAAAGAGGTAAAAAAAAACTATTCAGCCTTAATAACGAATTTTCTAGTTGAAAAAAAAGAAAAAAAAGAAAAATTGGTTTTGAGTGGTAATGAGGCATTTTCTTTAGGAGCAGTGGTGGCGGATTGTCGATTGTATTCTGCATATCCAATGACTCCTTCTTCATCAGTGCTTCATACTTTAGCGTCATGGCAGGAAAAAACAGGAATGATTGTTCTTCATGCTGAAGATGAGATTGCTGTTATCAATACGGTGCTGGGCGCATCTTTTTGTGGGGTAAGAGCGGCTGTTGGGACATCGGGTGGTGGGTTTTCTTTAATGGTTGAAAGTTTGTCATTTGCCGGAATGGCTGAGATTCCAATAGTGGTTTTTTTAGCGCAGCGTCCTGGTCCAGCAACAGGAATGCCAACCTGGACTGAACAAGGCGATCTTTTATTTGCTATATTTTCCGGTCATGGAGAGTTTCCTAAGATTATTTTGGCCCCTGGTGATCAAAAGGAAATGCTAGAATTGACTTTAAAAGCCTTTAACTTAGCTGACATTTATCAGACTCCGGTAGTTGTTGTTTCTGATATGTACTTATCTGAAGCCCATAAGACTGTTGAAAAGGATTGGTTTAAAAAAATTGTTGCCGAATATAAAATCAATCGGGGAAAGACTAATTTAACTCAAAATTCAAAAGCCAGGAGTAAAAAGTTAGAGATTTTTTTAAGATATAAAATTACCGATGATGGCATATCAGAAAAAATAATTCCGGGAACACCGGGATATTTCTATCAAGAAAATTCCTACGAACATTTAGAAGATGGTCATACAACAGAAGAAGCAGAATCAAGAAAGGCTCAAGTAGAAAAAAGGTTAAAAAAATGGCAGACCTATTTAAAAAACGATTTTCAGCAGCCTAAATTTTATGGTGATGAAAAAGCAAAAATAGTTTTTATTTCTTGGGGTTCAACCAAAGGAATTGTTTTGGCGGCTCAAAAGAGACTCAAAGAAAGAGGCATAAAGACTGGGTTTTATCATTTTAATCATCTTTATCCTTTGGATAAAGAGAAAGTTTTTCAATTATTAAAAAAAGATAATAAAAAATATTTTTTAGTAGAGAATAACGCCTTAGGTCAGTTTGGAAAGATCTTGGCGATGGAAGTAGGATTAGAAGTTGAAAAAAAAATTTTAAGATATGACGGTCGACCAATAACCGTTGAAGAGATAATAGATAAGATATAATTGTTATTATCTTAAAAAAAATTTTTAAGAATATGGCTTCCATTAAGGATTTTAATGGCTATCAACCAACTTGGTGTCCAGGATGTGGTGATTGGGGAATTGGGATAGCGATAAAAAAAGCTTTGGTTGAATTAAACTACTCGCCTGATCAAGTAGTAGTTGTTTTTGGTATTGGTTGCTTGGGTAATATGAATGATTTTTTAAATGCTTATGGTTTTCACTCTCTTCATGGTCGAGCGTTACCTAATGCGATTGGGATTAAATTAGCGAATCATAAACTACCGGTAATTGTGGTTGTTGGCGATGGTGATTGTTATGGAGAAGGAGGCAATCATTTTATTCATTCTTGTCGTGGCAATCATGATATTAAAGTAATTGTTAGTGACAACCGTGTTTATGGACTGACCACTGGTCAGTCAGCGCCTACTGCATCAAAAGGATATCGATCAAAATCAACCCCTTTAGGGCTTATTGAAAACCCATTTAATCCAATAGCCTTGGCATTAAACTCTGGCGCAACTTTTATTGCTCAGGGATTTGCGGGCGACATTAATCACTTAGTGTTAATTTTAAAGGAGGCAATTATCCATAAAGGATTTTCCTTGGTTAATGTTTTACAACCCTGTGTCACTTTTAATAAAGTTAATACTTATCAATACTATCTTCAGCGTGCTTATAAGTTAGATAGTAGTTATCAACGAGATAATTTTAAGCAAGCACTAGAAAAATCATTGGAGTTAAACGAAGAAAAGTTTCCTTTGGGGGTGATTTATCAAAAAGAAAGTGTTTGTTATCATGAAAGTTTGTCTCAGATTTCTTCTATTACTTTAGTTGAAAAAAAACGCTTTCTTGATTATGATAGTTTAATAGAAGGATTTGTTTAGTTTTTAGAAGGAAAAAACAATCTAAGGTCTCAAAGACTTGACAATTAGCAATTAATTTGATATACTGCTAATTAATATGGTTTTTTTACTTGGGGCGTCAGAACAATTAATTTATCCAGTAGTGCCTATTCGAGATGGCATGATTTTCCCTCAAACCGAAAATTTTTTAGTCTTTGGTCGACCAAAAAGTATTAATGCAATAAACGCCTCCTTAAACAAGAACAAGCTCGTGGTAATTATTCTTCAAAAAAATAAAGATCAAGATGATCCTAGTAAAGAAGACCTCTATTCAATTGGTGTTCTAGCAAAAATTGAAAAAACCGCTATTGGTGAACGGGGTGAGCTTAATGCTTTAATTAAAGGATTAGAGAAGGTTAAGGTGGTTGAGTATACAAAAGAGGACTCTTATTTTGAGGCAAAGGTAGAAAAAGTTGAGGAAAAAGTAATTGAAGATGAGCAAACCGAGGCAATGGTTCGACACATTTCTTCTCAAATTAAAAAGATGATCAATTTAGGAAAGGCAATTGACTTTATTTTCTTAATGAACATTTTAAATATTTCTAATAATTTAAATTTTTCTTATCAGGTGGCGGCGATTTTGAATCTAAAACCCTTTGAACGACAGTTTCTTCTTGAGGAGACTGATTTAAAAAAAAGACTAAAAAAAGAGGTAGAGTTTGTTAATCGGGAGCTTAAGATTTTAGAACTAGAACAAAGGATTAATACTAAAACACAAAAGAAATTTGAAGAAGGAGTAAAAGAAACGTTTCTGAGAGAAAAAATCAAGACTATTGAAGAAGAATTGGGAGAAAAAAGTGAGGGAAAAGATATTGATGAGTATCGACAAAAAATTAAAAAAGCAAAGATGCCAAAGGAAGTAGAAGAAAAAGCTTTAAAAGAGTTAAGACGTCTTTCGCAGATGTCTCAGTTTAACCCAGAGGCCTCTTATATTCGTACTTATTTAGATTGGTTAGTAGAACTACCTTGGTCGGTAAGCTCACCAAACAATGTTGATTTAAAACAAGCCGAAAAAATTCTAAATGAAGATCACTATGGTTTGAAAAAAATTAAGGAACGAATCTTGGAGTATCTTGCGGTAATGAAATTAAGAAGTTTGAGGTTAAAGGAAGATGAAGAAAAACAAAAAAAGGAAAAAAAAACACTAAAAAATGAAAAAGAAAATGAGAGAAAAAAAGAAAAAAAATCCCCAACGATTCTCTGCTTTGTTGGTCCTCCAGGAGTAGGAAAAACTTCTTTGGGTCGATCAATTGCTAGGGCTTTGGGAAGAAAGTTTGTTAAAATGTCTTTAGGTGGGATTCGTGATGAAGCAGAGATTAGGGGTCATCGACGGACCTATGTTGGGGCATTGCCTGGCAGAATTATTCAAGGAATAAAACAAGCAGGAACAAAAAATCCGGTTTTTATGCTTGATGAAATTGATAAAATTGGTCGTGATTATCGGGGAGATCCCTCAGCGGCTTTACTTGAGGCGTTGGATCCTGAACAAAATCATGCTTTTTCTGATCACTATCTAGAAGTGGACTTTGATTTGTCAGAGGTCTTTTTTATCACCACAGCAAATATTTTAGACACTATTCCGGAAGCCCTACTTGATCGGTTGGAGATTATTCATTTTCCTGGCTATACCGAAGATGAGAAGTTTCACATTGTTAAGAAGCATCTTATTAACAAACAAAAAGAAGCCCATCATCTGTTAGAACATCAAGCAACCATAAGTGATGAGGCAATAAAGGTAATTATTCGTCGCTATACCCGTGAGGCAGGTGTGAGAGAGTTGGAAAGACAGATTGCCACCATTTTTCGAAAGATAGCGCGAGAAATCGTTGAGAAAAAGATCACGGAAAAAAGGGTTGAGGCTGCTGATCTTTCCTCTTATCTTGGACCATACAAGTATTCCTCTCAGATGATTGAAGATAAAAACAGAATTGGGATCGCCACTGGACTTGCCTGGACACAAGCAGGCGGAGATATTCTTTTTATTGAGGTAGCAGTAATGCCGGGAAAAGGAGGATTAACTTTGACAGGTCAGTTGGGAGAAGTGATGAAAGAATCATGCAAAGCGGCTTTGTCTTATATAAGAAGTCGCTTTGATCTTTTTAGGCTAAAAAGAAATTTTTTTAATGTCATTGATATTCATGTTCATGTTCCCGAAGGAGCAGTTCCTAAAGATGGGCCATCAGCGGGAATTGCCATAACCACGGCAATGGTTTCTTCTTTAACTAAGATTCCAGTAAAAAAAGAGGTGGCAATGACTGGTGAGATAACGCTTCGGGGAAGAGTTTTAGAAGTTGGTGGGGTTAAAGAAAAGGTCATTGCCGCTCATCGAGCCGGTATTAAAACAGTCATTATGCCTAAGGAAAATAAAAAAGATTTAGAGGATATTCCTGATTATGTTATTAAAGAACTAAGCTTTCATTTTGTTTCTCATATGGATGAGGTTTGGCCGGTAGCTCTGGCTTTTAATAAAAAAAAGACGTTACCTTTTTTATAAATACTTCAAGAAAAGAACTCTTCTTTTTTTTATTTAAAAAAAAGAAAAGGAAAAGGAGTTAAAAATTTAATAGGCGTTTTACTTTTAGAATCAGTTCTCGAAATGGAAAAACGAAAGAGTAAAGTTTGTAAAAAAAAGGCTCAATGATTAAATCAAAACTTCCAGGCATTTGCAAAAATTGTCCATTGTATCCTTTTTTAAACCGGGTAAAACCAGCCCATGAATGAGAGGAAGAATGGTCAGGAGATAGGCTGCCCCACATGTCAAACTTTTCTGCTCCCATTTTTTTTGAAAATCTTATTGCCTCCCACATTAAAAGATTGCTTCCCATAAGATTGCGAAATTTTTCTGATGAACCACCATATGGATAATAACCGACTTTTTTGTAAATCCAGATTTGATAGGCTGCTAAGGGTTCGTTTTGATAATAGGCGATTAAAATATGAGCGATTTTTTTCTTTAGTGTTTCCCAAATGATTTGATGATACCGATAGTCGTGGCCAAAATATTTTTTTCGACGACAGGTATCAAAATAAAGCTGGGCAAAAATTTTAAAACCTCTTTCATTAGATTCTTCTCTAACAATCACTCCCTTTTTCTGCGCCAGACGGATATTGTAGCGGGTTTTTGGATGAAAAGAATTTAAGAGTTCGCTTTCGGATCTATTTAGATTAATCACCTGAGTCCAAGAAGGAAAAAGCGGATGAGAGGAGATTACCAATTTTTTGTTTTTAATTTTTGATTTTTCTTCAGAGGGTTCGATTTTTATAAAAATTAGACTATTCTTCTTGCCAAAGTTGTAAAGAAACTTTAAAACTTCTTTTGAAGGAAAAACAGACCGAGGAAGATAACCAATCTTTTTATTAAAAAAAGGAAGAGGGTGAATAGTTAATTGAAAGACGTTTTTTATTTTTTCATCTTTTATTTCCGCTAATCTTAGAATTTCTATTCCCATCCTTTTTCTGGCTTCTCCCCAAAGCCAAGACTGCAAAGGATGATTAGCTTTTTCTTCCCAGGGATTTTTAAAAAATTCCTCCTCAATGACTCTTATCATTAGCAGATTCTTTTATTACTTTTAACGTTTGACGATAGCACTTCTTCCAAGAAAAAAGCTTTGTTCTTTCTTTTCCTTTTTTTATTAACTCTTTTCTTAGCTTAGCGTCGGTTTTTAATTTGATTAATTTTTCGGTAAGATCGTTAATGTTTTGGGGGTCAAAATATAAGCAAGCATCGCCGCCCACCTCAGGTAAACTTGATGAGAAAGAGGCCAATACCGGGCAGGAAAAATGCATTGCTTCAAGAAGAGGTAAGCCAAACCCTTCATAAAATGAAGGCATCACTAAACAAAAAGCATTTTGATAGAGAAAAACTAATTGTTGATCGGTAACATAGTCTGTAAAGAAAACTTTGTCTTCTATTCCTAGACTTCTTACTTCTTCAAAAATTTGCTTATAAAGCCATCCTTTTTTTCCGGCGATAATAAGGTTAAATTCTTGGTAGATTTGATTGAATTTATAAAAAGCGCGAATGAGATTCAAGAGATTTTTTCGAGGTTGAAGAGTGCCAATAT
>Ga0197142_1004929_pt1 | contig 10626 bp, 10 predicted proteins | sample GBS60_MetaG_FD_148614 | JGI IMG/M metagenome (GOLD analysis project Ga0197142, IMG submission 148614) | Sediment microbial communities from Great Boiling Springs, Gerlach, Nevada, United States - GBS 60_MetaG | ecosystem: Environmental > Aquatic > Thermal springs > Hot (42-90C) > Sediment...
TTTTGGCATTCAAATCAAATAAACGACCCGGGGTTAAATTTCTCTCTCTATCAAAATAAAACAGTTGATCAGCTTATTAAAGAAATTAGAGAACAACTCAATGAACAAACCAGAAAACAAAAATATGAAAAACTCCAAGAAATAATAATTGGTGATGCACCAGCTCTTTTCCTTTATAACATTGACTATCTTTATTGGCTTTCTAAAAAAGTGAAGGGAATGTCTACAATAAAAATTGTTGATCCCTCAAAGCGTTTTTCCAATATTACTAATTGGTATATAAAAACCCATCGAGCCTGGAAAAAATAAATTTTAAAAATTATTCTATGAATGAACAATTTGATCTCTCCCAATATAAACCAGAAATTAGAACTCTTTTTCAATTAAAAGAGGTTCTCTACGACCAAGAATGGTTAAAAAACGCAGAAAATTTTGATGTATATTATATGTACCGGAATTTAAAAATAGAAAATGGCATCAAGTATAATATCACTGTCTTGTTACCAAGAATGTTGGGAAAAGAATTTCCTAAAACAAAAGGTCATGTTCATATCGGAAATTATCAAGAGATTTATTTGGTTTTAGAAGGAGAAGCAATATATTTAATGCAAAAATTTAATGGAGACATTGTAGAAGATGTGTATGCGGTAAAAGCATCGAAAAATCAGGCAGTAATCATCCCTCCAGGTTATGGGCATATAACCATTAACCCCGGCTCTTCTATCCTGAAAACCGCTGATTGGAGTTCTGTAAATTGCAAAAGTGATTATTCGTGGTTTAAAGAAAAGGGCGGAGCATGTTATTTTTATACCACAGAAGGTTGGATAAAAAACCCAAATTACAAAACAATACCTGCTTTACGATTTGAAAAGCCCCTTGATTCAATGCCCCCAAATCTTGACTTTTTAAAGAGGGTTTAACTAAATTAAAATGAATCTAATGCCGCGGTGGCGGAATAGGCATACGCGCACGGTTCAGAACCGTGTCCCGCAAGGGGTGTGGGTTCAAATCCCACCCGCGGCACAAAGCGGATTAGCTGTTAAATTATAATTAATTTTTAAAAATTCTCTATGACTCGTCTGAAAGAAAAAAATATACCCCCACCCCAAAAAGAATTGCTCAAAATCATTCCCTTAGGTGGATGCGAAGAGGTGGGAAGAAATATGACTGTGTTTGAATATAAAAATGAGATAGTAATTTTGGATATGGGCCTTCAGTTTCCCGAAGAAGATATGCCAGGTATTGACTATGTAATTCCTAATACAGACTATCTTAAGGGTAAAGAAAAAAATATCAAAGGAGTAATTTTTTCTCATGGTCATCTCGATCATATCGGGGCTGCTCATATTCTCTTACCACGCTTGGGTAATCCTCCTATTATTGGCCGACCCCTTACAATTGAAATGATAAAACGAAGATGTGAAGAATTGTATCATGGAGCTTCAAAATTCCTCAAAATCATTTATATTAATGATCTCAAGCAAAAATTAAATTTGGGGTCTTTTATCCTCAAATTCTTTCCTGTCGATCACGCCATTATGGATGCAATGGGAATTGTATTAGAAACACCCGTTGTCACTATCATTCATCCTGGTGACTGGACAATTGAAAAAGCGCCAGTTGGAAGAAAAGTTTTAAGCTATCACCATCTCTCCAAAGTGAAAAGACCTTCCGTTTTAATGTTAGAATCTTTAGGCGCAACAAAACAAGAAAAGGGAGTGACAGAAGAAGAAATGCTTAATAACCTTTTCCAATTAATAGATGAAGCACCGGGCAGAACTATCATTGCCACCTTCTCCTCTCAAATTCAACGGGTAAAACAAATTTTAGAACACGCAGCTAAGATAGGCAAAAAAGTGGCCCTTGATGGTTTTTCAATGAAGGTAAATATCGAAATTGCCCAAAAATTAGGTTATATAAAAGTGCCCAAAGGATTACTTATCTCTGTTGAAAACACCCAGCTTTATCCTGACAATAAAATAATTATCATCTGCACAGGCGGACAAGGGGAGGAGATGGCGGCCCTTTCGAGAATTGTCTCTGGCAATCACCGCTTTATCAAAATCAAAAAAAACGACACTATCATTTTTTCTTCCTCGGTAATTCCCGGAAATGAAAGGACGGTTCAAAGGTTAAAAGACAATATCTATCGACTTTCAGACAATGTCTTCCACTCAGATATTATTGACGTTCATGCCTCAGGTCATAGCAATATCGAAGGAATAAAAGAAATTATTGGACAAATAAAACCAGACTATCTCATTCCTGTTTACGCCAATCACTATCTCTTAAAAGAAGCTGCAAAGATCGCTCAGAAAATGGGTTTTCCAAAAGAAAAAATTATCATCCCAGATAATGGTTCGATAATCGAATTTTCGCGCAAGGGTTTTCAAGTAAGGGAGGAAAAGGCTGTTACAAGTTATGTCTTTGTAGACGGCTTGGGAGTAGGAGATGTGGGGGAGATTGTGCTTAGAGATCGACAGGTATTGGCAAAAGATGGAATGTTTGTTATCATTACCATAATAGATAAACAAACAGGCCGAGTAAGAAATTCACCTGACATTATTTCTCGCGGATTTGTTTATCTGAGAGAATCAAAAGAACTTCTCTCTCAAACGAGAAGAAAAGTAATAGAAATTGTTGAAAAATCTACCCGAGCGAATGTTCCCGTAAATTGGGTTTATGTAAAAGATGAGATAAGAAATAAAATAGGCGACTTTCTTTTTTCTAAAACCTCTCGTCGGCCAATGATTCTTCCTGTTATTATTGAGGTTTAAAAATATAAATTATGAAAATATTTTCTGGAATCAGACCCACCGGGGATATTCACCTGGGAAATTATCTCGGTGCTATTAAACAGTGGATAGAATTACAAGATAAGAATGATTGTATTTTTTGTATCGCTGATCTTCATGCGATTACCACTCCCTATGATAGACAATCGCTTCAAGAAAAAATATTAGAAACTCTCGTGATTTACTTAGCAGCTGGAGTAAATCCCGAAAAATCAATTATTTTTGTTCAATCCGATGTGAAAGAACATTCAGAGCTGGCTTGGCTTTTGGGCACTATTACTCCGACAGGAGAATTATTAAGAATGACTCAGTTTAAAGAAAAGTCTAAACAGTATAAAAACTATGTCAACGCTGGGCTCTTAAACTATCCAATTTTGATGGCAGCTGACATTCTTCTTTATAAAACAGAGGGGGTTCCTGTTGGAAAAGATCAAAGCCAACATGTGGAGCTTACAAGATTGATTGCCAAAAAATTTAATCGAATGTTTGGAGAAACATTTAAAGAACCGATGATTATTTTGTCAAAACACGGAGAAAAAATAATGAGCCTCACGGAGCCAACAAAAAAAATGTCTAAAACAGATAATCCGAGGAGTTATATATCCCTTTTTGATAAACCCTCTGAGATTAAAGAAAAAATAATGATGGCAACCACTGATTCAGGAAAAGAAATTATTTATCATCCCATCAAAAAACCAGGAATCTCTAATCTTCTTAATCTCTATCATCTTCTTACCCAAGAACCCTTGCCCCTCATTCAAAAGAAATTCAAAAAGAAAAATTATGCCCAATTCAAAAAAGCGCTGACCGATGTTGTTATTAATTATCTTTCTCCCTTTCAACGAAAACAAAAAGAACTGAAAACCCGAAATGTCTATCTGCAAGAAATTCTTAAAAAAGGGGCGCTTCAAGCTCGAACAATCGCCCAAAGCACCATGCAAGAAGTAAAAGAAAAAATGGGTCTTTTGGGAAGAATTTGATTATCCTCTCTCAATAAATTCTCTCAATTCTTTTTCTTTCTCTCTCAAAAGCTCCTCGTTTAAAGCCTCAATGGTGAGTCTTATTAAGGGCTCAGTATTGGAAGCTCTTATATTAAACCACCAATCTTTGTATTCCACTGTAACACCATCTAAATAACTCTGTCTCCCATCAGCGTATTTCTGTTTAATTTTATTTAAAACTTCCTCTTTGTTTAATGTCTTAAAATTAATCTCTGGAGATTTGGCATAAAGAGAAAATTCTTTTATAATCTCAGAAACCGCTCTTTTATCTTTAGAAAAAACCTCCAATAAAATCAACATTGTCAACAAGCCAGAATCAAAATAAAAATGATCTCTAAAACAATAATGCCCAGACAATTCTCCGGCCATTACCCCTTTATTTTTAAGTAAATATTCCCGAATGTTCACAAACCCTACCGGACTTACAATAGCCTCTCCCCCCCATTTTTTAATAAATTCAGGAACTGCTTTTGAACAGATTACATTATAAACAATTTTACTTCCCGGATGTTTGTTTAGAAAATATTTGGCTAATAAAAGCAGGGTAATATCTGCTCTCACCAATTCCCCTTTTTCATCTAATAAAAACACTCTATCGCCATCACCGTCAAAAATAAAACCCAAATCTGCTTTTGTCTCTTTTATTTTTTTACTGATTTGCTCACTCGCTCCTTCTTCTAAAGGATTGGGGCCGTGAGCAGAAAAATTACCGTCTATCTCAAAATTCAACGGAATAATCTCAACAGGTAGCTTATCCTGAACCCTCAAAATGCCTTCACTCGCTACTCCATTTGAGGTGTCCACTACCACCCTGAGAGGAAGAAAGCTGCTTATATCGCAAAGACTTAAAATATGAACAATAAAATCGTGCCATATATCCTTTTGTTTTATCTCCCTCTCTCTCGTATTCGTCTCTTCGTTTTTCAAAAAAACAGGCTTGTTTTCAAAAAAAGCAAGCATTTCTTTTCCTCTCATCACCTTTATTTCTGAATCTTCCCTTATCAACATTTTAAAACCATTATATTCCTTTGGATTATGACTGGCTGTGATCATTACCCCCCCAGAAAAATCATAATTTGCAACACTAAAATAAAGACACTCGGTTGGAACCTTCCCTATACTGATTACCTCTGTTCCTCCTTTCATCAATCCCTTTATCAAATTATTAAAAAGACTCTCACTACTCAAACGCCCATCTCTTCCTACTACTACCTTTTTGTTTTTTGTTAACCAAGCAAAGATCTCGCCCACTTTAAACGCAATCTCGTCATTTAGTTCCTGGGGGTACCTTCCTCTTATATCGTATGACTTAAAAATAGAAGAATTTATCTGCATATTTTTAAATTATCTTATAAAAGACTTGAATTTTCAAGCAAGAATTGTTATAAATAAGCTATGGAAGAAAAATTATACGAACTAACCTATTTAATTGACTCCCAATTACCCTCAAGCGAAGCAGAAAAGATAGTTAAAGAAATAGAGACTTTTCTCCAGGAAAAAGGGGGTGTGGTTATAAAATCTCACCATCTCATTCCCAAAACCTTAGCTTATCCAATAAAGAAAAAGACATCTGCTTTTTTGGGGGTCTTAGAATTCAAATTAGACCCATCTAAAATAGACGAAATTCAGAAATGGCTTTTGGGCAATAATAATATCCTTCGTTATCATATAATAAAAACCAAAGAAATAAAGGAGGAAAAAGTAAAAGAGAAGAAAAGAGCTCCAATGGAAACAGAAAAAGTCGAGCTTCAAAGAATAGAAGAAAAATTAAAAGAAATTCTTAATGATTAATTTTATTTAAAATGAATTTAAATAAAGTCTTTGTGTTGGGGAATTTAACAAGAAATCCTGAGGTTCGTAGTCTTCCTTCCGGACAGCAAATTGCCACCTTCTGTGTGGCCACCAATCGATTTTATACCGACAACCTGGGAGAGAAAAAACAAGAAACAGAATTTCACAATATTGTTTGCTTTGGAAAACTTGCTGATATTAGCTCCCGCTATCTAACCAAAGGATCCTTGGTACTTATTGAAGGACGAATAAGAACTAGAAATTGGTTAAATTCGCAGGGTATTAAACAGTACCGCACAGAAATCATTGCCGAAGCGATGCAATTGGGTCCAAAAGAAATTGGGTCGAAATCAATTAACGAACAACCTCCTCAAGAAATTACTCTCGCTGACGACACTATTCCGGTAATCGAAGAAAGCTATCCCCCGCCTCCGCAAGAAATAGAAAACCAAGAGGAGGAAAAAACTACCCACAAAAATGAAGATGAAATAGACGTGAAAGATATTCCTTTTTAAATGATTTGGGATGAATAAAACTTGTAAAAATTATTAAATTTTAGACATGTGTTACTTTTGCCAAAAAAATATAAAAGAAATTGATTACAAAAACACTCAACTTCTCTCTCAGTATGTTTCGAAATTTTACAAAATAAAACCCCGCAGAAAAACGGGTCTTTGCGCTCATCATCAAAGAAAAGTTGCCCGGGCCATTAAAAGAGCTCGCCAACTTGGTCTCATGCCTTATCTTCCTTGATTCTAAAAAGGATAATTTAAGATTCGCCCCTTATAATCATTTCTCTAATTTCTTTCATTAGTTCTGGATGTTCTTTGAGAAAATTTTTAGCGTTTTCAACACCCTGACCTAATTTCTGATTGTTAAAAACAAAAAAGCTTCCTGACTGCTTAATATATCCCATCTTTAATCCGGTCTTTAAAATGTCGCCTGCTTGAGAAATTCCCTCATTATAATAAACATCAAACTCTGCTGTTTTAAAGGGTGCAGCCACTTTATTTTTCACCACCTTTGCCCTTACCCGATTACCGATAATCTCATCCCCTGATTTTATTTGAGCAATCCTGTTTAAATTAATTCTGACAGAAGCATAAAATTTAAGAGCCAAACCACCAGGGGTTGTTTCGGGATTCCCAAATACCACACCTACCTTCATTCGAGTCTGATTCAAGAAAATTAAAATAGTTTTTGTTTTGGCAATAAGTCCTGATAATTTCCTCAACGCCTGAGACATCAACCGCGCCTGCAAACCAATGTGTTGCTCTCCCATTTCTCCCTCAATTTCTGCTCTTGGGGTCAAAGCGGCCACCGAATCAACTACTATTACATCAACATCGCCACTTCTGACTAAGGTTTCAACTATCTGAAGGGCTTGTTCTCCTGAATCTGGTTGAGAAATTAACAAATCTTCAACATTCACTCCTATTCGCCTTGCGTAATCTGGATCTAAAGCGTGTTCTGCGTCAACAAAAGCGCAAACCCCTCCCCTTTTTTGAGCCTCAGCGATAACATGTAAGGAAAGTGTTGTTTTGCCAGATGATTCTGCTCCAAAAATCTCTATTACCCTTCCACGGGGAAGTCCGCCCACCCCCAATGCTTGATCTATTCCAATGGAACCGGTTGGAATGACATCTACATTCACAGAAGGAATATCTTTCATCCTCATAATAGCGCCATCGCCAAAACGCTCTTTTATTTCTTCAATCGCATGAATAAGTGCTTTTTTGTTTTTTGTATCTCTTGTATTTTGCTTTTTTTCTTTCATATTATTTTTTAACTTTTTTTAAATTTTTACCCAACCGTTATCTTCTTTAGAATCTTCGGAATCGTCTTCCTGTGAATCAGCCTGTGAATTTACATCAGCAAATCTCACTTCTCCGTAAACCTCTCGCGGCTTTGCTCCCTCAGCTGGACCAACAATTCCCCTCTCCTCTAACATATCAATCAAGCGAGCAGCCCGCGCATATCCAATTCTTAACCTCCGTTGGAGAAATGAGGCAGATGCCTTTCTTGTTTCTAATACTAATTGCTTTACTTTTTCAAATAAAGGATCTTCTTCTCCCCAAACCTCTCCAGTCTCAGCCAAAGAAGACTCAGAATGTTCCAAAGCCTCCCTCAAATCCTCCACCAACATTGTCTGCGATTCCATTATTTTTTCTTTTTGGGCTGCAATAAAATCAACAACTCTCTTTACCTCTGCTTCAGAAATATAAGGAGCCTGAATTCGCCCCAATTTTGTAGATTTAGAAGACAGAAAAAGCATATCGCCAGCCCCTAATAATTTCTCCGCTCCCGAAATATCCAAAACTGTTCGTGAATCTACTTGAGACGCCACCTGGAATGTTACACGGGTGGGAATATTGGCTTTAATCAAGCCGGTAATAACTTCCACTGATGGTCTCTGAGTGGCCAATACCAAATGAATTCCTGTTGCTCTTGCCATCTGAGCTAAACGCACCACCCCGCCCTCAATCTCTCTTCCTTTAGCTGCCATTAAGTCCGCTAATTCATCAACAATAAAAACAATATAGGGTAATTGCTTGTTTTTAGCAATGACCAATTTATTTTGATTGTAGGTAGCGATATTTCTTGTTGGAATTTCAGAAAAAACTCGGAATCTTCTTTCCATTTCTTTTACCAACCATTGAAGGGCATTAATGGTTTTGGAGGCATCATAAATAACAGGACAAAGTAAATGAGGGATTTCATTATAGTGCTGAAATTCAACTCTCTTGGGATCGATCAGAATCATTCTCAGGGTTTGGGGCGAATTCTTATAAAGCAAACTTAAAATTAATGCATTCAAAAAAATAGTTTTACCAGTCCCTGTAGCTCCAGCCACCAACATATGGGGTCCTTCCGTGAGATCAGTAAAAACAGGCGCGCCGGTAACGCTTCTACCCAAGGCAATTAAAAGAGGACTATTAGAGTTTTGAAATGCAGAATGACTCAATAAGTTTCTCAAAGCAACAACTGATCTTACTTTGTTGGGAACCTCAATACCTACTAATGACTTGCCGGGAATGGGTGCTTCTATTCGAATAGGATGGGCAGCCAAAGCCAATGCTAAATTATTGGTAAGAGTGGTAATTTTCGAAAGTTTTACACCCTCTGCTGGTTTAAAAGCATATTGAGTCACTGTCGGTCCCACATTTACCTCTACCATTTCAACAGGAATTCCAAATTTTTCGAGAGTGTTTTTAATAATTGTTGAATTCTCTTTAATATTGCCTGAGGTGGGAGCGACCTCATTTTTGTTCAACAAATCCAAGGACGGGAAAACATAATTCCCCGTTTCACTTCTTCTCTCACTTTTCTTAATTTCTTTCTCTTTACTCTCTGTCTTGTTGACACCTTTTTTAAATAACACAATACGAGGAGAAACTTTAACAGGTTCCGGCTGTTTTGTTTCCATTCCTTTTATTTTTAAAACCTCTGGCTCACTTCTCCCTAATGGAGAATCGGGTTTCTTTTCTTCTTTTCTAACACAATAATCAAAAATAAATTGGAAAAAAATAAACAGACCAGTCAGAACAACCGCTCCGAAAAATAAATTAGCTATTAAGGGCCCAAATAATCCCACTAAAATTTTCCCGAGGATAAATCCTATCCATCCACCACTTTCAACCTTTAGTTCTTTTACTGCTAATAGTCCTGCCAATCCGATTATTAAAATTAAAGTGCCTATCAGTAAAATCAAATCCCTTCCTTTTTTATAACTCTTAATATAAAGGATACTTATCAAAAACAAAAAAATTGGTAAGGCATAAAAACCTTTACCAAATAAAAAACTTCCTACCTTAAAAATAATTTCTCCGCCATAGCCTGCTTTGTTAAAAATCGGAAAAGATAAAATTATTACCAAACCAATCAGAGAAATAAAAGACACCTTAATCCATTTCCTTACCCAAAAACTTAAAAGAGGAGACTTATTTTTCTCTTTCTTTTTCTTCTCATCTCCAATGTTTTTATTTTTCTTATTTGCGTTCATTATACTTTAAAATTATTAATCTCTCCCTCCTATTCCTTATTATACCCTCTCCTATAAATTATTCAATCGCGCTTATTAACGGATTAAAATATAAATGAAATGGAATTAGCAAAACAGGATAAGTATCGTTGAGATAGCTTATTTATTTCATTTTCTCAATATGGACATATTATTCTAAAAACAACACCTTAAAGCTTTAATTGAAAAGAGAGGTTATCTTCTACAGTCAAATCAGGAGAAATCAGGGTTTGAAACCTAAAAGAAACTAAAACCAAATTCACTTATTAAAAGAAACAAGCCAATTTTACTTACTTAGTTAAATGATTTGACGCGGAAAACAAAAATACAATCAATTTTTAGAAAACATATAAATTCTCTATTCGATAAAACTAAAAAATCACTCCTTCGATTCCTCCAACACCTGATTGACCAATGGTATGAGTTTGGAAGCTGGAAATTCGGTTTTGATTAAGAAGCGATCAATACCTTCCTTGATAAGCTCTGCTTCAAGATGGGGGTCAGTAAAATTGGTGAGAGCAATGATTTTAAGATCACGAGTTTCAGGATATTGACGGGCTTGTTTGAGGATTTCGAGTCCGTCTATATCAGGCAGGACAAGATCTAAAAGAATGAGGTCAACCTTTTCTCTTTTTCCTTCTCTGATTTCTTGGAGCATCTCAAGGGCTTGGGTGCCAAGGGTAAGGACTTGGAGTTGGTAGCCTGCTTTTTGGAAGATCTCCTTGTAAAGTTGAATCAGGAGTTTTTCGTCTTCAACCAGAACAATCTTCTTGTTTTTGCCTGGTTTTTGTTTTGTTTTTGGCTGAATTTTGGGCATTATTTCATTATTTGTCATTTGTCTTTTTTGTTTTTGTCAAATTTGTCTTGCTGGGTAAGGGGGGATGGGTGCAAAGAGGGAGAGAGGGGCAGTTCAACAATGACTGTTGTTCCTTGGTTTTTGCCTTTTGAAGAGAGGGTGAGTTTGCCTCCATGGGCTTCGATGATGAGTCGGGAGAGGTAGAGTCCGATGCCTTTGCCT
>Ga0197142_1004930_pt1 | contig 10626 bp, 14 predicted proteins | sample GBS60_MetaG_FD_148614 | JGI IMG/M metagenome (GOLD analysis project Ga0197142, IMG submission 148614) | Sediment microbial communities from Great Boiling Springs, Gerlach, Nevada, United States - GBS 60_MetaG | ecosystem: Environmental > Aquatic > Thermal springs > Hot (42-90C) > Sediment...
TCCAGATCCTGTGGAAGGGGCAATGGAAGAGGGGTCGTGAGAATGTCATACCGATATCCGACCCTCAAACGGGGAGCTTGGACGGAGTCATCGCCATCGAGGGGAAGGACGGGCTCCAAGCCGTCCTGGCCGTTCGCGTATGGGGGGAGGAGCGCCATATCGTGCTCTACAAGCCCAATGGGATGCTCATGCCCCGCCCGTTCTTGGGGTCGAGGATGAACGGGATCGAGATCGCCCATTCCGGAGACAAGATCCTAATGTCCATCGTCGGCAACATCGGCGACAAGGACAAAGCCACCCTGTTTCTCCTTTCCGAGCGGCGGGTCCTGTGGGAGATGGAGACGAAACGCCCTGACCATATCTGCGCCGCTTTCCCCATTCCCGCTGGGACATGGGGCGGTCTGCAGAGGGACGGGATTGGCGTGATCTTGGCTCGATCCGCAGAGGACAAGTCCGTGTCCTTCCTGCTGCAGGCCTTCGAGGCCGATGCCAAAGCCGACAAGCGTCCAGCGCTGGAGATCCCGATCTCCAACCTGGTCTTTGGAAGCGCGCACGGGCCATTGCATCCGTGGCCGGAAGCCCGGGTCTCCCCGGATCGGCGTTTCCTTGTGGTAGAGACGGCCAGCTTCCGATGCATCCTCCGAATTCCAGCGTAAGGCACAAAAGGAGGCGTGCCATGCTGACAGTGCTTGACGTCGCCTTTAACGGTAATTTCGCCCTGGTCGCGACGACCGAGGGGATCTTCCTGATCTCTCGCGATGGGAAGGTCCGCAGCCGCTCTTTCAAGGGCATCCCAGATGCAGTGATCCGGAGGAGGCACGCCGACGGCAGCGAAACGCTTTCTCTAAGGCTCGGCGGCGCGCTCTATCGGGTGCAGAGCGGGCCAGACGGATCCCCTCGTCTGGAGCGGGCGGGCGGGTTCTTCGCTGGGATCCAGCCGTTCTTGCACTTTGGCTTCTACAGGGCTTCCATCGACGTCGCGCCGCTGCGGAACGTCCAGATGCATATCTTGGACAATCTCGATTCCTCTGATCCAAAACTCGATCCCTCTGATCCAAAAATTTTCTGCCTCCTGTTCGAGAACTACGACAAGCAGATGAGCAGCGCTCGTCTCCTGTTCCTCAGCGAAGAGGACCGGGGGCATTCCTACATGGACCTAGATATCAGGACGGAGTGCCCGCCGATTGACGCCAATCGTGGCATCATCGCGGCGGCGATCATGAACTCAATCTGGGTCGGTCTGGCGAAGGCGAGGGCTTTGGTCAAGCTGGATGGCCTGACCGCGGAGCATGAGACGCCAGAGACCGTCACCTTGGACGTGTTGGGGCAACATTTGTTCTGCGCGCTGCGTAATCACAGGGATGGGCGAATCCGGGTCCTTCGAGTCCAAATCGAACCGTGGCTGAATTCCGCTCCGCCTCACGATCGGCACTTGCTCAAGGAGGGCGCGATGGAGCTGCCAGAGAACCTCTCGGCTTCCAGTTCCAAACGCGGCATCACGCCCCTTCGCATTGCCCCATCCGGAGACTGGATGGTGGCCCAGATGAGCGACATTCTTCTTGCCGTCAGCCTGAACTGGGAGCAATCCTAATTGCCGCAGGGACAAGCGATCCCGCCGAAGGAGCCGATGTGCTGCGGAACGGGCGGCGAGGACACGGGCCACCAGATACAAGGCCGGGCTCATAGGTTCGCCCTAATCCGTGATAACGTGAAAATCGATTCGGTATTGACACCCCGGCATAGGGCAGTTCCAGAAATGCACTTGACGCCCCCCACTCCTCCAAGCGCTGGCCAGTTTGCCTAATGTCACCACCATCGAGGACTCCACCCAATCCCTTCTGTTTCCATCCAGATGGGGATGGGCTTGCTGTATGTGTGACGACACATTCCGCATCGCCAGCTCCACCAGGTCCGACCACGTGGAAGCCTTCTTCTCCTCCCCATCCAGGCTCACCCACCGCACCTCCATACCCACCTCCTAGAGGGGAATCCAGTATTGAAACTAGGCGAAGGCAATGGGAAGCAGGTATGAGATGGTCTTACGGCCAGATCCTCCAGCAGATCCGACTGGCTCTCTAGGAGATCCAGAAAATCCGCCAGGGCACGGGCGTAGAGGGCCCCCAGCCTCGGGTGCTGGGTCCTCGCCGGGGCCGGGGTGATAGGATCTCTCGCCGGGCAGTCCTTCTTTCCACCCCGAGGCTCCCGGGCACCCCGGGGGAGAGTCTTTGGTCATCTCCCCGCAGCCCGCTGGGCCAGCGCCGCTGCTGGACGCACCGCCCCCCGGTTGGGGGCGGTGGGAGGGGCGCGGAAGGGGGCGAGGGGGCTTAGCCCCTCACCTCTGGTTCAAGGGCTCAAGGGGTGGAAATACACCACCCCCTCATCTGTCTGGAAGCCCACCCAAAGGTTAGATTCGAGGAGCTTCGCCACCTCATTAGGTGACAACCCCTCTAACTCCTCAGGTGTGGGCGGGAGGGTGGCGACCCACACGTCATCCATTGTTCCCAACACCCTCAATAGGGCGGGGGCGGCAAATTGATAGCCCATCATCCCGACCAATCCGACTGGGATGACGGACCACCTTTTGATTTCCATTTCACCGTCCCAAGCGAACACGAGCTTGTCTCGCTCATGTCCGCGCAAGAGGGCCGCCAGATGTTCGCAAGGCGCATCGATTTCTAGTTCGGCGGGGAAACAACTTTTGGTCACCCGGATGCGGAGCCACCCCTCGGCTCCGCACTGCGGGCAGCATATCCACCGCTCGGAGGGCGGGCTTTGGCCGCTCTCCACCACCATGTCAACGCTTTTATATTCGGCCATCTCCCACCTCCTCTGTCGCTTGGTTTTGCCCGGCCTCCCTGGCCAGGCCAAACTCCCCCGGGTGGGAATCGAACCCGCCAGCCGGGCCATCATGGCCCGGCCCCCACCAGGGGCGGGGAACTCTGCGGAGAGGGCCCCCTTCCCCCAAGCGGGGTGCCGGCACCGGGCCAGCACCGCCGCCGGACGCCCCCCCAACCGGGGACGGAGGGAGCCGAGATATGCGATCATCAGACAAGCGGTTCATGTCTTCGCCTCCGTCGTAATTGGTTGCTTCCTGCTTCAACGGCCCATGGCTCGCAGACTGGTCTTTGACCGTTTAACTCCCCACGAGCCACTCGAGAAGTCCATTGACATCGCGAATGCGATGGTCCGTCTCGCTCTGCTCCGCCCACTTCCCCACGAACAGGAAGGTGAACCCATGGGAACCTGGCCTGTGAGCAGCCAAAATGAAATCGATGTGATAGATGCCCTCGAGCTTTCCGACCAGACCCCCGCCAAGATTCGGGGAATGCTTTCCCACGACAGAAAGGATTTGCCCCGAGCTCAAAAGTCGGAGGTCAAAGTAGCGTTCGACGCCTTTTTGGTATTCGATGTTTTGGTATGCGCGGAATTCCACATGGATCTCTCGTTCGATCGCTTTGGCTTCGAGCGAAACCCGCCCCTGCTTGCTCAGATCGACCTCCATGCTGACGATTCCCCTTTGGACAGAGAATAGATTCGCATCAAAACTAAAAATCTCTATTTCGTTTGCTGATTGTGGTGGGCATAATAGCCACAAGTTGTAACCCGAGCTGGTCACACCCACGAGGATCGCCGCGGAGGGCCAGGAAAACCAATGGGCATTCGCAATGTTCAGCGCCACCGTGTCCCACCTGCCCCACCCGCCGTAAATCATGTCGAGGTCGACGTTCACTGTGGTGGGGACAATGTTGCTCTTTTGGACATCAATGAAGAGGAGACCCTCTTCGAGCTGAAACCGGGAGTTCTTCGTCATCGGAGCACCTCCTTGTCAAAGAATTCTGGGATAGTGGGCCAAAGGATCAGGGTCAGCTTCAAGTTATCAAACTGGGTTGGCTCGTCCGCGCCGCAGAAAACAAGCGGGCGAAACTCCTCTGGCCAGTCGCCATCAGCCTGAATCGCGCAGAAGGCAATACCGTCTTTTGCCGTCAGATTCATGCGCAATTTCGACACTTTGGCCCATTTCCTTTCGATCTGCAAGAGTATCGAAATGGATGACATATTTATTAAAAAGTCGGCCAGGGCATCAATGTTGAGACCAACCTTGAGTCCAGCAATGATGCTTGCGGGTCCCCATCCTTCTGGAAGGGAAGGAAAGATGGATGCAGAGGCAGGGTTGTTGACAGCAAGCAGCTTGATGTGCATCTCTTCATTGGCAACTCGGACATTGTAGATCTTATGGCCCTTCATCGCGATATGGCCGCACTCCAGCCTCTTATCTGCGTTCCTCCAAGCTTGAGGCGAGAGAATGGACAGGATTTGTCCGTCGAGCTCAGCGAAAACGCCTACGGGATGAGCTCGGGCTTCTTGTCGGAAATTCTTCAAGAAACTCTCTACTTGCTGGCCCCTGTCGTCTAAAGCGATCTGCTCAAAAGGGCCGCTCCAGCCCTCAATGGTAAACGCGCCGATCCTGTTCGTCAGAACGATCATGTCAAGACCTCCGTTCCACAGGGCTTTCGCCGACTCATCTTATCACCCAGAGCGCCTCCTCCGCTGGCAGCCTTATAGGGGCCGTCTCCCGATATGACCTACCCGCTGCGCGACAGCTTCCAGATCGCTTGACCAAGCAAGGCGATCAAGGCCAGCTGAAGCACAAACAGAATAATCCCAGAGATCCTGCTGGATCTGAGGAGGGGGCGGATGTGGAAGTAAACCGAAGCCGCCGCGATGGCTCCCAGGGAGAGAAGATAGACGGCGGTCAGGCCTTCTTCCGCTGGACACATCTCGCATATCTCCTTGAGCCATCGGGCCAAGAGCATGAAGAAGACAAGTCCCACGAACAGCCAAAGGGCCCCGATCGCCCCGAGGATCAGGCTGATCCGCTCATCCTTGCCCATCTCGCCATCCCCCTTTCAGATCGCATCGCCATTTGGGCCCTCGGGAGAGGCGCCCCCTTGCGCTACTCCCAGGTCAGATTGACGGCAAAGAAGCGTCGGAGGGTTTTGCCGCCCCTGATGGTGTTCACTTCGGCGACCAGCCAGTCCAGCGATGGGGAAATGCGGAGAGGAATGATGCCGAACCTGGGATCAGGGGTTGGGGCATCCTTCGGAAGGCGCTTCCCCATCTTGGCTTCCCCAAGCACAGCCTTCTTTGGATTTTGCGGCGCGAGGCCGCTCAACCAAGGCCGAATGTCGATTCGGAGAACTCGCGTTGCGTTCCTGCGCTGGTCACGCAGCGCACACGCTAAAGTTTCCCCTTGCTCGTCCAAGGCGACGACCTCTGGGATCTCATGCTCCTCGAACAGGCCATTCAGGTTGATGAGAACACGGGACTCCGTTGGGCCGACTCCAATCGAATTGTCGAGCGCCATAGCGATGACATGGTTTCGAGCGTCAATGGGCGGGCACGACGTTCGGATGTAAACGTCCAAGTCCATGCGAAGGGGGTTTTCTGAGTCCTCGTCAAGAGACAAGAATCGGGCGGCGATCGGCTCGAGGTTGTAGCCTTCAGCCAGAAGACAAAAGGCGCGCGGCTCGCTGGAGAGCGGAAAGCGCAATACATGCGCGTGGATGTCCTTCTGTCCCGCGATGGCGACAGAGGCGCCATAGACGCCTAACTGGAAAACCGAACGGAAATCGGTGTGGGCGTAGCTGTCCTCCTCCTCCAAAAGCGGGCGGCCGTTCGAGCCGCTCCCCAGCCTGTAGAACGCGCCGCCGATCCGCAAGAGGAGCGTCTCGTGGCCGATGGAGAGCCTCTCTCGGATCACCACATCGGGAAAGCCATGGAAGGAGGCGGTATGGGTCTCTCCGCTGACCAGATCGATTCGGTGGATCTTCCTGACCTCAACGATCAGGGCAGCGTTTTCTTGAAACGCCACATCCACCACTTCAGTCATGTCAACCTCCTCGACAGGGAATTCAGGAAATCGTCCGCCTCCGCCCCTCCCCGAAGCGCCACAAGCGCCACATCGCCAAGAGATCAGGAGTTCGTGACACTTGGGATCTGGAAGACCCGATGATAATAGGGCTCCCACACCACAAGCCACCGTCGGTCTGGAGAGACTCGGGCGTTCAGTTGTAAGAGCTGATACTCATGCGCGGACTCGGGGATTTCGGCCTCCGACACCAGGCTCCCGTTGGTCTCAAAGACTTGCGACATGAGGATCGTGCTCCAGCCCTTTCCCTCGAGCCTCTCGAATCGGGCCGAGATCACACCAATCCGATCCCTCCCCACACCCCCAGTCCCAGCGGGGATAGGAAAGGCCGCGCAGATCTCGCTGGAGGGCGCTCCCTCGATTTTGCACAAGGGCCTTTGCCTTGAGAGGAGGAACAATTTGGCAACGCTCTTGTTGGTGATGGCAATCAGAACCCCCTGCTCCGAACGAGCGATCTCGACCCTGTTCATCCGCACCCCGGCAAGCGAAAGAAACACGGGAGCCTTCCCGGGCTCGTGGAACACAAGGAAATCGGTCTCCCCAACGCGCGGGACCAAGACGGCTTGCAACCCGCTTGGCCCTTCGATGGCAATGATCCCCTCGAGGTCTCCCACGCGAGGATCGGACAATGGCACGAAGTCGGAGGACTTATCTGACAACCGTCCTCCCCACTGGATCCGGAGACCGTTTCGGGCGGGAACGATCCTTGATCCATCGAGGAAATCGATCTGGGCCTCATTCGTGAGGGACAAGAAGCCAGAGAAATCGAAACGGAGGAGCGAGACGCCGTGCATCCCGCTATTCGCCAGCCAAAGCAGCTCCTCTGTGTCCTTGCCCCAGCGATGGACACGAATGTAGATGCCTGCGGGAATCTGGTAGGTCGCCCGAACCGACTCGTCAGGCAACTCCAAGATGTGAAGCCGCTTGGTCCTCTCGATTTCATCGCTTATGGCGCACATCCGATGGCTCGGGAAGAAGATGCTCATAGTCCCACCTCCTTGGTTTTGGCGCGGATGAATGAGATCCGCGGAACCGCAGGGCTTGGATCCGCCCGCATCTATCCAATCCTCTGCTTCACGCCCCTCCGAGTCGTCACAGAGCCTCCTGGGCCCCACGCATCATAACACTACGACCTGAGGGATGGCGCCTTCCCCAACGGTCACTGCCCAATCCAGCGTCGGCGACAGGCGAGACAAGGGAGCGAGGGGCTGCAGCGGGGCTCTACGAATCGCTGGGGTGGAGTCTCTCAGGGAGATCCGCCATTGCTGACCATCCGCCACCACCACCAGCGCGTCACCGCGCAGACGAGCCGCATGGAACCGTGTGGGTCCCAGCATATCTCCAGCCAGATTCGCCATGACCAGCTGGCGAAGCCCAGGCCGCCCGACGGCTGAGATCCAAGCGCCCTCCTCCGCGCACTCGGGGAAGAGAACAAGACCTTCGCAAGCCTCGATGTGCAGGCGATGTGGCATGGGACCCAAGATGTATTCATCAGGCCACAGGATCCCGTCACGGTCACGCCGCGCCGCGCCGTGAAAGACCAGCAGAAAACTATCGTCATCCAGTCCATCGTGCCGATTTTGCCTCGGATACACACCCGCCGCGATCCACTTCTTGTCCAGCCAGAACAGCACGCGATCCGCGACATATCGCCCATCCTCAAGCGGATGACGAATGCGAGCCGGGAAAGCCCACTCGAGCCTCCCAACGCGAGAGCGCAGAATCTCGGACTCGCCATCCTTGGGGCGGATCTCCATCACGGGCGCGCCATGATCTCCAAGGAGCCGGAGAACATCGCGACGCTCGATGGAGACATCCTCACGCAAGAGGTAAAAACCACGCGAGGTTGAGGCGATCCCCATCTCCCTCTCCCTGGTCTGGATGCGGATCCAGGCCCGACACGGGAAGAGATCCCTCGTGGGAAGACTTCCCAGCACCTTTCCATCCCGCCGAACCCACACGGCCCGATCCTGGAGGACTACGACTGCCACGTTGGGGGACGGAAAGACGATGTCCACAACGCTCAAATCGCTCGCGACCCGACAACCCATTTGGACGACGTTCCTCAGCACATTGTCCATCAGGATGAGGGCCGGCTGGCAGCGCTAGAGCAGCTCCGTCAGGCAGGTGCCGCCGGGCGCGGTGCGGGTCTCATCCGCCTCGGCGAGCATCCGATAGCCCTCCCGGCCCCCGAGAGGCTTCGGCACCCAGGCGCAGGGCTTCCAAGGGGATGGAGCCGCCCCCGGCGAAGGAGTCGAGCACCCGAGGCGGCGTCTCGCCGAAGCGTTTACGGATGAGGGCGCGTGCCTGCTCCAGGTGTCGGGGTAGAAGATCGCAACAAAGGCGGCGAAGAAGGCTGCGATGGCCAGAAGGGCGAGGGTTCGAAAGGCCAGCCGGCACCACGTCATCACGGCTCCTCCCGGATGATCTCCCGGAGCACTTCATGCGTCCCGCGCCAGAACCGCTCCGCCAGGTCCACCAGGGCGAAGCGGCCGGCGGGGGAGAGGGAGCGAACTTTCTGCGTCAGGGGATGCTCGTCCCCCAGACGATCGGCCACATCCCCCCAAACCAGGTGGGCAGTCTGGGGGGTGTGGAACACCCCGTTGAGGGCCTCCAGGATCCGCAAGACTTCCTCCTCCGTCAGCCCCAGGTGCCGGAGCTCCTCCCGGCCATGGACCAGGAGAGCGATGTAGCGTTCCAGGCATTCCCGGGCCACGCTTCCCAGGGCCTCCCTCGGCCGGCGTCGGGCGTCCAGGAAGGATAGCAGATCCGGGGTGGCCCGGAAGCCCACGAAGTTGGTCTTCCACCCTGTCTCTGTCTTGGTCATCTCGCCCTCCTCAGAAAAGGGTAAAGCCCCGGGACGCTTCACTCGTCCCAGGGCAATGCGTTCCATAGCCGCATGTCTTAGCCTCGCGGCGGATCCCATGTCGAGGGGAGCTCCACGACCTCGACATGGATATGCTCGTAGCCGGGCAACACCCGGGCCACCTGGCGCAGCTCCAGGGGCCGGTCGGGCAGCTCCCCGGGCCGGGCCCACAGGCGATCATCCCGGGCGCACCCCGTCGCCTGGTTGTGAGCGGCGAGGATCCTGACGCGGGTGCGCGGGTGGACCACCACCCGGCCCATGGTGGGGATCCAGAACCGCGCGCCCTTTTCCACATGCCCGTGCGGCCGGGTTCCGGCAACCCAGCCGCAGAGGGCGCAGTGGAGGCCAATAGGTGCCTCCACCCACTGGTCGTGGGCGACGCCGCACTGGGGGCACGTGGCCCCCAGGTTCCGCGCCCGGACCAGTGGGTGCCCCGCGGCGGCGTTGATCGCCGCCGCGGCGAGAGCAACCGGCATATTCTCCGGAATGGTGGCGATGCCATTTTCGACATCGATATCGATCGTGAATTGAATGACCTGCCACCATGCCCCAGGCACTCGCTTGTAGATGGTCATAAAGATCTGACCGTCCAGGTCTTCGTTGATCTCCACCGCCATGTTCCGGCGATCAATAACCATTCCTGACCGCCTCCGAATTTCCGCCGCATCCCCGATGAAGATTTTCTTCATGTTCATGGCCTGCCCCCTCTACTTCGGTTTTTTGGGGGGGGCGGGGATCTCCCCGCCCCCGATCTTGGTCACTCCACGGGCGCGTTGGCCCGGGCCAGCAGGTCCGTCCATGCGATCCGCGGGACCCAGGGGTCCCGGGCCCGGCCGACCAGGTCGGAGGGGGACTTCCCGGGCTCCACGCGGGTGATGTAGTGGTTCGCCCAGGGGATCCCAAACTCTCCAAATTGGAAACCCGCCTGTTCGAGGAGATCTCGGGTGACCTCCTCTTCCTCCGGCACGCCCGTGATCACGAGTTTGGGAATGCGCTGGTGAGGCACCCGGACGTGGATCAGGTGATACACCACCCAGGTCGCCATGTTTCACCTCCTTTTTAAGGTTCCCCCGCCGCCCCCGTCTCCCACTTCCACCTTTCGGAGAGGCCTCCGATCCCTCGCGGCGGGGACCGCGATGTCCGGGATCGGCCCCACCCCTGGACGGGGACTGCCTCTCCAGCTCTCGGTATAGCACCGTTTTCGGTTGTTGTCAAGTGTTTTCGCAAGGCGAGGGGGGGAGGCGGGCACCCCGCTGTTCCGCGGTTGCCAACAGGCGCTGTCTTCATTAGCCTCCTCAGCCTCCTCGTTGGAGGCGGTGGAATGCGAGTGACGCAGGTCTTTCGTTTTGAGTGGAGATCCCTCTGGCGGCGGAACGGCGAGGAGCCGGTCTACGCGCCATGGGTCGTTGAAGCAGGAAGCCGCCGGTTGTCGGTTTCGCCCTTCGGAGCGAAATCAATGACGATGCGCTGCGGAACGGCAGCTTCCGCCGTCTCAAGGAAGCCAGGGAGGGGTAGGAAGCTAAAACGTGGGGATGGCGTCTTTCTCATCGTCATCAAGTTCATAGAACCAGCAGTCCTTGCCCAGCCACTGGCGGATAAATTCGCGTTCATCCACCACTTTCCCTTTCAGAACGTAGACTTCGTCTCCGCCCTGGGAGATATACCTTCCATCTTCCACTTCGGTGGTGATCGCATTACCGGGGGGCAGCCGCTTGCGGAGCTTCTCATACCCACGCTTGGTTGCCTCGAATAGGGAGAAGCTCGAGTCAGCCGCAAGGAGGACGAGGTCACCGCTTTCTATCAGGTCGTCTATGTAGGGGACATCTTCCCC
>Ga0197142_1004931_pt1 | contig 10625 bp, 6 predicted proteins | sample GBS60_MetaG_FD_148614 | JGI IMG/M metagenome (GOLD analysis project Ga0197142, IMG submission 148614) | Sediment microbial communities from Great Boiling Springs, Gerlach, Nevada, United States - GBS 60_MetaG | ecosystem: Environmental > Aquatic > Thermal springs > Hot (42-90C) > Sediment...
GATCGCAGCCTCTTCAAGGCGGCCAGGCTGTTGCAGAAGTTGGCTGTCCCACTGGCCCTTTCCCTGCGGCAGGGAAAAGGGGTAAGGGAGATCGTTTCTCTGTTTCAGGAATGTTTCCATACCTGCCAGGTGGACAAGCGCCAAGGGAAACCTGCCACCTTTCAACGTCTGCTTGCTTTGGAGGGCTTAACTTGATGCCTATGGGCAACCGCAAGGGTTGCCCCTACACGATGTTCACCGATAAATCAGGAACTGGGGGAACAGCCCCAGTCCGATGGCCCCGACCGTCGCCAGCAACAGCAGCAGGTCCACCGCCAGCAAGGCTCGGGGCCGGGAGAGATCGGGCACCAGGGCATGGGGCAACATCCGCAACAGGCCCACCACCAGCCCCACCGACGCCAGCAGCAACGCCACTACCGTCAGCGGCTGCTCCGGGAAGAGAAGGCGGTACAGCCCCCAGCGGGAGACGAACCCCACCGTGGGCGGGAAACCGGCGAGGGAGAGCAGGCCCGCCGCTGCGGCCACCGCTCCCCAGGGCGACCGCCCTTGCTCCGCCCCCTCCGTAGCACCGATGGCCGAGAGCCCCGCCGCCATCGTCAGCACGCCCCAGGCACGGGTGAGCACCATCGCCCGCTCCAGTTCCAGCCCCACCACCCCACCCCTGCCCAGGGCCAGCACCAGCATGCCCGTATCCACCATCACCGCGTACCCCAGCAGCGCGCCCCAACCCCGTCGGGTGGTCCCCAGCAACCCGCCGATGACCACCGTCCCAATGCCTAATGCGGTCAGCGCAGAGGACCAGTAGGGGGACCGGCCCAGCCAGGGATACGTCTGCAGGTAATCCAGCAGGAGGAACCACACCGTCCCCCCGACGGCGGAGAAGATGAGGGCCACCGACAGGGGCGATTCCCGTCGGGCCAGTGCAGGCACCCAGGGGTGAAAGGGGACCAGGCCCAGCATCAGGGCGAACGAGAAGCCGATGAGCAAACTGGCCGTGTTCAACAACCCGGTCTGGTCGGGGGTCAGCGCGTACATATCCAGCAGCCAGTGGGCAACCAGGGGACCCGGCAGTGCCAGGACAAAAAAGGTCAGGTACTGAGCGCCGCCCAGCCCGCCGCGCAGGAGAAGGACGGAGAAGGCCACGGCCAGTTCCAGAATCAGCACCGCGTAGACCAGCGGACGGACGACCAGGGCCGCCGCCAGCAGCACCAGCGCTCCCAGACCCACAGGGGCGTACAGTTCCCCCGATTCCAGTGGCCACGCCAGCAGAAAGAGGGCCGCGCCGCTCAGGAAAAGGAACGTCAGCCCGACCTGAGCGCCGGGTCCCAGAACGACCGAGCGCCCCAGGAACGTCACCGTCCCCCCGAAGGCCATTTCCTGTCCCCTGAACGAAAACGTTCCCTCCAGAGGAATCAGCGCCATCCCAAAGCCCAGCGCGGCGGAGACGGCCGCAGCCAGCAGAAGGGACACCCGCCGCCAGCGGCGCAGGAAGTACGTCAGGACCGAAGTCAGCAGCAGAAGGCCGATGCCGATCAGCGCCAGCATGCTCCTCCTATTCCGCCCGGGCAAGGGTCAGGTAGGCCGCCGCGAAGGTGACCAGAAACTGGATCAGCCCCAACAGCCCCGCCACCACCAGGCTGGGCTCCAGAGCGCCGAAGAAGAGGTCAAATCCGTTCAGAAAGACCAGCAGTCCCATGCCCACTCCCAGGGGAGTTTCGGCCATTCCGGCCAGGAAAAGCCCCACCACGGCCAGCAGGTAGCAGGCCAGACCGACCAGAAAGGGCACCTGAGGCAACGGGAAGCGAAGGGAACCGGCGTAGGCAATCAGCAGAGCGGCAAAGAGAGCGCTCATCCGTAGAGGAACGTCCTCCTGCCAGCGGAGCAGGTTCCTCCACTGGAAACGGGCCCCTTTTCGCTGGTTCCCCCCATTGCTGGTATTTGCCGCCTCGCCTCCCCCCGCCGCCTGTCCAGTGGCCCCCAGGGCCAGGCAGACCACGGCGCCGACGAGGAGTTTCACCAGTACCACTTCGGGTCGGATGACCTGGGTGTGGAGAACGCCAACAAAGAAGTACGCCAGTGCCATCCCGACCAGCCGGAGCAACCAGCGACGGGACACCAGCACCAGACCCAGGGCCACCACCAGCACCACCACCGCCGGGGGCGCGGCCAGTGCGGAGATTCGCTCCACCCACTGAAGGAACCGTTCCATCAGCGCCTCGTCACCACAACCAGAATCAGCACAAACGTTGCCAGTGCCCAGAGGACGGCGCCGGGCCCCTCGGCAACGTCGGCCACCGTGTCCAGAAAATCGGCGGCCTTCCCCAGACTCCGGACCAGCAGGCGCCCGGCCCACTCCCCCTGTAGGGAGTTCACGACGGCCCGAAACGGACCGCGCGGGAGCAACCGACGCCGTTCCCCAACCACAAAGAGGCCACCGCCCGCCAGTCCCCCGACAATCCAGGCCCCCCACCCCACTCCAGTCGGGGTTCCCTTCGGGGCGGCCCCCCAGGCCAGGGCCAGTGCGATGACCGGGACGATTAACCCCGCCGCATGAGTCATCGCGGGGAGTATCCCGACGGGCTCCTCCTCCGCCGCCGTCCGCAGGACCTCTTTCGCCACCGCCGCCGTCAGCAGGGCCTGTCCGAGGAAGAAGAGAAGGACCCGCAACGCATCCGGTGGAGAGAGCACACCGCCTGAAACCAGCGGCGTTGCCAGAAGTGCCAGTCCGCCGACGACGGACGGCACCGTCCACCCCGGCGCGGTCCTCCGCCATCCCCGTCCCAGGTAGAGGAGGGTCAGGCCCAGAGTCCAGGCGGTGCCTCCCGCCGCCCAGGCACCACCCGCTGCATGGCCCGCGCGCAGGCCGGCCCAGAGCATACCCCCCGCCGCTGCCATCCCAATCCAGATGGTCCTCTGGTCCGGGTCCGTCACGGCCCAGGCCAGAAACCCGCCAACCACAAACGTTGCCACCGCCAGCGCCTCCAGCAGAGGCCAATCGGGCACGGGCCCTCCGGCCTGCGCCGTGCGGGCCAGGAGCCCCCAGGCCAGGAGCGGCTCCAGCAGCAGCACGGCCGTCGCGGGGTGGCCCCGCCGCATCTCCGTCGGGACGACCAGGTGGAGAGGATACAGACCCAGCCGGACCAGGGCCGCCAGCCAGAGGGCCGCGCCTCCCCAGCCGTCGGGCGTCATCAGCGGCCAGGAGAGACTCCCCCCGGCCTTCTCCAGCCCCAGCGCGGCGGTCCAGAGCAGGGCTGTCGCCGCAACGCCGCCGCCGACGCCCCAGGCCACCCGATCAGCAGGCAACCCTGCCGCCGCCATCCCGGCCCCCCAGGCCAGATCAAACCCGGCCCAGGCCAGAAGAACCGTCAGCAGATTCTCCCCCCAGAGGGATGCCAGGCCCATCGTCAGCATGGAGAGAATCGCACCACCCGTCGCCAGGCGCAGACCCGGCGGTCGGCTCATCTGGACCAGCGCGCTGCCCGCCACCGCACCGGTCCAGGCCAGGGCCAGCGGCCAGACCGCGCGGTCCGCCAGCAGAACCGGGAACGTGCCGAAGAGGGAGAGCGGCTGCCAGCGGGAGAGGAGAAACGGACGGGGAACCTCCCAGGGGGCGAAGAGGACACCCAACAGCGAAAGCCCCGCACCCAGCGGCAGCACATAGCGCCGGTAGGGCTGCAGGGGAGGAACGTAGGCCACCAGCAGCAGGGCCAGTCCCCCAGCCAGGGGCGCGGCCAGCGCAAGAGTCGGCGCAAAGGGCATTGGACCTCCGATTCCGGACCAGGGCAAGGAGCAGCGGCCTTCGGTCGCCCAATCGCCCCACCCTTCCCGTTCGGGCTCTCATTCTAACATAGAACGGGAGATTGGGCAATTGGCGCGCTCAAAACCCGTTGCACTCAACTTTGGCTTTTTCGCCCATCACCTTCTGCATGGGCCCCTGGCTGTCTCCCCAGCCCTAAAAAGAAGATGTAACCACCTACCCATCAGTCTCATTGCGAGCCGCCGCCACGCGGCGAGGCCTCCGCCGAGGCGTCGGCCGAGGCGCCGCTCGCGGCGTGGCCGAAGGCGGCGAAGCAATCCCTCAACCCGCCACCTGCTTCTGCCAACTTGACAAAACCCCAAAAGTGCATATAATACTTCTACTTTCAAACCAGCACTGGTCAATCCGTGAATATGCTCCGTCACCAAGCGCTGAGACATGGACTCAAGCGCTTTGTTTGTGTTTCTCCCCGGTGACACCATATGTTCGGGGGGATGGAGGGGGTTATATGAAGTATCTGGACGATCCTGCTGAGATCCAGAATTTCGTCTCTTTGCGGATCAGCCTGGCCTCGCCGGAAGAGGTTCGTTCCTGGTCCTACGGCGAGGTCACCAAGCCGGAGACCATCAACTACCGCCGCCTGCGCCCGGAGAAGGACGGCCTCTTCTGCGAGGCCATCTTCGGGCCCACGCGGGACTGGCAATGCTATTGCGGCAAGTACAAGAACATTCGCTACCGCGGCATCATCTGCGACAAATGTGGCGTTGAGGTGACCCGCTCTTCCGTCCGCCGGGAGCGTATGGGCCATATTGAACTGGCCGCTCCCGTCGCCCACATCTGGTACACCCGCCAGACCCCCAGCATCCTGGGCACCCTTCTGGACGTCTCCCGCCGGAACCTGGACCGCGTTCTCTACTTTGCCCAGTACGTCATCACCGCCGTGGACGAAGAGGCGCGCCAGAAGGCACTGCGACGGTTGAAAGAGGAGTACGAGCAACATCGGCGGGAACTGGAGGAGAAAGCCAACGCCGCCATTGCTGGTCTTCAGGAGCGGCTGGCCCAGGAGCGGGCCCGCATTGAGAGAGAACTGGCCGCCGTTCACGCCCGGATTGAGGAGCGGATCAACAACGAGACCGAAGCGCTGATGAAAGAGGCGCAGGCCCTGCGGAAGCGGCTGGAGGAGCGCCAGGGCTCCGCCGTCCGCACCCCCGTCGTCTTCCAAGCGACGGGCACTGTCATCGCCGAGGCCGGGGAGACCATTGGCCGGGAGCACCTGAGCCTGCTGAGCCGCCTCATCCAGGAAGAACTGGAGCGGCTGGAGGGTCGCCTGCGGGCGGAGGAGGAGCAGGAACTGGCCCCGCTGCAGGCTGACCTCCAGCACTGGCAGGAGTCGGTCGCCGACGAAATCGCGCATATTCAGGAACAACTGGCCCGCGATATAGACAATCTGCGCATCCGCTTTGAGGACGAGCAGGAAGAACTTCTCAGCCTGGCCCCACTGCAATTCCTCACCGAAGCCCGCCTGCGGGAACTGAAGAGCAAATGGGGACAGGTCTTCCGCGCCGGAATGGGGGCCGAGGCCTTCTACGAGATTCTCCACCGGATGGACCTGGACAAGATGGCCCAGGAGTTGTGGAACGAGGCGCGCAACGACCCGTCCAAGCAGCGGCGCAAGAAGGCCATCCGTCGCCTGCGGGTGGTAGAGGCGCTGCGCAAGAGCGGCAACCGCCCCGAGTGGATGATCCTCACCGTCCTGCCCGTCATCCCGCCGGACCTGCGCCCGATGGTGCAACTGGACGGTGGACGGTTTGCCACGTCCGACCTCAACGACCTTTACCGGCGCGTCATCAACCGGAACAACCGGCTGAAGCGGCTGATAGAACTGGGCGCGCCCGACGTCATCATCCGCAACGAGAAACGCATGCTCCAGGAGGCGGTGGATAGCCTCATTGACAACAGCCAGCGGGGCAAGGCCCTCTCCCGCCGGGGCCAGCGACAACTGAAGTCCCTCAGCGACATGCTCCGGGGGAAGAAAGGCCGCTTCCGCCGCAACCTCCTGGGCAAACGGGTGGACTACTCCGGTCGTTCCGTCATCGTCATCGGCCCGCAACTGAAACTCCACCAGTGCGGCCTCCCGAAGGAGATGGCGCTGGAACTCTACAAGCCCTTTGTCATCAGCAAACTGGTGGAGTACAACTACGTCAGCAACGTCAAAGCGGCCCGCCGGTTCATTGAGCGCCAGCGCCCCGAGGTCTGGGAGATTCTGGAGGAGGTCATCAAGGACCGACCGGTGCTCCTCAACCGCGCGCCCACCCTGCACCGGCTGGGCATCCAGGCCTTTGAGCCCGTCCTGGTGGAGGGGAAGGCCATCCAGATTCACCCGCTGGTCTGCACAGCCTTCAACGCCGACTTTGACGGCGACCAGATGGCGGTCCACGTCCCCCTCTCCGACATGGCGGTGCAGGAGGCGCGCCGGCTGATGCTGGCGACCCGCAACCTCCTGAAGCCCGCCGACGGCCAGCCCATCGTCGGGCCGACCAAGGATATGTGCCTGGGCATCTACTACCTGACGATGGAGACGACAGGGCCGCATCGGGGCGACGGCAAGTACTTCGCCGACCTGGACGAGGTGGAGACCGCCTACCTGCTGGGCTACGTGGACATCCACGCCCGCATCCGGGTCCGCCAGGTCTATGACCATCAGCCCCCGCCGCCCCAGCCGGTGGAGACGACGGTGGGCCGCTGTCTCTTCAACCGGATTCTCCCGGACGAACTCCGGTTCGTCAATGAACCACTGGATAAGGGGAAACTGCAGGACCTGGTGGCCCTCTGCTACCGCCGCCTCGGCGAGGAGAAGACGACGGAGGTGGTGGACCGGATCAAGAACGTCGGCTTCCACTACGCCACCCGCTCCGGGGTGACCATTGCCGCTGCCGACCTGACCATCCCCGCCGAGAAATCCCGCATCCTGGAGGAAGCGACGGCTCAGGTGGCGGAGGTGGAGCGGCAGTACCAGCGGGGACTGCTGACCGCCGAGGAGCAGTACGCCCGCACCATTGACCTCTGGAGCCGGGCCCGCGATGAGGTCTCCAAAGCCGTCTCCCGCGCGCTGGACCCTGAGGGGCCGGTGGCGATTATGGCCCAGTCCGGCGCATCCAAGGGCGGCTTCGGGCCCATCTCCCAGTTGGCCGGCATGCGCGGTCTGATGGCCGACCCGTCCGGCCGTATCATCCCGCTGCCCATCCGCTCCAACCTGCGGGAAGGACTGACCACGCTGGAGTACTTCATCAGCACCCACGGCTCCCGCAAGGGTCTGGCGGATACGGCCCTGCGCACCGCCGACGCCGGCTACCTGACCCGCCGTCTGGTGGATGTGGTGCAGGACGTCATCATCAATGCCCGCGACTGCGGGACCCGCAGCGGCATCTGGATTCGCCGCCAGGACGACGTGGGCGGGCAGACGATGGCGGAGCGGCTGGTGGGCCGTATCGCCGCGGCGCCCGTCGTCCATCCGCAGACGGGAGAGGTCATTGTCAACCGGAATGAGGAGATTGATGAGGACGCCGTGGAGGCCATAGAGGCCGCTGGCATCAACGAGGTGTACGTCCGTTCGCCGATGACCTGTGCCCTTCAGCGGGGTATCTGCGCTCTCTGCTACGGGCGGGACCTGGGCCGGGGTACCCTGGTCCACATCGGGACGGCGGTCGGCATCATCGCCGCTCAGTCCATCGGCGAGCCGGGCACCCAGTTAACCCTGCGGACCTTCCACACCGGCGGTGTCGCTGCCGGCGGCGACATCACCACCGGTCTCCCGCGCGTGGAGGAACTCTTTGAGGCCCGCAAGCACCCCAAGGGCGAGGCCGAAATCTCGGACATTGACGGCCTCGTCCACATCGTCCGCGAGGACGGCCGCCGACGGGTGATTGTCAGCAAAAGCGAGACGCTCACTGATGAGTACATCGTCCCCGAAGGCTGGACAGTCCTGGTGGGGGACGGGGATGTGATCAACGCCGGGGAGGCCATTGCCCGGCAGGGGACGGAGGAGGAGCCCGGGGAGCAGATTCTGGCCCGCCATCGGGGCACCGTCCACCGGGATGGGCGCCAGATTCGGGTGACCTACGAGCGGCGGGACGAGCGGGAGTACGAAATCCCGCCCGCCGTCCGGCTGCTGGTAGCGGAAGGGCAGTACATCAAGGCTGGCACCCAGTTGTTTGAAGGCTCCCAGAACCCCCACCGCATCCTGCAGGTCCTGGGGCGGGAAGCGGCGCAGATGTACATCCTCTCCGAGGTGCAGAAGGTCTACCGCTCTCAGGGCGTCAACATCAACGACAAGCACTTTGAGGTCATCATCCGCAAGATGCTGGGGAAGATGCAGGTGGTGGACCCCGGCGACACGGACCTGCTCCCTGGTGACCTGGTGGACCGACTGGCGTTGCAGGAGATCAACCGTCGGGCCATCGCCGAGGGAAAGCAACCGGCCAAGGCGCGGGCGGTCTTGCTGGGCGTGACCAAGGCGGCGCTGGCGACCGACAGTTTCCTCTCTGCCGCCTCCTTCCAGCACACCATCCGGGTGCTGGCGAAAGCGGCGGTGGAAGGCCAGAAGGATATGCTCTACGGCCTGAAAGAGAACGTCATCATCGGAAAATTGATCCCGGCGGGCACGGGCTACCGGGGCGATGCCCCCGATTCCGATGGCCCCATCCCCTCCTACGAGGGCGTCCCGCTGCGACCGGCGGTGTTGCCGGCCCCGCATCAGCCGTTCCCAGCCGCGAAGGAGAAGGATCTGGAGGAGGAACTGGTCGCGCTGGAGGAGGAACTGGAACTGGAGCAGTTGATGACCGGGGAGACCAGCGAGTCCCTCTTAGAGGTTGCCCCGGACTTGCTGGATGAGGACGAAGAGTACGAGTACGAGTACGAGGATGTAGAAGAAGAGGACGACGAAGAAGACACTCTGATGGATTGAGATGAAAGGGACAAGGGAGAGGCGACCCTTACGGGTCGCCTCTTTCTTTTCGAGGCCCTTATGACTGTTTCGCGCTACTTCTTCCGCAGTCCCCGGCGCGTGGCCCGGGCCCATCCCAGCGGGAACTCCTCCACTGTCACCAGCACCCATCCGGAAACGTCAGGGCCGGGGATGGTCTCCCCGCGCAGGAAGGCAGAAAGGGCCGGGTCATGGAGTTCCAGCCGGTGGACCTGCCGCGCCGCGGTGGGCCGGAGCCCCATCGCCAGCGCGCGGGACGGCACAAAGGACTTTCCCTCCACCCGTCCCAGGAGCCACCCCGGGCGGAACACCCGCAGGCCATCCCACATTTCCGGTGGGGCGACAGCCCGGTACACGTGGCCTTTCAGAGCCAGCAGCCCATCTTCGGAGGGTGGCTGTTGCATGGACTCCTGGACGAAGGCACCATATAGGGAGCGGACCTGGCCGGGGAGTCGGGTGCGGGGAGGGGGGCGGAGGGGACGGGACTCCCCGGCGCGGCGCAGGAGGGCGTAGAAGTGCCCCCGGCCAGGGCCCCGATGGGGCCAGAGGCGGATGGCGCGGCTTAGCCGGGCATCGGTCTCCCCCACCCATTCGGGGTGACCGGTGTCCGCCAGGCCCGGTGGAACCTGGTGAGAGACGTCCACCACGTCAAAGTCGGGGTGGACGCGCAGGAAACGGGCGATGACGCCCTCGTTTTCTTCCGGAGCAAAGGTACAGGTGGCATAGAGCAGGTAGCCGCCGGGGCGGACGGTCGTGGCTGCCGCGTCCAGAATGGCCGATTGGCGCCGGGCGCATCCCCGTACGGTCTCTTCGCTCCAATCCCGCGCGGCCGCCTCTTCCCTGCCGAACATCCCTTCGCCGGAGCACGGGGCATCCACCAGTACCCGGTCAAAGAGACCTTCCCAGCGGACAGCCAGATGGTCGGGGGTCTCATTCAGCACCATCGCGTTGGTGACGCCGCACCGATCCAGGTTCTCCGCCAGGGCCCGGACCCGGCGGGGGTGGATTTCGTTGGCGACCAGGACGCCCTGGTTCTGCATCCGTGCGGCCAGGTGGGTGGTCTTTCCGCCGGGCGCGGCGCAGAGGTCCAGGACCCACTCGCCGGGCAGGGGAGAGAGCAGAGGGGCCGCCAGCATCGCGGCGGGGTCCTGCATGTAGTAGAGCCCGGCCTCATGGTAGGGGTGAGTACCGGGGCGGGCGGTCGGTTCAGGGACGACAAACCCTTCCGGGCACCAGGGGACTTGCTGCAGAGGGAACGGAGAACGGGCCAGGAAATCCGCCGGAGAGATTTTCAGAGAGTTCACCCGCAACCCGATGGAGTCAGGGGACTGCAGGGCCTCCAGAAAGGCGGGGAAATCAGGCCCCAGCCAGGTGGCCATTCTGCGGAGGAAGGGCAGGGGAAAAGGGTCATGGGAAGACACGAAAGACACGAAAGCCACGAAAGACACGAGAGACACGAAAGAGACGAAAGACGTAACTACCTACCACCCCCTGTTGCGTTGATCGTCAGGCGCGGGGGCCATCCACGAATGAGCCACGAATACACGAATGGTGGCGCGATTCGTGCATTCGTGAAGCATTCGTGGACGGCTCGCCCGCCAAACAGAACCAGGATAGGTAATTACCGAAAGACACGAAAAGCGCGAAAGGGAATTGTCCGAGTTCTGGTCTGTTTTTGTAATACCGATTGCGTTTGTTTCAGCCAGTGCCCATCGCCCGGACGTATTGCGCTTTAACAAATTGTTCCGACAATAGCCGAGGGGATGTGTCCCAATTTCGTCGGGCTGGGCCGACGGCCTTTCCGCCTGGCCGTCAACGGCCAGGCTCAGGCAAAGATGAGGCGCTAAAGCGCCCCTCTCCGCCCTGGCAACTCGTGTTCCCGAAAGG
>Ga0197142_1004932_pt1 | contig 10625 bp, 7 predicted proteins | sample GBS60_MetaG_FD_148614 | JGI IMG/M metagenome (GOLD analysis project Ga0197142, IMG submission 148614) | Sediment microbial communities from Great Boiling Springs, Gerlach, Nevada, United States - GBS 60_MetaG | ecosystem: Environmental > Aquatic > Thermal springs > Hot (42-90C) > Sediment...
TGGCCATCTCCGAGCTCAAAGAAATCAATAAGAAATTGTTGCAGGAAATAGCCCTGCTTAAAGCCGAGCTGGAACAAAAATCGCAGGAGGAAAGATGAAAGGTCTGCCTTTATTTTCCATGGCTATATGTCTCTGGGCAGCTTCCCAGGTTTTGATAAAAATCGGACTTAATCGAGTGGGCCATGTGCCCTTTGGCCTTAAATTCTTTATCCAGGCACTGAGTTCTGGCCATGTCCTTCTGGGCTTATTTCTATCAGGCCTGGGCGTCCTCTTCTGGTTGATGATTCTTTCGCGTTATGATCTGGCCTTTTCTAACCTTCTCGTTTGTTTGACTTATGTGGTAATTATGATCATTTCGGCCCTCTTCCTTCAGGAACCTTTTTCTTTTTTCAAAATATTAGGAGCGACGCTCATTATCGCCGGCGTTTTCTTTGTTCTCAAGGGATAAATTCTTATGGGCTGGGCACTTTATGATGATTCCCTTTCTTCTCAATGGAATGAGCTGGTTGAAGCCAATCCTCACGGCCGCTTTATCCACCTTATCGGGTTTAAAAAAGTTGTCCGGAAATGTTATGGCCTGGAACCTATTTATCTGGCCTATCTTGAAAGGAACAGGATTTTAAGTCTTTTTCCCGGTTTTTTTCATCGCAGCTTCTTGCTGGGCAAGAAAATCATTTCCCAGCCCTTTTCTGAATATGGTGGTTTACTTTTTCGCCCGGATCTTTCGGCCGAAAAAAAGCTAATCATAACCGCAGAATTTTTAAAGATGATGGAAAAAATTCTGGACATAAAAGGATATGGGGCCCTGGAAATGCGTCATCCTCTGGATCTTCTGGAAATGGAATTTACAAAAATGGAGATTCTTGGTTTTGAGCCGCGAAAATTATTCCGGCGAAGCTGGCGGAAAATTGAAGCTCCTGAAAATATCTGGCTAAGGCTTGATCCCAAAGAGAGAAATATCATCAGAAAAGCTCAGGCTTATCAATTGAAATTTAAACCGATCGAGGATCTTGAATCACTCCGAAGAGAGTTTTATCCCCTTTATTTAAGGACCATGAAAAGGCTGGGCAGCCCGGCTCACCCCTTTCTTTATTTTTCTGGCCTGTGGCAACAACTCAGGCCCAACCTTCAGGTTTTTATCATTGTCTATAAAGCCAGACCGGTAGCGGCTCTGACAGTCTGGGCTGTCGGCCGAACTGTTCATATAACCGATATGGTATCCGACGAAAGATTCTTTTACGTCAAGCCCAATGATCTGGCCATCTGGGCCTTCCTGAACTGGGCCTATGAACGCGGTTTTAAACTTTTTGATTTTGGGCCGGTAAGGTATCGCGGCCAGGAAATATTTAAAAAGAAATGGCTGCTGACTGTGGATGATTATTATTATGTCTACCTGACCAGAAACTCCCCCAAAGTCAAAAACATTTTTTCCGAGAGGTCAAGGCTGACACAGGTCGCTCCTTTTTTTTGGAAATATATTTTGCCTCTACCCGTAACTTCCCTCATCGGGAGATATTTTCGTCGGGAGATGGCTCTTTAAATGGACGAAAAACTTCTGAATTATTTGCGCTGCCCGGGCTGCCACTCGCCTCTTATCAATCAAGGTCAAAGCCTCCTCTGCTCAGGCTGCCAGAGGACTTACTCCTTATTTAGAAATATTCCGCAGCTTTTGAATCAGTCCGCCTTAAAAGATAACTGGCAAAAATATTTTGAGGCTCAACTCAGAGAAAAAGGTGACACCGTCGCCGCCAACAGTTATCTGAATCAAGGCCATTTTCACCGCCTGCAGCAGACTGTTCTTGAAACCATTGGCCAGGCGAGCCATAAGGTAATTGTTGACGTCGGCTGTGGAACAGGCCATTTCACTGCCTCTCTGGCCAGCCAGAACATTTTGCTTGGTCTTGACTTTTCCCTGGAAATGCTCCTTCGGGCCGAGGCCAAGGGCTTTTTCCCTGTGCAGGCTCGAGCCACAGAGCTTCCCCTCGCTGATAATTCTTTCGACTTAGTTCTGGCCAATAGCATTATCCAGTGCCTGCCCGATGTGGGGAAATTTTTAGCCGAGCTTGTTCGGGTCTGCTCGCCAGGCGGTCGAATCATTATCAGTGGCTTTAATAGCCAGAATATCTTTTTAAGGGCCTGGCGCCACCTGGAAATAACCAGAAGGCCTCCTCTCTTTTTCCACCCTCTGAACAGAATTATTGAAATTCTGACTATCTTTGGCGCCCAGACTCTAAAGGTCAGGCTTTTATTTTACCCGTTAAGAACAAGAAAAGAATTCGCCCACCCCAGAGGAATAAGTCCAGGCTGTCTTTATCTGGCCTCATCTTTTGTTCTGGAGGCTCGAAAAACAGGCCTTTGATTTAACTTCCATGTTGCCTGAAAAGGATTCTTTAAATATTCTGACCTTTGATATCGAAGAATGGTATCAAGCCAATTATCCGGGTTTGAAGCTGGAAAAGGACAACTTTGAGGATAGATTCCTGGATAAAAATATCCAGCTGCTTCTCGAACTCTGTCGCCTCCATGAGGCCAGGGCGACCTTCTTTATTCTGGGGAAAACCGCCGAGAAATATCCGGCTATTGTTCCCCTGATTAAGGCCTCCGGCCATGAGATTGCCTGTCATGGTTACCGTCATGAACTTATATATAATCTTTCGCCAGCTGAGTTTGAGCTTGAATTGAAAAAGGCGCTGAAGATTTTAGAAAGCCAGGCCGGCGAAAAAATCCTTGGTTTCAGGGCCCCCTCCTGGTCAGTGCGAAAGAATATGACCTGGTTTTTCGAGCTTCTCGAAAAAAATGGTTTCATCTATGATTCCAGTCTTTTTCCCCTGAAAACTTTCCTTTATGGAGAAAAAGGAATTATTCCCCATCCTCATTTCATCGGTAAATTACTCGAATTACCCCCTTCGACCCTAAACCTTTCTGGCTTCACCCTTCCCTTTTCTGGTGGCTTTTATTTTCGGGTTATGCCCTATTTTTTAATCAAAAAAGGCATAGAAAAACTTAACCGGAAAAGTCTGCCGGCCATAGTCTATCTTCATCCCAGAGAAATAGACCCTGATTCGCCTCGCCTGCCATTGTCTTTAGCGGAGAGATTTATCCATTATTCAGGATTAAAGCGGGCTCTGGCCAAATTAAAAAAACTCCTCACTGATTTTCGCTTTACCTCCATCCGCGATTATTTCGGCCTTTCTTCTTTTGACAAATAAAATTTCTTTCACTAAAATCTCGCCGCATGAAAGCCCGGAGCTTCTTCAGTCAGAAATGGTCTCCGTTTATATTAATCCTGATTATTATAACCGGTGCCTTTCTGCGTTTCTGGGGACTGTCCTCAGTTTATCAGCGGGTGGATGATATCCCTGTAGCCAGGTCAATATTAACTATTTATCATGGCGACTGGCGACCTGACCCGATTTATTTTTATCCTATCTTTTTCAATTATCTTGTGGCCCTGATCATGCATGTCCTTTCTTTCCTGGCCAATGTTCTCAGACTCAAAGCTGAGCCTGGCCTCTATCCTTTCAGCCTGGACGAAGCTCTAACGATAGCTCGAATTGTTTCCGCCCTTCTCGGTTCCATGACCATTTTAATCGTTTATTCTCTGGCCAGACGATGGCTGAGCCAGGTTCAGGCACTTCTCGGGGCTATTATTTTCTCTTTTTCTTTCATTCATATCATTTATTGCCATCAAATTGTCCTTGATGGACCCATGACTTTCTTTTATTTCCTTTCCTTTTATTTTTGTTTTCTTATCTTTAAAGAAGGCAGAGCCAGCCATTATCTTCTGGCTGGAATTTTCGCTGGCTTAGCCATAGCCACTAAATACAACGGAATATATATCATTCTTTCCATCCTTCTGGCTCATTTTGGCCATCATTTCAAAAAAAGGAGCAAGCTCAGCTCGTTTTTCCTTTCTTCCCGGATTTATCTGGCAGCGGCGGCCACGGTGCTGGCTTTTTTCCTGGGCCATCCCTATGCTTTTCTTCGTTTTCGCCACTTTGTCCGGGCCACCCTTCTGCTCGCCCGAACCGTTAATGAAACTGAGTGGCATCTACAGCCCCTTATTCCTCAAACATTTCTTGAGCATATTAAATTTAATAAATACATTATCGGAATTGGCCATATTTATCGGGCTGAGGGCCTTTTATTTTCAGCTTTGATTCTGGCCGGTCTTATCTGGGTCATCCTGAAAGGGAAAAGAGAACACTGGTTTTTGCTTCTTTCGGCTTTCTTTTATTTCCTGGGGGCTCTTGGCTTTCTTGGTTTCTATCGCTACCGGGATCTGGTGGCCTTAACTCCCTTTTATTCCTTTCTGGCCCTTTTTGGATTCAATCTGATACCTGACTTCAGGCAGAAAGGACATTTCATCAAAATTTCAATTGTCACCCTCAGCCTGCTCGTCTTGGGCTACCGAACTGCGGCCATGACCTACTATCTCTGGCAGGATGATACCACCCAGATAGCTTCAAGATGGATGAAACTGAATTTGCCTGAAAGAAGCTGGATAGGTAAAGAATGGTTTACTCCTTCCAGTCCTGATCCGGATTTAAGATTTCGTTTTTCTTCCCGTCCCTATCTTTTTAATGTCGACCTCCACCCCCTGAATAAATTTGACTATATCATTACCTCGAGCGCTTGCTCTCAACTTTTCGTATCCCATCAGAAATTTTATCCAGACTGGAGTCGCCCCTATCTTGAGCTTGAGCGGCAGCACGAGCTGGTTAAAAAATTCTTTTTAGTTCCGATTGAATATAAAAATCCGGAAATTAAAATCTACAGTGGCCGGGTGGAACGAAGAAGGAAATTATCCTTCTGGCTGCCCCAGGTCCCACCTCTTTTTAACCCTCCAAGAGAATTTCAAATGATTGATCACAGTCTCTACGAGAAAGATATAAATTCTTTCTGGCTTCATGGTCAGGAAAGAATCAGGAGAATTTTTATCAGCGAAACCGAGCTCCCGCTCATGGGGATTTTCGTTCAGCCCGTTGAAGGCCAGGGACAGATGGAAATCCTTTCTGGCGGGAGAAAGAAAAAAATTAATATCCAGAGCCAGGAACCGGTCTGGGTAATAATGAAGCCCCGCAGAATCTTTCCCTTCCTGAAGCCTTTTTACCGGGTTGATCTCAAAGGTTCAGCCGAGTTAAAAAAAGTAAAAGTCAATTTAGTCTGGGATAACTTCAGCCTGGCTCTTAATTTCTTTAAGCTCGGTGATTATCACCGGGCCAGAAAATTTTTCGAGAAAACTCTGGCCGGGGAAAGCGAAAGAGTAAAAAATGTGGAAGTTTATCTTTTCTTGGCCCTCTGCTGTGAGCGCCTGGGCGAAAAGGAGGAGGCAAGAAAACATCTAAGGGCAGTGGCTGGAACACCCGAATACAAACGCTATTTAAGACTCTATGAGCAGCTCAGGTCTGATAATCGCTGGCAGCTCTATCTCGAAAGATATGCTGGTTTCGATTACCAACTCTGGCGGTCGAGTCAAGGAAATATAATTGAAGATAGTTTATTTAAAATAGAAAAAGGTCTGATTTACGAGAGTGATTTCTGTCTCAATAGAAAAGGTATAGGACGAGCTCCTGGTGAAAAAACAGTCAAAATTTCTTCCAATCCCTTTGAACTTCCTCCAGGAAATTATCAACTGGAAGTCTATTTTTATAATCCAAACAGAACAACCGGTTTCATCGGCCAAATGGTGGTGGAATTCAGGGGACAGAAAATAAGGTCCAGGGAAGTACCGCTTATAATACAATCGACAGATGAAAGGTCTTTTTCCGTAGTGACCGCTACTTTCTGCCAGGAAAATCTGGCAGAAACAGTCTCTTTTAGCCTGGAAATTACGAGCACCGATGATTTAATTTTTGATTACCTTAAATATTATCCTGATTTAAAAAGCTTCCTCGAAGCCAAATATGAGCTTCTTTTGCCTGTTTTAACCCTGGCCCGCGATCTGGAAAAACCATGAAGTCCGGCCATTCTTTTTCCTTCTGCCCGGTTTGTGGCTCTTTAAAATATAAAAAAGTCTTTATTTATCGCCATTTCCGTTATGTCCGCTGCAAACATTGTCATCTTATCTGGATGAATCCGCTGGTCAAAACTGACTCTGCGGCTGATGATTATGAAAATATTGACTGGAATTCCTATTATCGCTTTCTCTCTGATTTTCGACGCCGGCAATTTGAAAAGGATATGGCTCTTATAAAAAAAGTCGGCCCCCGGAAGGGACGGCTCCTGGATATCGGTACAGGTACAGGGGAATTTTTAAAGGTGGCTTCGGAACATGGCTTTATGGCTTATGGAATAGAACCCTCAAGAAGGGCAAGCGAAAAGGCTTCAGGATTCGGCCCTGTTCTCCGGAGCGAGTTTGAGACTTTGAGTTTCAAGGAAAATTTTTTTGATGTCGTTACCCTTTGGTCAGTGCTTGAACACGTTACCCACCCGACTCAATTTCTGAAAAAGATTCATGGTTTGCTTAAAAAAGATGGCCTCCTTGCCCTTCGCCTGCCTCTCGGTTCAAGCCTGATTAATTTTCTCTGTCTTGGTGCTTATAAGTTTAGCGGTCAGCGCTTAGCAGGGCCTTTAAGGCAATTTTATCAACTTGACTGGGAGGGCCGCCATTTTTTCCTTTTCAGTGAAGCCAGCCTCAACCTGCTTCTGGAAAAAACTGGCTTTCAACCTTTCTGGAAAAAAAAAGAATCTGGCTTTAACGTGTCGACCCTCAAATATCGTTTGACCTTTAAACCTGGCAACTGGCTCTTTGAAAAAATCCTGGAAATGTTCGCGGCTTTAAGCCTTTTCCTGGCTCATCTTCTGAAAAAAGAAGACGAAATTGTTCTTTTTGCCAGAAAAATTTAAAACTCCCCTTCGGGGCATCCGCTGAATCTTTTTTGTTTCTTTTTTTCTTCTCTTTACGCCGTTATTTTTTATCTTTATTTTCTGTCCTCTATTTTTCTTTAATAATTTTAACCACTCGAAAACCGGTATATTCAGGTGCCGGACTAAAAAGACTCCCTTGGGGTCAGCCGGTCTGTCGGCACTTCCTCCCATAATTTTGGGTTGACCATCCCGACCAATAACCCATTCCGCCACATTGCCTCCAAGATCAAAAAGAAAATCTTCTGCCTCAGAACCAAAGCCAGGGAAACTTCCCACTTCTTTGAGGAGAGGAGCTCCTTCCCCCAGTTCCTTTATCTTCTCTCTCAGTTTGAGGGCATCATCAGGATTAAGCTTATAGCCAGCCCAGAAATCAAGGGTATTTTCATTCTCCCGGTTTTCATAATATTTTGTCATCTCCTCTTCCTTTGGCAGACGCCAGTTTTCACCGGTTATCTTTGAGAGCCATTCCACATAGGCCTTAGCCTTTTCGAAACTCAGTCCATTAGCCGGATAGTTTTCAGTACCGGCTGGAAATTTATAGTTGGGATCAAAGGCGGCCCACTGAGCCCGGGTAACCTCAAAGCGGCCAATAGCTATCTCTCCCCGACTGACAACTTCGGGAATAAGCTGACCGCTGGCCAATCTGACACCATAAAGCAAGCCATCCCTGGCCGCTTTTTTCAGACGAAGCGTCCAGCCGAGGGGGGAGTCCTCCTTAAAGGCTTCATTCTTCGCCTGCCAGGTTTTGAAGAAATAGCGGTCAAACCAGGCCATTTCTTCCTCTACCTTGCGCAGCTGATGACTGAACCGGCGCAAACCATGGGGCTCACCCGGGAAAAGAATGAATTTAACCGGAACTTTTCCTAGATGATAAAGGGCCCGGTAATGAGACCAGCCTTGATCCGTGGGCACATTTCTGTCCTCAGTGCCGAAGAAAATAATTGTTGGCGCCTCAACCCGGTCTAATTTAAAAAAGGGCGATAAACGCACATAAAGAAGGGGGTCTTCGAGAGGCGACTTGCCAAAGTAAAAGGTGTCAAAGGAATGACCGAAATCAACATTGGCCCAATCACTGATAAATTCAACATTACCGGCACCGGCGCCAATGACTTTATAACGCTTTGGATTGTGCACACTTAAAGCAATGGATAAAATCGAACCATTGGACCAGCCAAAGGCGCCAATCCTTTCAGGATCAACTAAGCCCCGGCTGATGAGATAATCCACGCCTTTTTCAATATCTTCAAGGGGATACTCATAGTATTTACCATTCTTTATAGACTCAACGAACTTCAGGCCATAGTTGGAGCTACCATGATAATTGGGTTTGAAGACAAAGGCTCCTCGCTGACATATCAGCTGCTGGGGGTAGGCATAACTTTCATCCCAGGAATCAGTATCAGCTGCCGCTGGACCACCATGGGGCGCCACGAAAAGGGGATATTTCTTTCCTGGTTCATAATCTTTAGGATAATAAAGAAGACCTTCAATTTCCTCACCCAGGGCGCCCTTCCAGCGAATAATTTCAGTTTTAGCGATAAATTTTTCTTTGAAGGAAGGATTGAGATTGGTTATTTGCTTCGGAGACTCAATCGAATCCTGACTCAAGGAGCCAGTGTAATATTGAGGAGGGAGACTGGCCCTCGTATAAAGATAAACAATTTTCTGGCCATCGTCACTCACAGCTAAATCGAAAATATTCCCGGCATGTTCACCCTTTATCTCAACCCTCTTCCAATTGAGTCCTTCTTTAAAGTAGCGGGCCAATTTCAATTTAACTCCATCAGCCAGAAAAGCTAAAAAGCCATCAGGTAATATTTCAATTTCTCTTTCAGCCAGACCATTAGGCCAGCCTAGGTCAACCTGAACGAGTTTATCCTGACTTAAATCATAAAAATAAAGAACAGCAATCGAGGCGGTGAAAAAGCGGGGATCAGTGGTAAAGGGGGCGACGAGATAAAAGCCAGAACCATCTTTCGTCCAGGTAAAAGATTGGGGCAGGATTCTTTGACCCGAAAATAACTCTTTTTTTTCGCCGGTTTCAAAATTAAAAAGAAAAGTTTTGGGCAAGATGCGGTGATCCCATTCAAAGCTGAGATACTGATGATGGCTGGCCACAGCTTTTTTGCCATCAGGCGAGGGCGCCCAGACGCGGATAAAATCACGGTTATCTGTCAGACGGGTTATTTTTTTATCCCTGACTGACAGTTTAAAAATTCTAACTGGCGGCTCATGCTCCACATCATCTATTACTCTGGAAGTATCCTTTTTCTTTTTCAACTCCTGTTCATATAAAGTTGGATCCTCCTGGGCCAGGAAAAGAATTGTTTCAGCATCAACCCAGTAATAACTCCTGATTCCCCGACTGAGTTCAGTCACCGGGTAAGGTTCACCACCAAAGGGATTAATTAACCAGAGCTGAGTAGAAGCTGCTTCTCCTTTAGGTTTAGGCAATGGCCTGGTTGATAAAAAGGCAATTAAATTTCCGTCAGGTGACCACTTAGGTTGAGAATGAGTTTCATTGGTCCTGGTTAACTGGATTTCTTTCCCTGTCTCCAGATTGGTTAAGAAGAGATTGGAAATGCGGCCATTTTTTTCTTTATCCATGCGGCTTTTTACCCAGACAGCCCACTGCCCATCAGGTGAAATCTGCCAGCTTGAAGCCGATTCAGCCAGAAGGATATCTTCAGGCGTCCAGAGCTTTCCTTTTTGATTGTCGCGGTAAACCTTTTCCTCGTCAGAAGCAGGATAGGCTGACCAGCCGGCTACGAGCAGCAAGAAAATTATCACACAAGTAAAGTTGAGAAATCTTTTTTGGTTCAATTTCATTGGACCTCCTTTCACTTTATGCTGGTTATTTAATTCTTAAACCAGTTTTTTAAATATAACAAAAAAGAATAAAAGGATTAAGTTTCGAGCAAAATAAGACTGAAGGCATCTTTACCAGAAAATGGCGTAAAGGGCCAGGGTGATGATTATCACCATGGGGCCAAGCCATTTAAGAGCCGGGGCCGGCCTCAGGTCAAAGTCCGTCTGAACCGGCAATTTCCTGGGTTTGCTCAGAGGCTTGAGCAGGGTAATAATGGCCATAATTATAACCAGAATGACAAAGGTTATGGCCATACGATTCAGAAAGGCAATATGCCCGAATTGCCACTTTAAAAAACCATAGATGGGTACACAGGCCAGCAGCGAGGTTATTCCGGCCGCCGGCGGCGTTTTCTGGCTAAAAAGGCCGAAGATGAAGGCAGCCAGAATACCAGGGGAGATATAACCCTGAAATTCCTGAATGTAATTAAAAATTCCCTTGAACCTGGGATCGCCAAGATGCGGGGCCAGAAGACAAACACAGAAAACAAAAATTAAGTTAGCAATACGACCGATTTTAACCAGCGACTCGCTGCTTGCATCTTTCTTTAGATGTCGTTTATAAAGATCCATGGTCAGCAGGGTTGATACTGAATTTAAAAGCGAACCAAGGGTGCTGATGACGGCCCCGGCTATGGCCGCCAGAATAAAGCCACGAAGACCAGGGCCAACCAGATTCCTGATGAGCAAGGGATAGGCCATATCAGTTGTCGCTCCAGGAGCTGTCAGTTTATCCCGGAAAAGCTGATAGGACATTATTCCTGGGAAAATGATGATAAAGGGAATAAGGAGCTTTAAAAAGGCAGCCCAGATAATGCCCAGCTGTCCCTGACTCAGACTCCGGGCAGCCAGGGTTCGCTGGGTGATGAATTGGTTCAGCCCCCAGT
>Ga0197142_1004933_pt1 | contig 10624 bp, 6 predicted proteins | sample GBS60_MetaG_FD_148614 | JGI IMG/M metagenome (GOLD analysis project Ga0197142, IMG submission 148614) | Sediment microbial communities from Great Boiling Springs, Gerlach, Nevada, United States - GBS 60_MetaG | ecosystem: Environmental > Aquatic > Thermal springs > Hot (42-90C) > Sediment...
CGAGTCCGGTATCACCAATCCAGATTTGGTTGACATAGAAGTTCCATCGCTGTCGATTGGTATCATTTACTGCAATGAGAAGTGTTGTATCTAACCGACATAAATTGCTTGAAATAAACGGCTTTTGACCAGTTCTTACCTGGTTAAGTGAGAAAAAAGACTTTCGATATTGAAAATTCTTCCAAAAGTTGTATGTGACCATAAAGATTCCAGGCATTTGGAAATCTAAACCTGAATCTTGATTCCCCAAAGCAAAACCAAAACCAGTTGAATCCAAATAAAATACCTGAAAGTTCAAAATATTAGCATACACACTACTCTTGACGTTGGCAACCGTATCATAATAAATTAATGGAGTCCAAAGTTTTCCATCTTTTGAGCAGTTGATATCAGAAGCATCGGGGTATTCGTTGGTGAAAACAAAAAAGGTGTCATTTAAAATAAATTTTGGCTTCCCGCTTATAGCGGAAACTAAATTCCAGCTGAGACCGTGATCAGTTGAAACAACGAGAATTTTCCGACTTCCACAAAGAATGATAACAGAGTCGAAAAAGATATGTGGAGGGTCATTCCAATACTGCGTGAACGCTTTAAAAATACCTTTTCTTTTTGAAAATTTGCCCTCGTGTAAACCCGTTGGATAAAAAAAAGAATAATGATAGATGTCCTTTAAAAAATTACCCACTAAAATGAAAGTATCTTTTGAACTTGTCTCATCATATTGTTTTAAACAAACCCGATCCAAAGGGTAATTTGAGCTGGCTTCTTCCGAATAAATTCCAAACAATTTGTCATTATGAATGAATGTAGTTCCATAATTGATCCCAAAATTTTGGGTATTTTTGGTAGTAAATTTTCCATTTTCATCAACATATTTTAAAAACTCAAAGTCTTTAAAAAAGTATGTTAATTTTGATATTGAAGAATCAACAAAAAAAAGGTGGTTGGAAATATTTAAAACGACCTTGCCTTTGTAATGCCCAATCCATTCTAACCAGAACAACATCGAATCGTTGTTAAAAGGCATTTTACCTTTCAAATCGACATATTCGAGCTTCTTCAATTCTTTATCAAGGGATACTATTCTTCCAAATTCAGAATTTATACTTTCAACATTTATCAAAAGTTTATCATTCCACAGAAAAAACTTTGAAAATCTATAATTTGACGGGAATTTAAACTTTAAGGGATAATCTTCACTATAAATGTAAAGGCTTTTGGTAGAATCATCAACCCTAATAATCAATGTATCCGATGTAAAACTTGAAATAAAATTCAAGTTATGATCGGTCCTATAAATTGTTTTTTTGCCTCTAAAATAAAGGTAACTCTCGTCAATTAAAAATCGAAAAATGAAATCATTGGGTAAGTTTAAACTTATAATTTTCCAGCTATATCCTTCGTCAGTTGAAATAATTATTGAATTACCTTCAACGAGTCCCCAAATCGTATCATTTAAATACTTCATTTCGTAAATTTCTTTAAAAGTTCCTATAAATCTTTGTTCCCAGGTTTTACCTTTATCAGTTGAGAAGAAATAAGTCCCATAGTCGCCATAAACAATGAGGTTGTTTTTGGTTGAGATTATCCCGTTAAAATTGATTTTAATGGGTAAAAGGTCAAGTTCATTCCCAACAACCCCACTTGTTTTGATTAAAAAAATAACTAAAATAATTCCCCAACGGGCTAAGACTAGCCCGCTGTTTTTTTCAATGAAATCTTGATTATGAAACATTGTAGCTCCATTAATTTAGTCATCACAATTAACACCATCAATTTTTGTACAATCGAGCTGCCAAGAATAGAATGGATTATTTGGGTCAGTGGTAAATGGAAACTCTGTTTCATCTCCATATGGTATTTCTGGACAATTTCCATTTCCTATTACAGTTCTATTAACAATCTGCCAAAAACTTTGATTACCCCTCATACACCAGAGGATCTTTGTTACACATCTTTTGTCACAACTTCCTTCGCCATATCTGTAAACTAATCTCCTATGTGAACCATACCATTCAACTCTGCCACAGATTGGAACTGTGTAATTTATTTCCATTGGAGGTGGCTCGTCGCAGGGCTTATAACCACAAAGGCTTGCTATGTTGTTTCCTATCCAATTCGGAAACCAATCCCAAAATTCAAAATAGCATTCCGGCCCAATTTCTAATTCCATAATATAGATATCAATCCGATTTGGACAATTTTCTATATTGTAACAAAACTTCACAGTTCGTTGTTCCTCCCCAGGACAAATATCATTAGGAATATTTAAAATATAGCAAAATGGATATTGTGGTGGGCAATTCTGGCAGTCTCCTTGTCCCTGGGCTTTGTTTCCTGCAACAAAGCCAAGAACTAGTGTTAATAACAAAACCAAATATATCTTTTTCATTTTTGTTTCCCTTTCTTTTGTTTAACAAAATTATTAATTGAAACATAATCTACAAAAAGCGAAAGCCAGTGTTTTTGCACGAAATTCTGATAAACATAGAAAGGAACACTTTCCCTTCCTCTGGTTATTTCCTTGCTTTGGCGGTCCACGACAATTAGTGCAGTATTTATATAATTCAGACTGATTTCTCCGAGATGAAGTCCTCTCTCTCTCTCTGCAAGAACCAAAAGTTCAGAGGCAATATTATTCCTTAACCCATCGCATCGAGCATCTTGTGGCGTGACACTTGTAGAAAATGTCTCTCCACCCATTCCCTTCGGTTTACATCAGTAATTACAAAAAAATTTCGAAAATGCAAGATGTGGATACAATTTATTATCATAAGACCTCGAAGGTTTTCTGTAACATTATCTCAGAAAAACAACCGATGTTTTCTAAACCCAAAATGTCTTAAAATTAACATCTTAATGTCTTTGTGATAAAATGTAATATATTTTATTTCCTATCGACTTTAAGAATTTTAGATAGTTGCTATGGCTTTAAAGAAGATTTATCCATATGTAAAATCGCATAGAACGAAAATTTTGTGGGGGTTTGTGTTCGTAACAATTTCGAACATTTTTGCAACGATTGTTCCGAAATTTGTCGGGAAGGCCATCGACATAATTTCCAGCGGGATGTTTGATATTTCAATGGTATTATGGCAAATCTTTTGGATTTTAGTCTTTACTATTGCTAGCGGGATATTTATGTATCTGACACGAAAGATGATAATTGTGGTATCCCGTCAAATCGAATTTCAATTGCGAAAAGATTTTATTGCTAAACTTTCACGTTTGCCATTTTCATTTTTTACAGAAAACTCCTCGGGCAAACTTATTTCGCTTGCTACGAACGATATTTCCGCAGCACGCGAATTTTTGGGTCCTGCGGTGATGTACACAGCGAACACCATTTCCACATTTACTTTCGCATTATTATTTATGCTTTCCCTCGATGTCCCCCTGACCTTGCTTTCGATTTTGCCCTTGCCTTTGATAACTTTGACAACATACAGGATTGGCAAAAAAATTCATCTAAATTTTAAGAGTGTTCAAGAGGAATTTTCAAAACTCACTACGCAGGCACAGGAAACATTTTCTGCAATAAGATTGGTGAAAGCATTTGTTCGCGAAAGTTACGAGCTCTCTCGGTTCGCTAAGTTAAGTGAAAAATACAAGCAAAGAATGCTCAAACTGGAATTTTATCAATCTTTGATGATACCTCTTTTGATTGTCCTTATAGGAACATCACAACTGATAGTCCTAGGGTATGGCGGTATACAGGTCATAAACCGAACAATGAGCCTGGGCGAAGTTACGCAATTTTTTGTTTACATCAACCTTCTAATCTGGCCTGTCGCAGCAATCGGCTGGGTTACTAATTTGATTCAGCGCGCTTCTGCTTCTATCGACCGAATATGGACAATCCTGGAAATACCAGAAAAAGTAGAAATTGTTTCCTCTCCGAAAGCCGAAAACGTCTCGGGTAACGTGAGATTCACCGATGTTTGGTTCCGTTACAACGAGAAATTACCTTGGGTGATTAAAGGACTGTGCTTGGAGGTACCCACCGGCTCATCGATTGGAATAGTCGGAACAGTTGGTAGCGGCAAGAGTACAATTGTTAAGCTTCTTGGGAAAATTTATACTCCCAGCCGAGGCACCATTATAATTGATAAAGTTCCTTTGAATGAAATTTCGGATAATGAATTGCGACGAATAATGGCGATTGTTCCGCAGGAGCCATTTCTGTTTTCCGATACAATTGCCCAAAATGTTCGATTGGGAAAGCCCGATGCAACCGACGAAGAGGTGACTCGTTCATTAATACTTGCTGGAATGGAAAGCGATTTGAAAGCTTTCCCCGATGGTATTTATTCAATCGTTGGTGAACGAGGTATTACACTATCTGGAGGACAAAAACAAAGAGTATCCCTCGCAAGGGCGTTCATCGCTAATCCAAAGATTTTAGTACTCGACGACCCCTTCGCTTCTGTCGATGCCGCAACAGAACACCTAATTTTGCAAAATTTGATGACCGAATTTGCTTCGACAACGAAGATTATAATTTCCTCCAGAATTTCCGCTGTCAAAGATTGCCAACAGATTGTATTTTTGGAAAATGGGAAAATCGTGGAGCAAGGCACTCACGAAGCCCTTTTGAAAGCGAACCAAAAATATGCCCAACTTTACGAAATCCAAAGAATAACAGGAGAAATCGAAGTGAGCAAGTGAAAAATGATAGTTAGTGAATTTTTAAACATATAATTACCTTAAGAAATTTATAAGTGATATTAACAATGCAGACAATGAAACCAACAGGGATATTATAATTAGTTTACGTAAGTTTTTAATGGTTTTATGACCAGCAATTTTATCCTCGTTGAAATTGTCATGAAAAATTTGAATTTTATGAGAGATTGAATCTAGTTTTTTTTGTAAGTCTTCGTTAACTTTGATCAAATTTTCATGATTTTGATTTGCGCTTTGAGAAATAATGTTCTTTAAATTCAAAATTGAATCGTAAAATTTACCATCTAAAAGCTCAAAGTTTGATCTTGTACTTTCGTAGTAAGAAGAAATTAAACTTTGAATTTCATTTAAAGATTTTTGATTTTTTAAATCAGATTGTATAATTTGTTGAATGGATTTGCTTATAGAGTCCTTGATTGAAGTAAAAGCCTCGGATAACGAATTGAAAAGTTCATCCAATGAACTTTTATATTTATTTTCGAGAGAATTACTTAAATCTTTCAATTTAGCGTTAAGTTCATTAAATGAATTTTGCAAATAATTTTGCAAATATTTGTTTTCATCAACAACCTTACTGAAAATCTCCTGAGAAAAAACCAATATTTGCTCAGTAAATAATTTGCCGATCTTTTCAATTAATTCATCTCTTAAATTATTTAAGTTTTTGTTAAATCCCTCAAAAGAAATTTCTAAATACTCACCCTCTTCGACAACTTTATTGAAAATTTTTTGGGTAAGCTCCCAAATTTTTTGGGTATCCAATTTTTCAAGTATCTGCTCTGAATCTTCCCTTAGCAAATCGATTCTATCCTTAATATCATGTAAATTTTGCCGATAAAACTCTCGTAGGCTAATTAGCTTTCTATCAAAAGCATTTAAAAAATTTTTAACTTCTGTAATGTTGGTCTTAATGAAATTCCCCAACATTTCATTAAAGCTTTCTGATTTTCTAGATAAATTTGTCAGTTCTTCTGAAATTTTTTGGGTTTCTTTAATAATTTTTTCAGTTTCTAATTGACTTATTTGGTCCAATAAATTAATAATACTTTCAATTTGTAATTCTAAACCTTTACTAAGCTCTTTTAAATTATCGTTGAGTGACAATAATGTTTCACTTTCTTTTTGCTTTTTCTCTACTTCTGATCTCAGATTTTTAAGGAAATCCAGAATCTGGTTTGCTTGCCCAATTATTTCTTCAAATGTTTCCTTCTCATTTTCCATTCTTTATCTCAATTAATGTTCAACAAATTCTTAGCTTTTTTAATAGTAAGTCCAAGTAAAAAATAGAAAATAATTTTGCACAAAGGAACTGGAAGCATGTTCATCATCTCCTTTGCAACACTTTCATCGGGAAACCTTTTTAAAATTTCTTTAGTTAATTCTTCTAAATATTCCAGTTTTTCTGATTGTATTTTCGAATTAGCGATTAAACAAACGACACTAATTGCGAATTTAATTTCATTATCCCTGGTTATATTTTGTTTTTCTGCTAAATTTAGAGCACGCTTAAATTCCATTGTGGCGGTTTGGAAATCTGGATTTTCGCTGAGCAATTCAGCGATTACGCCTATCATAACAAAACCAGGATAGTCTGGATAAGACTCTAAAAATCTAACAACCTCTGCTCGTAACTTTTCAGCTTCTTTCGGGGATGTTATTCTATCCATTAGTTCATTTATTTTGTTCCTTTTACTAATATCAAAAACTGATTCAATTAACAAGGAGATTCCTCCATCTTTTGATTCACTAACTTTTTCTAAAAATTCAAAATAATTAGTTTCTAAGTAATTGATTATTTTATTTCTGATACACTTTCCATCTTGGCAATGAGTAAAAGCCTTTATTGATTCAATAATTGCTATCCGTCGTCCTTTCTCTATATTTTCATAAATTTTTTCTATAAGTTCTCGAAAGACTTTTTCAACAAACTCATTATCATCGGGTGTGGTATTTTCAATTCTCGTTATTTCTTTCTCTGCTAAATCTTTTGTTTGAGGGAAAAATTCAATAAAGTTCTTTTTTATCTTTTCTCTACTAAATTCACCTATTTGAATTGTGTATTCTTGCTTTGAAAAGTCAAAAGTATAATCATTAACGATTGCTAATATTTGAAGACGGTATAATGCTTTTTCAAATCTTGATTTATCCATCTCTAAATATTCAAGAAATCCATTTTTATTTCGATTGGGGAAAACTTCCCTAATTGTTAAAGTTATCTCACCCTCCTTGATTGTACCACCTTTTTTTCTTAAAATGTTGTCTAAAACTTTATTTACATCATCAAGTTCATCTTCAATTCCTTTAAAAGATTCAAAATGGAAATAAAGAATCCTGCTAACATCATCGACATTTGAACCTGTAAACTCCGAATCATAGATTTCCTTTATTGTTTGAAAAGACAAATCCGGTGAAAGTATTTTACTATTTCTTTCCTTTAAATCATTGGAAGCAATTACAAAGCAAATTGACTTTTTGCCATCCCTTCCAGCCCTGCCTGCTTCTTGATAATATGCTTCTATCGATGGGGGTATATTATAATGGATTGTATAACGTATATTTGGTTTGTCAATTCCCATTCCAAAAGCTTTGGTTGTAACCAAAAGTGGGGTTTTATTTTGAATAAACTCTTTTGTTACCTTTTTCTTGTGTTCGGAATAGCTACCTTTGAATTGATTAGGTTTTCCACCAGAATAATAGTCAACCTTTATATGCAAATTGGCTTCGATAAATTCCTTTAATTTTGTGACTCCATATTCTTTATCAATATGAAGACAAAAAATTAATCCTGAGTTGGTCCTTTCACCTTTGGGTTCATAAAATGATTCAGCACTTTGATTGAATTTCTGGGGTAGTTTATTTTTAAGAATACTTTTGAGAACCTCTTTTTTTTCATCTGATTTACAATGTTCTATAATAAACTTAAGTTCTTTTCTATCAAACGACTCAGGTGAAACAACCGATTCTAAATCAGTTATATTCAAAATTCTTTTAATATCATTTAAAACTGCCCAAGAAGCAGTTCCTGTAAGGCCAACCAAAGGAGGTGATTGATTTGAAATAAAGTATTTGCATAATTCTTTCGCCAAGCTTCCTACACGTAAATATGATGGACGGAAATCGTGCCCCCATTCCGAAACACAATGCACTTCGTCAATGACAATTAAGCAAAAACGAAAACTAGTTGTTGTGCCTCTCAGATACTCTCTAAATTTCTTGTCTTGAAAACGTTCAGGGGTAACAAAAATGAAAAAGAATTGACCGCTGGCAAAAAGGTTTAAAATCAATTCCTTTTCATCGTGTGATAAATCCTGGTGTAAAGCAGTACATCTATCAATTCCCCGAATTTTTAAATTAAAAATTTGGTCTTCCATTAAGGAAATTAATGGATCAACAATTAATGTAAATCCCGGTAGTAATAAGGAAGAAAGCTGGTAAATCAATGACTTACCAGAGCCAGTTGGCAACAAAACAAGAGTGTCTTTGCCTTTTAAAATACGTTCAATAGCTTTATATTGTCCTTCTCTGAAACTCTCGTACCTAAAAATATATTTAAGAAAAAATAAAAGTAAATCTTCATTTGGTTGAACATTCCATTCTTTAAATTCTTTGGTTTCAGGAATTGGAAAGATTTGACTTGTTTCAAAATTAAAAGGGGTAAAAATATCTTGAATATAAACAGTGGCTGGTTGTGGTGTCCCCGTAAAAGAAATATTGAGAAATCTAATTTGTTTTTTTATAAAAGAATGATTGAATATACCACAGGAAGGAGGGGGTAAAGTAAAGAATTCGCCAAAAAATAATTTAATAATATTGTTCAAAAGCTCATAAAAATCATTAACAGACGCTCGCAATATAAATAATGATTCTTCAGAATTGAAAATCCCAGTTCTATCTAAATCTGTCAGAATAAAAAAATTATTGGTATTTATTATATCTATTAGGGAATGTCTTAATGCTATCAACAAAGCAATCTGAATCTGATATGCAAATTTTATAGCAAGTAAAAACTTGTTAAAAACTGGGTTTGCTTCTTGATAGTTAAAATTATGACTTTCCTCAAAGATTAACTTCCTTATTTTGAAGAATTTGTGCTTACTAACATCTGAAGCTTCTATTCTAACAACTTTAAAACCATTTTGTATAAGTTCCTCATCTCTTTCTTTGTCGGATTGTTGATGGACAGAATGGTACTTACCATCGATTTCAATTACAATGCCTTTAATCCCAAAGCCTGTAAATAATTGTGGGTGGAAATAAACGAAATCTACACGAGCATCACGATTACTACTTGGTACCAAAGAATGATACTTCACTTGTGGAATTATAGATCCATCAAACTCTTTGATAAACCAATTATAAAAGACTTTTTCAACTTCGCTATCAAAATTGTCAAATAATTGTTTTTTAGTGCCTAAAAAAATACCGCTTAGTATTTCATCTAATGATTCCCGTTCTTCTAAACTATCTGATTTATATCTATTCCTAAAACTCTCTTCAATTTTAGGGGAAATTAAAGTTAATCTACCCCGTGTTAAAATCTTTTCTACGACACATAATGATATTTTTTGAATAGGATTTAGTTCTAATATATTTTCCTTTTCAGGATAATCTATTCTAAATTGAGGCACTAAAGCTTGTATGTTTTCATCATCGAAGTTAAAGTTTCTAAGTAATGAATAAGGCAGTGCAATACTTTTGAAAAAATAAGCATAATGATTTTGAAACCTTCCACGCGCAGAAAATCTGATTAATTTATTGAGTTTAGCTTCCTGATCAGTTCCTCCAGTAATGTAGTTAGGAGGTTCTTTACTTTCAATCGACGCTACGTCATTCTGTCTATCTTCATACTTATTATAATGGGATTTATTTAATAAAAAATTTAAACTTGGGGTATTCTTTTTGATTGTTGAATCTTTGGTTATTTCCAGCCAACCATGAGGGGGGGTAACCCCCTTATTTTCTAAATATTCTGCCAATTCTTCAATATCATAAGCTCTAATCCAATATTCAGTCAGCTCTTTCAACAAATAGCTTGGTCGCTGACTTTTTTCTATGAGCTCAAAATAAAAATAAGGTGTATAAGGTAATCCCTTATATCTGTCTATTTCCATCCCGGTTATTTTCAAATAACAAAATCCGCTATAAGAATATTGTCCCTTATACAACCCCAAACCTGGTAATGGCAAAGAATTTGCTAATTCATCCCAATCTGGTAAGACAGATTTTTTTAAGAGGGGGTAAGGTGCTTTATTGGTATCCTCCCAAAAGTTATCTCCCCAATTTGTAACCAAAACAATTACTTTTTGTTTCATAATTTATTTAACTTTATTTATCTCCCTTGTTGCAAAGAAAAAAACTTTCTTTATAATTAATTTCAAAAGGAATTAATTGCTTTCCTCAATTCTTCCAAAAATTTTTCGAGGTGATCTTCGAAAATTAAAATTTTAGATTGTCCTGTCTTAGGGTTACTTTCCGAAATAGTTAAATATTTTGTCCCATTTTTTGCAACTTTGACTTCAAATGTATAAACCCGAGAACTTAAAGAAATGGAATTGGAATAATAATTAGCCGAGTTTGTTTCCATAAAACCTCACTCTTAAAAAAGAAAATTACAAAAATTTTTTATTTTTAAACAAATTTTTCAAAACTATACCAATTAATCTCCTACGACTCGGCGGGGGGAAGAACGACGACCGTACCTGTCTATTGCTACCACATTGAAAACAAAAGGTTTGTTCGGATCACGGGGTTTCACCTGAAAAAATTGCTTCCGAGACGGTGGACTTCCAGGCAAATCTTGTAATTTCCCCCTCAAATCTAAATATTTTTCGGCAACATTTCCCTCCAACTCCAGTTGGACAATCTCGTTGCGCTCACGATTCATCATCCCATATGCCTGCGTAACTATCTCGATTGTTGTTGGACTGGTTTTTACTAC
>Ga0197142_1004935_pt1 | contig 10623 bp, 12 predicted proteins | sample GBS60_MetaG_FD_148614 | JGI IMG/M metagenome (GOLD analysis project Ga0197142, IMG submission 148614) | Sediment microbial communities from Great Boiling Springs, Gerlach, Nevada, United States - GBS 60_MetaG | ecosystem: Environmental > Aquatic > Thermal springs > Hot (42-90C) > Sediment...
ACTTTCCGGCGTGGTAGGAATTGATATTCTAGCAGGTCCAAGCGAAATCCTTGTCATAGCAGATCAATCAGCCGACCCAGACTACATAGCTGCAGATCTTTTAAGCCAAGCTGAGCACGACCCAATGGCGAGCGCAATGCTTATCACAACTAGCAAAAAATTAGCAGAAGACACGGTAAAATCCATTGCTTCCCAGATTGACGGCACTCCTTTCTGGTCACCGCTTCCCAGAAAAGATGTGGTCATCCAATCTCTTAACAACTACGGTGCCTGTTTTCTGGTTGATAGCCTAGATGTTGCTGTAACGTTGGCAAATAGAATTGCTCCAGAACATCTCGAACTTCATATAGACGATCCGTGGAAATTTATCGGACACATAAGATCGGCAGGAGCCATATTTATCGGACAGTTCACCCCTGAACCCGTAGGGGATTACTTTGCAGGACCCAACCATGTTCTTCCAACAGCAGGAACAGCCAGATTTGCGTCAGCTCTTGGAGTTCACACTTTTCTCCGAAAGACGAGCATCATTTACTACACTGAAGAAACAACCAGATCCTACGTCGACGATATAGCTCGATTTGCTCGCATGGAAGGCCTTGAAGCTCATGCCAGATCTGTAGAAATCAGAGCGAAAAAAGTCTAAGTACTGGCGCCTACTCAGATGAAATCGTCGTTTCTACAACCCAGGAAAGGTATGGTTGATGGCCATCGTAAAGTCTTACGGCAATAATTTCTGGCACTTCGTAACTGTGAAGTTCCACAATTCTTTCTCGAAGACGATCAAAGAGTTCTGCTCTCGTCTTGATCATCAAAAGACTTTCCTGATCGTCGCAAACTTCTCCCTTCCAGAAGTAAATAGATCTAATGGCTGGCACGATATTGACGCAAGCAGCCAGTTTTTCTTCTACAATGGTTTTAGCAATCTTAACGGCTTCATCACTTTTTCCCACAGTTACCCATACAACAATAACATCCTGAGGATTGACTGCCATAGGCACCTCCCGTCGAAGCATTCTCTCAAAAATACCCAAACAATCTTTAATAGATACGGAAAAGAACGCAAGAATTATTGTTAGCCGGAAATAAGGAAGCTACATGATAGACATGAGCCCATATCATCGGATGCAATATGAATCGATAAGCACTGCCTTTGAAGCTTTTCAAAATCTAACCGAAAAGGACAAGCTGTTCCTAAGAAACATGGCTAGCCAATACATGGAATTCCGAAGAGAACTTCAGCAATTTACGGATAAATACTTCTCTCTTTACTGCCAGAAAGCCTGTTTTGAGACACATAGAAGCGCATGTTGTAGCTACGAAAGCATTATTGTGTTCTTTGCTGATGAAGTTATTAACTACCTTTTCGGCGGAGAACGTGACTTTACAGTTATTTTAGAAAAATTAAGAAAAGTTAAACCATCGGATCACTGCGTATATCTTGGTAGCAGCGGATGTCTCTGGACGGTAAAACCTATAACATGCGCCATGTTTTTCTGTGACGACGCAAAAAAAGAAATATTTGGAAAATCCCCTGAAGCAGAGATTTACTGGCAGGATCTTTTAAGACGGGAAAAGCTTTTTACCTGGCCTGATCGTCCTGTGCTTTTTGACATGATAGAGGAATTTTTCATAACCCGAGGTGTGGACACACCTCACATGTATTGTCATCATAGCCCTGGACTTTTAAAAATCAAAAAAACCTCCAAGCACTTCCGATAAAGCCTATGGGTAAGCCGTTATGTTATTTGTTAGGTTGGCAGGGCGGTTTGCCAACCGCCCTAAGATCTACCAAGTTTCATCCAGCATCTTGTTCGCAATGTCAGAAGGATTTATCTTGTAAGAACCCTCCTGAATGCTTCTCTGAAGGTTTTCAATCTTTTGTGCCCGAGCCTGCTCATAAGCTGCAAGAGCCTGGGATGAAAACTCTACCCTATCAGTTTTAGGCTCCTGCTGGACAGGCTTTTGCTGTGTCTTAGTAGCATCCTGCAACCGATCAACTCTTGTCACTTCTTGAGCGCTCTGCTGAGCCCCAGAAGGCTTAACGTTGGACACATTATTGTAATAAGCCTGAGCATGCTGAACCTTCTTAATTTCCATCTTTTATTCCTTCCTTTGACCTACGTTCTGAGGTTTGTCACTTATTTCGCCTTCTAACTCAGTTAATGATTCTTCACTTTTTATTTTTTCATTTTCCTTATTCTCGTTCAAGTCTTTTTCCTGTTCTAATTTAGATAAAGCCTGTCTTGCCAGTTGTTCTCTGAGAAGCCTTTGCCGAGCCTCCTCAGAAATAACAACCTTTTCCACACCAATAGATTTATTACCTTCTGACTCATTGGGCGAAAGATTAGACGGCAACTTCGATCTTTGAAGCTGCTTAGTGTAAGTGCGAAGAACACTCTTGACACGATTATCAGTTATGATCATTTTCTTCACCTCTCGAAGTTATTATCGACTATGCGGGAAAAAACTTTAAAATAAATTTTGAAAAAGGTGGAATACCTTTTGCGAAAATTCACACCGGGCATTTTCCCAATCGAAGCCCACCAGACGGCAGGAGAAAGGGAATAGCCCGCTAAGGAGGTAGAAAAAATGGCTATCAGAAAAGAGAAAAAAATTCATTGTCTCACCTGCAAGCATCTAGGGATCACCTGGAATCCCACAACACCCTATTTCTGCCGGGCCTGGTCGATACGTTCTAAAAACTACCCCTGTGAAGAGGTTTTCAGCGCTTCAGGTATAGCCTGTCAGAAGTTTGAACCAAAACCTGTCAATAGTTCATCATCATCCCAGGAAGGAGTTCGAAAAACAAAAAAATTTGTTTCTAGAAGGAGAAGGTAAGTAGCCATGTCAAAACCGCTTCCATGGGTGGAGAAACTTTCTCAAGGCATCGTCGAATTGGTTCGACGGTTGGAATTACGGGGAGAGCCTATAACCGTCGAAAACGTAGCTTATATGCTGGACAATGACCCTTCACTGGTGTCAGACTTAACAAAGGACACCAATTCGAACCATGTGTCATCTGTAAGATCCAGTCATATAAGGCTTGTCCAGGAACTGGAAGAAGAACAACAAAAAACGGTCGAACTTTTCCAATCTGCTCTGGTAACGCTCTCCCCTTTTCTACACTTTCCAGCCGACTCAAAAATTTCAAAAAAATTCGAGGCCTTTAAAGAAAAACTCCGAGACGGTGCATCACTTGAACAACTTGAGAAAACTTTTAACACCTTCAAGGAAGCGGTTTTGCAATATGGGCTAAAGTCAACCGTAGAGAAAAAGGGAGCAAAAAAACTATTCGGATTTCTTCAAAGAGATTCGCACAGCAATCTTGAGGAACTCAAAACCCTCATGTCCGAAATCATAAACTCGATCAATCCCTTGATACCCGAAGCGATTAAAGAAAAGTGGGTCTCTATACGTGATGCCTTTTATAAAATTGACCATTTTCGGGATATGGTTTCATGGAATGCAACGTTTGCAGAATTCTTAAGAAACCTCATCCTGCACATTAATCAGGAGCAAAAAGAACTGAATGAGTTTATTTCTGAACTTGGACAAAATCTGGTTGAAATCGAAAAAAACCTTCTTGCATCCCTAGACCATGTCCACAATTCTCAGGAATTAGCGACCAAATTCAATTATCACCTGGACGGGCAGATTAATGACCTTCGACAGGTTGCAAAAACATCATCAAGCCTGGAAGACTTGCGAAAGACGGTTATAACAAAGCTTTTCTACATAAAACAGGTTCTGGAAAAAAAGAGAAAGCAAGAAGAAGAATACAACAAAGAACTTGAAGAACGTATTCAAAAGCTACAACAGGAACTGTGTTCAATAAACGATCAGATTAGACTTGCTCAGTCTCGAGAACAGCAACTTGCAGAGGAGGTATTGAGGGATCCGCTCACGGGCATCACTAACAGGAGAGGTTACGAGATAAGAATAGCCGAGGAGTGGGAACGTTTTAAGCGTTACGGCCATGTGTTTTCTATCGCCATCTTCGACTTAGATCATTTCAAAAACATAAACGATACCCACGGACACAAAGCAGGCGATCTTATTCTCAAAGAAGTCTCCAGAATTATGAAAACATCTCTTAGAAAAGCCGATCTCCTTGCAAGATACGGTGGTGAGGAATTCGTTGTAATATTTACCGGAACTCAGATCGGCGGAGCGGTGGAAGCTGCGGAAAAACTTCGCCGCCTCATTGAAGAAACTAAGTTCGTCTTAAAGGGACAGGAAATTTCCATCACTATAAGTGCTGGAGTGGCCCAGGTAGAATCCACAGACGAAGGACCATCCGACGTTTTTGAACGAGCAGATAAAGCACTATATGCCGCTAAAAATAGTGGTAGGAATAAGGTGGTATCCATTCCCTCTCCCTCTTAAAAATTAAAAAAGCAAAAACTTCAACGGGGGTACAGCTTCACTGTGCCCCTGTCCATTCCAACAACATCTTGATAATAGGCTTGATTCTTTAAAATCATGGAATATCGCAAAATGTTGCCCGCCGGAACTTACAAAACTTAGTTTAAAATTGTTTCCCCAAATGAAACCCCCATCCAAAAATAAACTTGCAAACTAGTAAATCAACCACTAAAAATCATCTTGTTTGAAATGCTTCCGAGAAGGAAGGAAAAATCTAAAGATGGATGGAGGGGTAACAAAAAATGTCTCTAAGGCAAAAATTCATGGCAGTTGGAGTAGTAGCTATTGCTTTACCTTTGCTAGTCTTAGGTTCAACTGTGTATTTCAAAGCCAAAACGGAATCAACAAAAACAGCAGAACTAAACGCAATAAATACCAGCCGACTCACAGCTCTTGCCACAAAAGAACTCTTGACAGCTCATCTCAACACACTCCAGAGTTTTTCTCTAAATCCCGTCGCTGTAAAGGCTGCCCAAGGTGATTCAGAAAGCCTCAGTAAAGCACCGGATCTACTTAAAGAACTCAATAAAAAACTCGGCGAAGCTTATGAAGTTATATTTGTAGCCGACGCCTCAGGAAACATAGTGGCAGACAACACAGGAGGCGGATACAAAAATATTAACGTATCCGATAGAGAATAATGGAAAAAAGCAATGCAGGGAAAACCTGTAATCGAAAACATGATAATCTCCAAAAAGACTCAAGAACCCGTGCTTCCTATAGGTGTTCCTTTAGTAAACGATGATGGAAAAGTGGTTGGAGTATTGGCAGGTGCATTAAAAGCAGATTCCATTATTAACCTGATAACCAAGTTCAAAGCATCAGAAACAAGTTACTCTTTCATGGTAGACCAAACTGGTACAGTAATAGCCCACCCTGATAAGAGTTTGATCATGAAATTGAATGCAAAGCAGACAGCAGGGTTGGAAGAACTCGGAAATAAGATGACAAGCGGACAGGAAGGGTTGGTAAAATACTTCTTCAAAGGATCCGAAAAAATAGCCGCCGTCTGTCCTGTAGGTATTAACGGATGGAGTATCGGAACAACCCAAGGTGTTTCTGAATTTATGAAAACAGCCACAACTATTAGAAACTCTACAGCTATGGTCGCTGTTGTTTTCTTGATAATTGGCATAATAGGAATTTATTTTGTTGCAAGATCTATAACTACTCCGATTCTTCGCATATCCAAAGGCTTAATGGAGGGAGCCGATCAGGTAACCACGGCGGCTGAAGAAGTATCGGCATCGAGTCAAGGGCTTGCCGAAGGAGCATCCGAACAGGCGGCTTCTATTGAAGAAACATCGTCGGCTCTTGAAGAGCTAGCTTCTATGACACGTCAGAATGCTGCTAACGCCGATCAGTCTGCATCTCTTATGCAGCATACAGTCCAGGCAGTAGAAACCGCCCACAGCGCCATGTCCCAGATTTCCCAGTCTATGAACGAAATTGCCAGAGCAAGCGATGAAACTCAAAAGATCATCAAAACAATAGATGAAATAGCCTTCCAGACTAACCTACTGGCTCTCAATGCTGCTGTAGAAGCGGCAAGAGCCGGCGAAGCAGGTGCAGGATTCGCCGTTGTAGCCGATGAAGTGCGATCTCTTGCTATGAGAGCTGCCGAAGCAGCAAAAAATACAGCCAACCTCATTGAACATACTACTAATCGTGTCCGTGAAGGAGTTCAGGTTGTTGAAAAGGCTGTTCAGGCTTTCGCCGAAGTTAAAAATTCAACCGCTAAGGTAGGAGAACTAATAGCCGAAGTTTCGGCAGCATCCAGAGAGCAGGCTGAAGGTATAGACCAGATTAACAAAGCGATTTCTGAACTAGATAAAGTGGTTCAGAAAAATGCTGCCACAGCAGAAGAAGCAGCCGCTGCTGCCGAAGAGCTAAACGCTCAGGCTTTTCAGATGCGAGACTATGTCGCTCAACTACTTCTTATTATAGGTGTAAAAGACTCAATAGGGATTCAACAAAAACAGGACAAAGCAACAAAAGCTCTAGGGAGCATTAAAAAAATAGCTCCCGTTTCTAAAACAACCTCTGCTCCTCAAAAAGCCGAGTTAAAGCCGGCTGAAACTAAAGGCAAGGAAGTAAGCCCTGAAGCTGTGATTCCTCTAGATGAGGATTTCTAGCAATTGAAATTTCTTGAACACAGACCGAGGAGTCTCTTCAGATTCCTCGGTTTTTTCTTAGTATACATATTCCGTCGGATCATCAACTCCAGCTTCTTCAAAACCTTTTTTTCTCAAAAGGCAACTATCACACCTGCCGCAGGCCCTTCCCTTCTCATCTGGATCGTAGCAGGAAGTGGTAAGCCTATAATCCATCCCTAGTTCTAATCCTTTGCGGATAATTTCCGCTTTCGTAAGCTTTATAAGAGGTGTATGGATCCGAAATCTGATCTTTCCTTCAACTCCAACTTTGGTCCCGAGATTCGCCATTCGTTCGAATGCCTCAATGTATTCAGGACGACAATCGGGATACCCCGAATAATCCAGTATATTTGCCCCAATGAAAATATCCCCTGTTCCCAATACCTCTGCCCAAGCTAGAGCAAAAGAAAGAAAGATCGTATTTCTGGCAGGCACATACGTTATCGGAATATCCGAAGAAATCTCACTTAAAGAACGTTCCTTCGGCACCGAAACGGATTTATCCACTAAAGCCGACCCCCCAATAAGATGAAGCGGAAGATCGAGAATAAGATGTTCTTTAACACCTAGATATTTTGCCACGGCTTTAGCTGACTCAATTTCAACCGCATGCCGCTGACGATATCGAAAAGTCAAAGCATAAAGTTCATAACCTTCAGCCTTTGCAACCGCAAGAGCGGTTGAAGAGTCGATTCCACCGGAAAGTAAAACAACGGCTTTCTTCTCAGCCATCACTTACACCCCTCTTTCTAAATCTTTCCAAATATACTTGTGGAGCTGAAGATTAAGCCGCACATCAAGCTTATCTCTCAAGATCCAGCTTGCAAGTTCTGCCGGATCCAACTCACCAAACACCGGCGAAAAATTCATAATACCCCGCCAACCACTTTCCAGAATTCTTTCTCTTAATTTTTTTGCAAAACAGTAATCTTCCTGATTTCCAATCACAAATTTTACCTCATCGTGATTAGGTCTAAGCCTCAGAATATTGTCGTAGTTGTTTTTATCAACCATACCACTAGAAGGACACTTGAAATCAACAATTCGCACGGCTTCCCTGCTTACTCGATCGATATTCAAACTACCATTAGTTTCCACAAGAACTCGATAGCCCCGGCTGAGCATTGCCTCTACCAAAAGTGGAGTTCCTTCCTGAAGCAAAGGTTCTCCCCCTGTTATTTCAACTAACCGATATTCGTGTTTTTCCACCTCATCAAGCACTTCTCGAAGTGTCATCACTATTCCTTCCTGCCTTGCATAAACGGTATCACAATAGCGACAATTCAAGTTACATCCAGAAAGACGCACAAAAACACAAGGAAATCCCGCGTAACTAGATTCTCCTTGGATACTGACAAATATCTCACAGACCCTTAAACTTTTAATCAAAGTCATATCCCTCCGATAGAAGATTCTCCACATTCAAAAAACCTTAAGCTATAGGCTTTGTAAACCGAAAAAGCCAACAATACGCTGTAAATGTAAAAATTTCAGCTTGTCACAACTTCGCATATCTGGCAGGAGAAAATAGCGGATCACCTGTTACAGGAGAAAAAGATGAGACTAGGTGCTCATGAATCTATCGCAGGCGGTCTTCATAAAGCTCTAGATCGTGCTCTTGCGGTAGGATGCGAAGCACTGCAGCTTTTTGTTGAATCAAGCCGTTCTTGGAAAACGAAACCCCTGTCCGAAGAAGAAATACGCCTTTTCAGGGGAAAAGCTGTAAAAAGCGAGATTTATCCCATTCTGGCTCATGCTTCGTATTTGATAAACCTTGCAGCACCTGATAATATCCTCTGGCAAAAATCTTGCCGCACTTTCATAAACGAACTAGAACGTTGCGAAGCCTTAGGCATCCGCTACCTAATAATTCACCCTGGTTCACACATGGGAAAGGGTGAAGCAGAGGGATTAAAAAGAGTTGCTCAGGCTCTCGATAAGGCTTTTACTGTTACTTCCGGATTTCAAGTTAGGATACTTCTTGAAACTACAGCAGGTCAGGGCACCAGCTTAGGTTATCGCTTTGAACATCTAGCATGGCTTATAGAGAATACTTCCAACAAAAACCGTATCGGTATTTGTCTCGACACCTGTCACATATTTGCCGCCGGCTATGATATACGAACACCTGAATCTTACGAAGCCACAATGGATGAAATAGATAAAATTATAGGACTCCGGCATATTCACGCTATCCATCTAAATGATTCCAAAACCCCACTAGGTAGTCGAGTAGATCGTCATGAGCACATCGGTAAGGGCGAACTGGGAATTGAGGCTTTCCGCCTAATTGTAAACGATCGCCGATTTAGCGATCTTCCAGGACTGATAGAAACCCCAAAAGATGAAACTCTTGAGAAGGACAGGGAAAATCTTGCAGTTCTTAAATCGCTTGTTAAACCCGCAAAAATTGCAAAGGCGGTGAAATGAATCCCCAAATAGAAATCCCTCCTTCTTGGGAGCATTTAGCCATAGAAAGACTGTCGGGACTTCTGATGGTCATAGGAGCTCCAGACTCCGGAAAATCAACCTTCGCTCGATATCTTTATTCACGTCTTCGTGCCCATCACGAACGAATCGCTTTTATAGACGGCGATGTGGGACAAGCAACCCTTGGTCCCCCAACAACAATGACTATGATTGTGCAGCAAAATCATCAATCTGCAGAAACTCGTTCGAACGAGGAACCGACTATATTCCAGGATAGTTTCACCGTAAAAGATGATCTGCCTGACGTGAAAATCTTTAGAATTTTTGTTGGGTCAACATCGCCAAGAGGACATATGCTTCAGACCGTTATCGGTCTCCACAAATTAGCATCCCAGGCTTACAGACTCGGTGCTACAGCGGTCGTTCTTGACACAACAGGCTTGATAGCCCAAGAGCAAGGTGGTGGAATTCTTAAACTCTCCAAGATAGACCTTCTAGAACCTAAAATCGTCTTTGCCATACGCCGCAATAGAGAACTGGAACATATTCTGATACCGCTCAGACGCTCGTCTAAAACCAGCCTGATAGAACTCTCTCCCGCCCCGGCTATAATTCCACGAGACTTTGCAACTCGAAGAAATCACAGAATCTCAGCTTTTCGACGGTATTTCTCTAACGCATCAACTTTAGAACTTCAGTGGACCAAATTTGCCGTGGTCCCAATACCTGCTTTCCAACCAGGAAGAGTTGTGGCTTTGGAAAACTCACGAGGATTTTCTCTCGGTTTGGGAATCGTTCTTCAAATAGACCGTCCTCAACGAACGGTTTCTCTCCTCACCCCCGTTAGATCTACCGACCAAGTTGATACCATAAAGGTCGGAAATCTCTGGCTCGATGCACAAACCTTTGAAGAGCGCAGGCGATGGGAAATTCTAAACGAAAAAAACCCCACAATATGACTCTCATGTCGAATCAAGTTAACATAACAATTCTATGGGAATCAGGCTGATGAGAATGCAAAATTTATCCATTTTTGCAGAACATTGCGGTATTGCAGGTCCGTTATTACAACTTTAGGCCTTCCCTTTCCCGAAGGCAGAACCTTTACCATGTCTTTAGCAAGCCAGTTTATTACCTGAGCATAAACTTCATACTCAAGAGCTAAGCCTCGTTTGCGGATGGTTTCTACAGTATCTTCGGGAAAAATCGGATACACAGCCTGAGCAATAACGGGACCGGTATCTTCTCCTTCATCTACAAAGTGAACCGTTACACCTCCCCAGCGACAGCCGTAATTAAAGGTGTCTTCATAGCCGTGCTGTCCTGGAAAAGCAGGAAGTAAAGCAGGATGGATGTTTATAACCCGAAAGATACCATCCTTAGTCCTAAAATGTTCCAGAAAGTAAGGTGTAAGAAGCCTCATAAAACCGGCAAGAACAACATAGTCTATTGAATAATTTCCCAGAATCTCCAGCACTTCCTTTTCCGCTTTTTCGTAAGCTAAACGACGGGATCCCATCTCTCTAACATATCGCCCGTATTCAACAACATAGGCAGGAACACCGTGTTTGTGAGCTCGTTCCAGCCCGTAGGCATCCCGTCTGTCGGA
>Ga0197142_1004936_pt1 | contig 10623 bp, 11 predicted proteins | sample GBS60_MetaG_FD_148614 | JGI IMG/M metagenome (GOLD analysis project Ga0197142, IMG submission 148614) | Sediment microbial communities from Great Boiling Springs, Gerlach, Nevada, United States - GBS 60_MetaG | ecosystem: Environmental > Aquatic > Thermal springs > Hot (42-90C) > Sediment...
ATATCTTAATGCGACATCCCTTATTTAGTACGAACTACGGGAGACACCAACGAGAAGATTATAGCCTTGCAAACCGCACCTTGCACATAATTGAAGACATAGAAATGTATGTAGAATCTCTACTATCGTGCTTTGATAGATTGAGTGAGTATATTCAAGACAGTATTAATAAAATAAATGCAGGCTATGCATTAACAGAAGAGACACTAAGACAGAGCGCAAATGAATTGAGCATGGATATAATATTCAACAGCAAAAGGCTTAAGCAAAAAGACATAAGTCTTCTTGCTCTTCATAATGAAACAGTAGATAACATATCAATGGATGTACAAAGATCCTCAAAATTCAATGTTTATTACGGCATAGATCACAGAATTATGAAATATCTTTTCTACACAAACTTTACCGACTTTAATATCGTTTTTGATGATTTCATCAAAGTTCTAGATGTTGTATACGCCATGTCTAGATCGCTTTTCGATATTGTGCCCCTTTCTATGGCTTCCAAACATCAAGCGACGACGCTGGCAGCGTTTGCCATGGCATTTGGGTTCAATAAGGATAATTATGGCGACTCTCCATTCGGATCTGGCGATATGACGGGCGGTCATGGGCCTGGCGGTGATCCTCCGGGCGATGATCCGGATAACGACAACGGTGGCGACGGTGAAGGCCCAGGCGGTGGCGGTGGTGGTAAAGACCGCGATAAAGATAAAGAAGGGCCCGATGGCGATGGCGAAGGTCCGAACGGCAGTGGTAAAGACCGCGATAAAGATAAAGAAGACAACGACAAAGACCGCGGCGAAGGCCCTAAGAAAGGCAAAAACCCCGTCCGAGTAATAGACAATGAAACTTGGGAAAAAATAAAGCGAGGCGAAATAGTTAATATAGACATAGACCAGCTTAAAACAAGAGATACAGACGAAAAACTCAAATACAATCCTAAAGACGAAGAAATGGATCCTGATTATATTGTTAAGACAATTTATGATCAAAATATAAACAATAGGATATCTAATATTGTAAGCGGCTTGCCAGAAGGTATTAAGCTTACTTACAAAGGTGTAACTGCATCTGTGTCAAGTGCTTCTTACTTGCTATATAAGCTTATTTTGGAAAAATATGCTGGCTTTGTAAATAATAACATTTATGCGGTAGAAGGTTATTTACATGCAGGTTTTGGTAGTAGCGCCTCAGAGCAAACTTACATAGAGCCAACGGTTGTGCCATCGCAAGTTGAAGCATCTTCTGATCCCTCTATTATGCCAGTAGCAGCACAAATAAAGAAACAATTTGAGCCGGAGTATACTAAAATAACTGCTGATTATGTAAGTATAGACGTATCGGGCAGTATGCATGACTATATCAATAAAGCCATTCAAGCAGGAAGTAATACTTATTTGAAAAATACTAATTTAGAAAATGAAGTAAAGAGCTTAATAATTGACATAAGTGCGCACGGAATTATAGATGAAGAAAAACTAGATGAAATATTCGTAAATAATGATAGTCTTGCCGCCAAACGGTTTGAATCGTACATAAATTCTGTTATTGCGCACTTTGATAAGAGAAAAATAGAGCTTTTTGCAAAATTAGTTTATGAAACATTTGCTTTTGCATTCTATATGGATCCTAAAAATGTTCTTTCAAAGAATATTTTCAGGAACGCTAATTTTGCTTCTATAGTGAACAATGCAGAGCCTACCACCACGCTGGTTAGTATAACTGCTATTTCTGATTCTGATAATTCAATATATCCAAGTATTACTTCGCTTGTAGATACGGCCAATGAGGTTTTAATTGAAAAATTAACATATGGCAGTGCGCATCTCTCTGGTGGAAACGATCACGCGTTCATGGTTGGTCAAGCATGGGGCGAAGTATTGCTAAAAGACATTATATTAGCGCTATTAAGACACTATTATAGAAATAACAAAAGTCTTCAAAATCAAAAGATTGATGTAGCTGTAAATATGATACATATTACTGACTTATATTATCCTCAATCTTCACATGTAGCTGGATTTGTTGACACTATATTATCACTTAATAACCCGGCTGTTTTAAGAAATGTTATTGCAAGAACCGAATATATAGACATTTTAAATACTTCTATTACACATGCTCATGGTGTCATAACCGATGGCAGCGAAAGTACAGATGTGCTCAATGCAGTTAGAACTTTCAACGAAAAGTTTGTCGTACAATACGAACTTGATCCGGCAACCAATATGCTGGTAATCGCATTTTACAACAAAAATAATGAAGAGCAATTTATGAAATTTGGCATTCATTTCAATAATCTTGGGTTTTTCTGTTATGGTGAAGAATATGCTATCATGGAAGCATTACAAGTCGATGCCGGCGCAAACACAATATACAAAGTAACTAAGAAAATCAAAAACTTTCTGAAAAGCGTTTCTCCGGATATGGCTGATAAAATAGCGCTATATAACGCATACCGGATGATGCCTAAATCTATAATAGCTATGGATATTAACGAAGCCACTGTTTTAAAGGCTGCAATTGCAATTGTATTACTTGCATTTAGGGCTGTAATAAGCAAAAAAGGCTCTGATAAAGAATTTGCTTTTACGGAAGAAGACTTGAAGCATATCACCATACAAGTAGAGAGAAGGAGAGCCCTCATAGAAAAGATACTTAAGGGCAAGATATTCAAGAAGAGCATCGGGGTAAGGAGCAGCAGTGAGGGGCAATATGCCAACGCTACCAACAATACAGATATGTACAGCGCGACTTTTCAAGACTTTTTATCCTGGATAGGCGATGATAGTCTTAGGAGTGCCGCTCATATTGTTCCGGATAGACTTAACTACGTAACGCCCGAAGATAGCGATATTATTGAAGAAACGACTACCGAGGCGCTGAAAGAGACCCTATCAGCCGACAAAAGCATAGCTACCAGCACTATAAATATTATCACCGGTCCTATAACTTAATAATGAAAAAGCCGGAACTAAATGTAGCAGATTTTGGTGAAAATCATGTTATATTTTACTTCAACAAATCAGCATCCGTAAACAGATTGTATCGCATTAAGTCCGGCCATACAAAACCATATTTCATCCATAGTAAGTCTTATATGTACATATTGGAAGACAATAGAGAAATAATAGACTACAATTTCCTCAAATGTAGCTCATACGAATTCAGTTACATCTTTGCATTTTGCGACAACAGAAAAAGAGATATATCAAATCATATTAAGCTTTTTGAAGACATAGTTTTTAGACTGTTTATAAAAGACGACGATAGTAAGGTAAAATCTATACGCATTAATGCCATTACTTTTAGTAATAAAAGGAAGTTTAATTATCTGTTTGTAAAATGGACATGTTCTAAACAAGATTATAAAGTAGAAGACGAATACTTTAAAAAATTTCTAAGCTTATTGAAATAGTATGGATAGGTTTATTGACGCTCAAGGTAACTTTTCGAAGAAGGTTATAAGCATGGCGAGCATAAAGACGATGCCAAGGACAGGCATTGCAGAACGAGTTAGAGGGGTAATTAAAAACCTTATGAAGACTAAGATTGAAAGAATTCATAAGAAGTATTCCGACAACAAAGAAAAGGCAAATAAGTTAATAGAAAGAGCCAAAAGAGCTTTTAAATTAACTGAATTGTGTTTGCTGGCCTACAAAGCCAACAGAATGAACATATCAGATGATATCAGAGACGAAACGCTGGAAGCCATGGTTGAACAGGTATATAGGCTATTTTATGCCGTTCCGGCCCCTTACAATAGGGTGTATGTTCTGACAGGCCTCAGTAAAGACCGCGATCCTAATGTTTTTGAAGTGTATCCACATTGGAGTCTGTTATACGCAATATATAAACCATATTTCAAAAATATAGTTATGGAAGAAGTTAGAAACCCTAACACGGGTGAGTTGATCTTTGTAAAGTGTAAGATTATAGATAAATATGATATTATTCACGAGCATAGTGTTGCTGGAGCTGACCTAGACCGTTACAGTCGCTGGCCAGATAAAGTAACAATGCTAAAGAAACATGCATTGCGCCATGCATTAGCGTTTACTTTTCCCACTGTTCTTCTCAAGTTTGGTATTGAAACTTACGGTTCCGAAAGCCCCGAAGAAATAAATCAACAGTACATAAACCCTCAATATCCAACACCGCAATATGGACAATACCACCAAAACAATAACATGAATAGAGACAACAAACAAAACAATCACTCCATTGTAGAAGAACTTAGAAGCAAGTTAAATAATACATACAGCGCGTTACTAAATGTTGCAGGCCGTGAAAGGGCAAGACAGATAGTCACCGAATATAAGGCTTCTAACAATCTTCCAGATAGCTCCATGGAATGGACCATAGAACAATTGAAAGGAGCTATTAACACACTACAAACAGAATTAGAGAAACTACAAAAAGCTGAAAACCAATAACTATGAGAAAGAAAAAAGAAGAGATTATAAAAAAACTAGAAAGTATGAAGGATGATTTCAAAAAGCACAAGGATGTTACTAATATGATAGATAATATTATAAACAGAGTTCAGATGTCCAAAAGAAGAATAAAGCACGAAAAAAAATAGTATATTCTATATCGGAATCTTGCACAAGGCCGCCCTTACTGTATGCCCTTTTAGAAGAAATGCTTCCATATTTTCATCTTTAGTTTATTGAGCACGTTCAACCCATTTTTTCAATTATAATATGTTCTACCATTCTTTTTATTTCTCTTGTGCCAAGTCTTGATTCTTTCAATGTGTCTATTATGCTTTGAATTTCTGTATCGCTGATATTTATGTCTTTTTCTATTTTTATACTTTGCTTTAGATCGTGTATTGTTTTGCGTATAATAGCCTTTATAGTTTCTTCGCTTAGTGGGTTAAATAGAACCACTTTATCTATTCTACTAAGTATTTCTGGTTTGAAAAATTTCTTAATGCTTTTGAATATATTATCTCTAACATTTTTTGTGCTACTGTCTTGTTTATTGTTTTTAAATCCGACTTGTGTTTCGTATATATATTGACTGCCCAAGTTGGTTGTCATAATGAATATGCTTGTTTTTGGCGATATAATGTTATGATGGTTATCCGCAACGTTGTTACCGTCTAAAAGATTTAGTAAGATATTTTGAACATCTGGATGTGCTTTTTCTATTTCGTCAAAAAGTATTACATTGAATGGGTTCTCTTTCATTTTTTTATGTAGTATCCCGGAGTTTTCGTATCCTATATATCCTGGTGGTGCCCCAAGTAAATTGTATATGCTATGTTTTTCGGCGTATTCGCCCATGTCTATCCGTATGAGCTTATCTCTACTACCAAGCAATGCCTCAGCCAGGAGGTATGCTGTCTCGGTTTTGCCCGTACCCGTGGGCCCGGCAAACAGAAACGATAACGGCCGTCGCTCATAAACTTTGAGCTTGAAATGTCTATTTACATGTGATATGATTGTTTCAATAGCTTCATCTTGACCAATAATATTGGCAATCAGCTTTTCTTTAAGCAAATCGGTTATATTTCCTTCTTGTAGCGCGAAGATATTGTTTCCAGTTATAAATTGTATGGCATATAGTATGTCGGCCTTTGTTAAATCTACCAATCGATATATTGTTTTATTTGCATCTTCTATCTGTTTAACCAATTTCTCTTCAGCCTCTCTATATTTTTTGGCATTTTCAAGATCATGATTTTGAACGCATTCTTCTTTTTTAGCTCTTATTTCGTTTAATTGTTCTTGGAGTTTGTGGTACGAAGCGCTAAGTTTTTTTATTTGATTTTCGTAACTTGCATGGGAACATGATAGATCTAAAACTTGTACTGATTTGGCAGGTTGTCTGTACATGGGCATGTAAATATCTGTGTAATAAATAACATCTGTTAGTATATCTTCCGAAATTCTAACTCCGTGGTACATTTCATAGTTTTTAGCTCTTTTCTTTAGTATTTCTTTTGCTATTTTTGGGTTGGGTTCTTCAAGAATTATTTTATGAAATCTTCTTGTTATTGCTGAGTCTTTTTCCATGTGTGTGTAGTAATCTTCAAAAGTTGTCGTACCAATAATTGTTAAGTTGGGCATCATAATGTAAGGCTTTAAAAATGATAAAACACCTTTACCGTCCATAGACTCGCCAGCATGCATTGATGAATGAATCTCGTCTATGAATAATATAACAAAATCTTGTTTTTTTATGTACTCTACCAAAAGACTTAATCTCTGCTCAAGCTGGCCTCTCAGTGTAGTATTAGAAACTATACTTAAGACATTTAGTTCAAGTATATTACTATTTCTAATCTTTTCTGGCACAAATCTATATATGGGCGTTTTTATAAGAGTATAAACGAAATAATACACGAGCTCTGTTTTTCCTGTTCCAGGATGTCCGATGATAAGCATATTTCTGAAATCGTGACAGAGAAGCGCCTCCATCATTTTTTGCAGGTACTCTTCTCTGGCCACAATGTTGTCCGGTACATACTTCTCAATATATTCACGAAGATTGATAAGGTGTTTTGCAACTAGTTCTTCTGTTTTCATGTTTTCGCTACTTCTTGGCATTTAGGGCTTAAATATACTTATCGCGGGTTTTCGAACATAAATACAAAATATGAGATTAATTTACAGCACGGTAGACAAGATAGTAGATAACGAAAATAGAATCGTCAAGTGTGTAAGCGACGAAGGACATGGAGAATATGTAGCCGAAGTACTGTTCTCTCATCACAATGTGGAACCCGGCGATAAAATGCTACTTCTTATTGTATCTTCTACAGGCTTTACAACAAACTATGCAATACCATTCTCTAAGAAAAATAACAACACTTTTGACAACATAAAAATATTTTTTACACCAGATACTATAATAGAAATGAACCAAGACAGCATTAATATACAAAAAAGTTATCCAAAAGATAGCGAGCAGGACGAAGATTCTGGTGGTAACGAAAACAATAGCAATAATGATAACCAAGAAGATGAAGAAGAAAAAGAACATAACTATATTTACATAGATCAATACATGATAAATGTGAGCAAATCTAAACGTGCTAAAATTACACTATCAGACGACACGATAGTTATTAAGAAGTATAACGAAGATGAAGAGTTGCATGCTGAAGTCAATATTACAGATGATCAAATTTCTATTAATAAAGGAGAAAATACTCAAATAGTTATAGACGATGATAATTTTCAAGTCAATGTGAAGAATATTAAGCTTTTAGCTTCTTCTGGTGGCGAGGTTGAAGTTCCAGGGATGCCACAAGCGAGTTCTACTTCTACCGGTGGTTTCAGTCAAATATTACATTGTCCATTTACTGGGCTACCACATAATACACCAAAACTTGTGGGACAATAGGACTATATCAGGCTGTCTAGAATAGAACGATACCTATATAAAGGCACATATGTAAAGTTGTTTCTAGTTAAGTGCCTATTCACCATTGTGGAAAGAACAAGTCTTTGTATCAAATCGTTTTCTAAATATGATTTTATTTCTTTTGCTTCATCTATAGAATCAGCGTAATCTACAACTAGAAATGACTCTGTACATACAACGCTTGGGCTTATGATGTGGTAATCAATTTTATTTGAATTCTCACTAATAGTGTACTTACACAAGACTTTGTATTTGTTCACGATGTTTTTATTTCTTATTACATGTTCTAAAGGTGCAGAGTAATATTTATCGATAGCATACATAACAAGTACATTATCTTTGCCTTGTTTTATGTCTAGATTTTCGTATCTACTTTGGTGATTCGTCTTAAAGCCGAAAGGGTTAGAACCAAGTGCTCGCGTTTTCTGTGAAGCGCCACAATATGCTATTTTATAGAAACTATGCACACGCCTACAGCATGTACAATATACATTAGACATTAAAAGCCTAGATATATCTACGTCATTAACATAGCCAGCGCTTATTATAGCGTCTTTGGATAATTGCAAGCTATTAACTTCTATGTTTTTTGATCCTACGCAAGACCGATCAAATTCTACAATAGATGTCATTACGTTTGGATAAACAGACTTTCTCATCGATTTTATTCTATTTATATAATCGATCAGCTTCCTGCTATCATTTTTATTTCTGGCCATCTTTAGAAAACTATCAGGCATAATAAATAAAACTCGCCTGGCAATGTTTATACTATCAGATGTGAATTTGATATACACCTCTTTACCTCCTTTATTTTCGTTTTTATAGTATATGTAGGGCGGGTTGCCTATTATAATGTCAAACATTTTCGAACCAAAATTGCATCAAATGCTTGCTCCTAAGAGGTATAAAATGAGAACTGCGAAACGCCAAATAGAAACATTCAAGATGAGAAAGAGAAAAAGACAAAAAATATCCGCCCTGTGGATGGAACTTATAAACATGCTTCACGAAAGGAATTTATATCGAAAACTGCTTCCAGAAGATAGAGATTTTATTATGTCTTGTGCTTATCCGGGTCTTCCATTTATGCCTAAAATACCACTACTGCCATACGATGATACAGTGTTCGAAGATACAACAAAAGAAAATAGTAAAAAATAAATCATTATGAAAGAGTATTTTCTTATAAACACTGATTTATCCATACATTCGCCAGATGTGAAGCGCAAAATAGATATGTTTTATAACTTTCGATCTAGTATTTCTAAGTACAATTTTATTTGTATAAATTACTTGGCAGAAAGTTTTAGTCTAGCGACATCTTCATTTTACGATACAAGAAAAACATTTGTGCGGATAACAAACAATTTTTTTGATACCTTGAAAATAGAAGTAGATTCTGTTTTTACAAACGAAACAGTAAAGTCTTTCTTAAAAAGATATAGAAAAGTATTGCATCTTCTTATAAATATAATGCCTAATGAAATGAATGTCATAAAAATATCAAATAGCGTAATTTTGTCAAGATACATGCCATATGAATACAAAGAACGTAACTATACACAAATAGCGTTAGAAAATAAAAACAAACAAAAACACATTATATTTATGAACGATTCAAAATATGCAATCTATGTATGTAAAAGTACAAAAAGATATAAGACGATAGAATTGAAAAAGATCATTAATCATGTGAGATCAGTTTATAAACAAGTTAATGATGTTTCAACAGATAAAATTGCATTATATGAGGTATAGTATGACTTCTTACGTCTTTATGCTCCGATTAAATAGGTATGTTGCAAACATCATTTACAGCATAACCAGCAATCTAGTAAGCGTTAATGTAAAATATAATATTAGTAACGATAGCATTTATCATTACGAAATAAAACTAAGATAATTGTGAATTTTAAATATTGTTCTTTTACCTTGTGCGCTATTTATTTAGTGTGATATGGAAACGATGGAAAAAGTTAGCCGGACGGCCATAGTGGCCGAATTAGAGGATGCGGCGAGGGAAATCGCTGCGTTGTACTTAGAAGCAAAGAGATTGCTTCGCACAATAGATTACATAGTACAAGACACCGAAAAAGAATTTGAACGCTTATCTGATCTTATAAAGCTCCTCAAGGCCTCAGATGACCAGCATCTGTCAATAGACGAGTTATCTCTTATAGAAGCCAAGCTATTTTTCACGAATTTAAAGGGCGCCTGGGAGGAGGCTATTCGTGAACAAGGCGCAATTGAGGATTTATACAATGCCGTCGCGACAATCGACCAAAAAATAATAGCACTTCTCGCTGGCGTAAGTGAAATGTATTATTTGGCTTACCCAAAAGACGAGTAGTTGTTAAAACAAACGTTCTGATCCAATTAGGGCCCCGAAAAGGGGCTTTTTTATTTTTAATAATTGCATTTACATTGCGCTTTATGAAAATTTATTTATCAAAAGCATGCAATGTAAAAACCATACCGATATATCAGATGATATAAGTTTTTACCTTGCGCGCTAATGAGCTTTGGTGGTATGAAAACGCACGGTAAAATTGCAGGATGGATCGCATCGTCCATCTTACAATCGGCAAGCAAAAAACTCGTACTTTTTTACGAGCATCTATTGTGTTATAGTAACGAAATCATTATGCAGGCAGAATGGGTCGCGCAGCTGCAAAAAGAAGCGGACAGCCTAATTGGCCAGATCGATCCCAAGAAGGCAGTTAAGCCAGAGGTTGTCGAGAAGATTACCGAGCTGATGAAAAAGATAGATTCTATCTATTCAGAGTTCGATAATCTAAGGGAAAATTTTGCGGAATTGGATGAACGAGCGAGTCTTTTCTACGAGGTCACGGATGATTGGGAATACATTATTACCGATGATTCTTGCGAGGAAGAATCGCCCAAGTCTGAGAGCTAATCTCTGAAGCGGTACTTGCTGTCTGAGGCCCCGAAACGGGGCCTCTTTTATTTTAACCCCGTGGTATCACCTGATATGGCACCTTATATCATATCACGGGCCCGCGTTTTGGGGTTTTACCTTGCGCGCTATTGATTTCGAGTGGTATGAAAACGCACAGTAAGACCAGCGGTAAGAGAGTAAGCGCCGCCACGGTGTGGCGCTTCGTGAAAAAGAACCTGACTCAAGATCAGGTCGGAGCTATCCTGAAGGTTATCCCTGCGGATGTAGCCACCCAGGCTCTTCTCAGTGGTAACGAAAAAGTGCTGGGTGAATACATC
>Ga0197142_1004937_pt1 | contig 10620 bp, 10 predicted proteins | sample GBS60_MetaG_FD_148614 | JGI IMG/M metagenome (GOLD analysis project Ga0197142, IMG submission 148614) | Sediment microbial communities from Great Boiling Springs, Gerlach, Nevada, United States - GBS 60_MetaG | ecosystem: Environmental > Aquatic > Thermal springs > Hot (42-90C) > Sediment...
CGGAAGCCGCGCCCGACGGCTCGTTCGAAGACGGCCGGCGAGGGCGGTCCGACGTCGGGGCCGGGGGGGCCGACGCGGCCGCGGGACCCGCACGGCCGGCTCGCGCCGGGCGGTGTTCACAAACGGGGTGAAGGGGTTTACCGGAAATCCGAAGCGTCCCGGCATGCCAGGGGAGGCGACCATGGCGACGTTCGAGCTCGGCCCACGAGATGCGCTCGCCTTCGAACACGCCCCGCCGGCCACCGCGAACGGGCTCACCTTCGTCTTCGTCAACGCGATCACCGGCGACATCGCCCAGTGGCGGGCGGTCGGAGAGCGCCTGCGCGGCGCGGGGCACGGCACGCTCGCCTGGAATTTCCGCGGCCAGGCGGGCAGCCGCTTCGCGCCCGGTACCCGGCTCGACCTGCCCCTGATCGTGGGCGATCTCCTGCGGCTCCTCGACGGGCTGCGGCCGGCCCGCCCGGTCCTCGTGGGTCTTTCGATCGGCGGGCTCTACGCCGCCCGGGCGATCCTCGAGGGTGCGGAGGCCCGGGGCCTCGTTCTCCTGAACACCCTGCGCAAGCCGGGCGTTCGGCTGGATTGGATCAATGCCGCGGTCGTGCGCGTCATGGAGGTCGCGGGCCCGCTCTTGATGCGCGATCTCATGACGCCGCTGCTCTTCGGTCCGGCCTGGCTCGAGGCGCACCGGGCCGAGTGCCTCCTGCCCGACACCCGGTACGAGCCGCTCGATCCGACCTCCGGGCAGATGGAGCTGTTGCGTCGCATGGGCGAGGCCGACTGGAACGTGCCGTGGGAGCGTCTCGATCTCCCCACCCTCGTGGTCTCGGGGCTCCAGGATCGGGTGTTCTTCGACGCCCGGGACGTGGCCGAGCTCGCCGCCCGGCTACCACGCGGCCGACGGCTCGATCTGCCCGAGGCCGGCCACATGCTGCCGGTCGAGGTGCCCGAGGCCCTCGCCGAGGCGCTCACGGGCTTCGCGCGGGAGATCGCACCATGAGCTCCGCCGCGGCGCCGATCCCCACCGGTCGATTGCTCTTGATCTACGGCTGCATCCTGCTCGGCGTCTGTGGCCACGCCTCGAGCGAGTTCGTCGCCGTCCTGACCGGCATGTTCGGGCCGGAGCTCACGGTCTGGCGCTTCATGATCGGCGGCGCGGGTCTCGTCCTCTTGGCCCTCTTTTGGCCGGGCCAGCAAGATCTCCTGACCCCGCTCAAGGTCGAAGGTGCCAAGATCGCCGTCCTCTCGATCTTCGGCATGACGCTCGCCCAGCTCCTCTTCCATTGGGCTTTGAACTTCGCCACCGCGATCCAGGTCGCGACCATGGTCTCGACCATGCCCTTGCTGGTCGTCCTCGCCAACTGGATCATCAATCGCGGCCCGATTTCGACCGCCAAATGGGTGAGCGGGATCGGCGCGCTCTTCGGCGTCGTCATCCTTTTGACCGACGGCTATCTCGTCCAGCTCACGGTCGCCGGTGAATGGTCGAAGGCCTTCGTGGGCGTGCTCTTGGCCTTCGGCTGCGCGCTCGTCTCCTCGGTCTACATGGTGCTCGTCCGACCCCTCTACCAACGCTGGGGCGCGGTGCGCATGACCGCCTATTGCTTCGCGATCGGCTTCTTCGCACTCTGGCCCACGGTCGGCCTCGTCTGGGGCATCTGGGTCGATCCGACCACGCTCTTCGACCGCACCCCGCAGCAATGGTCGGCGGTCCTCACCCTCGGCGTGTGGAACACGACGATCGCCATGGCGCTCTGGCTCGGCGGCCTTGCCGCCGCCCCCGACATCGGCCGCGCCAACTATCTCTTCTTCTTGAAGCCGGTGATCGCCGCGGCACTCGCTTTGGCCTTCTTGGACCAACCCTTCACCGTGACCCAGCTGCTCGCCGTCCTCGTCGTGTGCGGCTGCGTCCTCGTCGAGCTCTTCTGGGACCAGATCTCGGGCCTTTTCGGCCGCCGGCCGTTGCCGGTCGCGGCCGAACGTCCGCGGCGCTGAGCCGCCGGCTTGGCAGGGCGCGCGGATCTGCTAGGAGCGCCCCCCGACCCTCGCCGGACAAGCGGTCTCGATGAGCTCTTCCGCCCCGAAAGCGAGCGAAGGGCGCGCCCGCCCCTTCCGCGTCAAAATCTGTGGCATCACGGAGCCCGAGGCGGTCGAGCTCGCGGTCGAACTCGGCGCGAGTTTCCTGGGCTTCGTCCTCTACCCGCCTTCGCCCCGCTTCGTCCGGCCGGAGCGGCTCGGCGAGCTGCTCGAGCGGGTGCCGACCGGCGTGCGCTCGGTCGGGGTCACCGTCGATCCGACCGACGCCTTCCTCGAGCACCTCTTCGCCCATGCGCCACTCGACATCCTGCAGCTGCACGGCAACGAGACGCCGGAGCGGGTGCGTGCCGTGGCACTCCGCACCGGCTGTCGGGTGATGAAGGCGATCCGAGTCGGCGAGGCGGCCGACCTCGAGGGGATCGAGGCCTATTTCGAGGTAGCCGACCTGCTCCTCTTCGACGCGCGGCCGCCGCGTGACGCCGCCTGGCCCGGCGGCCACGGTCTGCCCTTCGATTGGCAGCTCCTCGAGGGCTTCACGGCACCTTTGCCCTGGGCCTTGGCGGGTGGCCTCGATGCCGGCAATCTCGCGGCCGCCGTCGAACGCTTGCGGCCGCCGATCGTCGACGTGTCGAGCGGCGTCGAACGCGGCCCCGGCATCAAGGACCCCGAGAAGCTCCGAGCGTTCATGGCGGAGGCACGGCGGCTCGGGGCGCGCCGCGCGGAGGAACCGGATTGACGATCGCCAACAGCCTCAGGACCGGCCCCGACGAGCGCGGTCGCTTCGGCCTCTACGGCGGCCGCTTCGTCGCCGAGACCTTGATGCCCTGCATCCTCGAGCTCGAGGCGGCGTGGGAGGTGGCACGCCGCGATCCGGCCTTCCAGGCCGAGCTCGACCTCTGGCTCGCGGATTACGTGGGCCGACCCTCGCCCCTCTATTTCGCCGAGCGGCTCACGGCCGAGCTCGGCGGTGCCAAGATTTATTTGAAGCGCGACGAGCTCAACCACACCGGCGCGCACAAGATCAACAATTGCATCGGCCAGGCCCTGCTCGCCAAGCGGATGGGCAAGCGACGGATCATCGCCGAGACCGGTGCCGGCCAGCACGGGGTCGCGACCGCCACGGTGTGCGCCCGGCTCGGCCTCGACTGCGTCGTCTACATGGGCGAGCGCGACATCGAGCGCCAGCAGCCCAACGTCTTCCGCATGCGCCTGTTGGGCGCCGAAGTCCGTCCCGTGAGTTCCGGCTCGCGCACGCTCAAGGACGCGATGAACGAGGCGCTGCGCGACTGGGTCACGAACGTCGAGACGACCTTCTACCTCATCGGCTCGGTGGCCGGCCCGCACCCCTATCCGGCGATGGTCCGCGACTTCCAGTCGGTGATCGGCCGCGAGACCCGAGCGCAAATGCTCGCGAAAGAGGGCCGGCTGCCGGACGTGCTCGTGGCCGCGGTCGGTGGCGGTTCCAACGCCATGGGCCTTTTCCACCCCTTCCTCGACGATCGCGAGGTCCGGCTCGTCGCGGTCGAGGCGGCCGGCGAGGGGCTCGACACCGGCCTGCACGCGGCGGCGATGTTGCGCGGCCGGCCCGGGATCCTGCACGGCTCGCGCTCGTATCTCTTGCAGGACGAGGACGGCCAGGTGATCGAGCCGCACTCGATCTCGGCCGGGCTCGACTATCCGGGTATCGGTCCGGAGCATTCCTGGCTCAAGGACATCGGTCGACTCGAGGTCACGGCCGCGACCGACCGGGAAGCGCTCGACGCCTTCCGCCTGCTCGCCCGGCTCGAAGGCATCCTCCCGGCGCTCGAGCCCGCGCACGCGCTCGCCGCGGCCACCAAGCTCGCCCCGCAGCTGCCGAAGGACGCCCTCCTCGTCGTCAATCTCTGCGGCCGCGGCGACAAGGACGTCTACACGGTCGCCCGCCATCTCGGAGTCGAGCTTTGACGACCCGTATCGAGCGGCGCTTCGCCGAACTGCGCGGCCAGGGACGCGCCGGGCTCGTGACCTTCCTCGTGGCCGGTGATCCCGACATCCCGACCTTCGAGCGGCTGCTCGCGGGCTTGCCCGAGGCCGGGGCGGATCTGATCGAGATCGGCATGCCCTTTTCCGACCCGATGGCCGACGGACCCACGATCCAGGCGGGCAATCTGCGCGCGCTCGCGGCCGGGATCTCGCTCGCCCGCACGCTCGAGATCGTCCGCCGGTTCCGCGATCACGATACGACGACCCCTCTCGTTCTGATGGGCTACTACAATCCGATCTGGGCCTACGGCCGGTTGCGCTTCCTCGACGAGGCGGTGAGTGCCGGGGTCGACGGGCTCATCGTGGTCGACCTGCCGCCCGAAGAGGACGAAGAGCTCTGCTTGCCGGCCCTCGAACGCGGCCTCGACTTCATTCGCCTCGCCACGCCCACGACCGACGACCGGCGGCTGCCCAAGGTCCTGCAGAACGTGCGCGGCTTCCTCTACTACGTGTCGTTGACCGGGATCACCGGGGTGAAGGAGGCCGTTGCCGACCACGTCGCCCCGCAGGTCGCCCGCTTGCGCCGACACACCGACCTGCCGATCGCCGTGGGCTTCGGCATCCGTACGCCCGAGCAAGCCGCGGCGATCGCGCGCGTGGCCGACGCCGCGGTCGTGGGCTCCGCCCTGGTCGCCGAGGTGGCGGCGCACCTCGACGAGCAGGGCCGGCCGGGCAAGGGGCTCGTCGCGGCGGTGCACAGTCGGGTTCGGGCGCTCGCCCAAGCCGTCCGGACGGCCCGCTCGTGAACTGGCTCACCTCCTACGTCCGCCCGCGGATCCGGGCGCTCGTCCAGCGCAGCACGCCCAAGCCCGAGGTGCCGGAAAATCTCTGGCACCAATGTCCCTCCTGCGAGCGGATGATCTTCCACCGCGACCTCGAGGCCAACCAACGGGTCTGCCCGCATTGCAGCCACCACATGCGGGTCGGCCCCGAGTTCCGCTTCAAAACGCTCTTGGACGAGGGGAGCTGGCAACGGCTCGAGCTCCCGAAAGTGCCGGTCGACCCGCTGCGCTTCCGCGATTCCAAGCGCTACACCGACCGGCTCAAAGAGGCCCAGGCGAAGACCAAGGCGCAGGACGCGCTCGAGGCGGCCGAAGGCCGGATCGGTGGCCTGCCGGTGGTCCTCGCGGTCATGAACTTCGAGTTCATGGGCGGCTCGATGGGAAGTGCCGTGGGCGAAGCCTTCGTCGCCGCGGCCGAGCGCGCGGTGGCCAACCGCGCCGCCTTCGTCGTGGTCACCGCCTCGGGCGGGGCGCGCATGCAGGAGGGCACCCTCTCGCTCGTCCAAATGGCCCGCACGACGATCGCGGTCGAGCGGGTCAAGGAAGCGGGCCTGCCCTACATCGTCGTCCTGACCGATCCCACGACCGGTGGGGTCACCGCCTCCTTCGCCATGCTCGGCGACGTTCACATCGCCGAGCCGGGGGCGGTCATCGGCTTCGCCGGGGCGCGGGTCATCGAACAGACGATCCGCGAGAAACTGCCACCGGGCTTTCAAAAGGCCGAATATCTCTTGGCCCACGGCATGGTCGACATGGTGGTCCACCGCTTCGAGCTCCGCGCCACGCTCGCGCGGCTACTCGACCTTCTGCTCCGGCCGGTACCGCTACCGGCCCCGATCGAGGCGACGCTCCCGGCCGAGCCGGCCCGGGCGGTGGCCGATGGCGAACCCGGCTGAGCCGATCCTCCGCCGCCTGGCGGAGCTCCATCCCAAGCGGATCGACCTTTCGCTCGGCCGGATCGAGCGGCTCTTGGCACGCCTCGACCATCCCGAACGGCGCCTCCCGCCGGTCGTCCACATCGCGGGCACGAACGGGAAGGGCAGTACGCTCGCCTTTCTCGACGCGATGCTGCAGGCCGCGGGACGACGTACGGTCCGCTACATCTCCCCGCACCTCGTCCGCTTCAACGAGCGGATCCTGATCCAGGGCGAGCCGGTCGACGATGCGCGCCTGATCGCCGCGCTCGACGCCTGCGAGCGGGCCAACGGTAGCGCGCCGATCACCTTCTTCGAGATCACGACGGCCGCGGCCTTCCTGATTTTCGCCGAGACCTCGGCCGACATCGTCCTGCTCGAGACCGGCATGGGCGGTCGCCTCGATGCGACCAACACGGTCGAGCGGCCGCGTCTCGTCCTGATCTCGCCCGTCTCGATGGACCACGAGGCCTTCCTCGGCAACACGCTCGCCGCGATCGCCGGGGAGAAGGCCGGCATCATGAAGTCGGGGGTCCCGGTCATCCTGGGTCCGCAGCGCCCGGAAGCCCTCGCGGTGTTCGAAGCACGCGCCGAAGCACTCGGCTGTCCCCTGCTCGTCCACGGTCGGGACTGGTCCGCACGCCGCGAAGGCGAGCGTCTCGTCGTCGAAGACCGAGGGGAGAGCGTCGAGCTCCCCCTGCCCTCGCTCGCCGGTGTCCACCAGATCGACAATGCCGGTCTCGCGGTCGTGGCGGCCCGCCGGCTGGGTGAGCTCGCGCCCCCCACGGCGGCGATCGCCCGCGGTCTCGTCGAGGTTCGTTGGCCTGCACGACTGCAGCGGTTGAGCGAAGGCCCCATGGTTCGAGCCCTCGGCGCGGGCTTCGAGCTTTGGCTCGACGGGGGGCACAATCCGGCGGCGGGCGAGGTCCTGGCGGCGAGCCTGCCTACCCTGGCGCAGGGCCGGCCCGTGCACCTGATCGTAGGGATGCTCGCGACCAAGGACCTCGAGGCCTTTTTGCGGCCGCTCGTACCGCTCGTGGCGAGCCTCCGGACCGTCGCGGTGCCCGACGAGCCGGCCGCCCGCGACGCCGGCGAGGCGGCGGAGATCGGCCGACGGCTCGGCTTGCGCGCCGAGCCCGCGCCTTCCCCCGTCGCGGCGGCCCGGGCCGTCGCGGGCCACGAGCGGCCGCCCGGCCTCGTGCTCGTCTGCGGCTCGCTCTACCTCGCGGGCCACGTGCTGCGCGAGCATCGCTGAGCCGCTCGGCCGACCTCGTCAACCCCTTGTCAACCGAGACGCGCTAGAGCCTGGGGTCGGCCAGTCCGGACCGGCGAGCGGCGATGGGAAGCGGTGCACGGCGAGCCGAAAGGAACGCGGGATCGGGTCCGGTGCGGTCGCGGCGACCCCCTCCATCACCCTCACTCGACGCAGGAAAGGCCGAACGCCGCGAGACCCTCCTCCAAATAATCGCTCAAGAGGGGCATGCCGAGCAGATATTCGGCCGTACGGTCGTTGTGCAACCGGCGGGCCTCGGCCACCGCTTCCGGCCACTCTTCGGCCGAAAAGCTGCCGCGGCCGACCCAGGCGAGAGCCACGAGCTCGACCTGCTCGTCCTCGTTCAAGGAATCGATGAAGGCTTTGAGCTCCTCCTCGACCGGGTCGTCGGGAAGATCCTCGAGGACCTCCCGCATGTCCTCGTCGATCGGGTTGGAGCCGGGATCTTCCTCGACCGGCGCGGTCTTGGCGTCGAACTCGCGAGCCTTGAGGATCACCCAGCAAACCTTGTCGATGTCGATCGTCGGCATGGCGCTCTCCCGGAACCGGTCTGCATCCATGCTGCCACGCGGAAGCGAGCGAGGCCACGGCCCGGCGCGCTGCGGGCCCGTTTCCCACCCGTGGCAGGGTCCTCTTCCTGCGGTAGAGTGTGCGCGCTGCGCCACGATCGCCCAAGGTCCGATCGTCCGGAGTCCGAATGTCGAACCCACAACGCTTCCTCTACCGATCGATCGGCTTCCTCGTGGTCGCCCTGCTCGTGGCGGCCGTGCTCTTTCCCGTCATCTGGCGGGCGTTCCTTTTCAACCCGTGGCTCAACGGGCTCATCCTGGCCGTTCTGCTGACCGGGATCGTCTACAATCTCCGCCGGATCCTGGCGCTGCGCCCGGCGCTCGAGTGGATCGAGGCCCATCGGATGGGCGTCCCGCTCTCTCGCCTCGAGCCACCCGCGATCTTGGCCCCCATTCTCGCCGTGCTCGGCGAGCGCGACCGCCGCGGGCGCACCCAGCTCGCGCCGGTGACGGCGCGCCACCTGCTCGACAGCGCCGCCGCCCGGCTCGAGGAAACCCGCGACATCGCCCGCTACCAGACGAGCCTCCTCATTTTCCTGGGCCTGCTCGGCACCTTCTGGGGCCTGATCGAGGCGATCGGTGCGATCGGCAACGTGATCTCGGGGCTCTCGATCGGCAGCGGCGACTTCGTCGCCCTCTTCGACGAGATGAAAGAGGGGCTGAGGAAGCCCATCAGCGGCATGGGCACGGCGTTCGGTGCCTCGCTCTTCGGTCTCGCGGGCTCGCTCGTCGTGGGCTTTTTGGACCTCCAGGCGAGCCAGGCCCAGAACGGTTTCACGAACGAGCTCGAGGAGTGGCTCGGCGGTATGACCAGGCACGGCGCAGCCGAAGCGGTGCCGGGGGAGTTCGCCGGCGGGCCGCCTCTGCCCGCGTACGTGACGGGGCTTTTGCAGCAGACCGCCGAAAGCCTCGACCGGCTCCAAACGCTGATGACACGCGGCGAGGACGGCCGCGCCCAGCTCCACGCGGTGCTGCACCAGCTCGCCGAGCGGCTGGCCCTGCTCGGCGAGGGCATGCAGCGCGAGCAGGAGCTGTTGGCCCGCCTCGCCGAGGGCCAAGCGGCGATCGCCCGCGAGCTCGCCCGGCCCGCCGCGGGGCTCGCCGACGAGCAGATCCGCAGCCACATCCGCAATCTCGACCTCCAGCTCGGCCGGCTCGTCGAGGAGCTCGGCCGGGGCCGCAACGAGCTCGCCCGCGAGATCAAACACGAGCTGCGCATCCTGGCACGTACGGTCGCCGCCGCCGGCGGTCAGCCCGTACTGGCCAAGGAGTGAGCGATGGCGCGGGCTCGGCGCGAGACGCGCCACGCCGAGATCTGGCCCGGCTTCGTCGACGCGCTCTCGACCCTCCTTCTCGCGATCATCTTCCTCCTCGTCGTGTTCGTCCTCGGCCAATTCTTTTTGAGCCAGATGCTCGAGGGCCGGGACGAGACCGTCGAACGGCTGCAGCGACGGCTCGACACGCTGAGCGCACAGCTCGAGCAGGAACGGCTCGCCGCGCAACGGCTCCGGGCGAGCCTCGCCGAGGAGAGCCGCCGGCGGCAGGCGAGCGAGGCCGAGCGGCAGGACGCCGAGGACCGGCTCGCTCGGCTCGAGGGCGAGCGCGCGGAGCTCGAGGCCGGGTTGCGGCGCCTCACCATCGAGCGGGCCGGTCTCGAGCGGCAGCTCGAAGAAGAGCGGCTCGCGCTGCGTGAAAGCGAGCAGCGGACGGAGCGGCTCGGTCGCGAACTCGAGGAAACGCGTCGCGCCCGGGCCGCCGAGCGCGCCGAGCTCGAGTCGAGCCGCGCCGAGCTTTCGCGGCTTCAGCGCGAAATCGCCGCCCTCACCGCAGCCCGCGACGCGCTCTTGGCCGCACGCGACGCCGAGGCCGCCGCCCGCGGTGCCGCCGAGGCGGAAGTTCGCCGGCTCGCCGCGCGGATCGAGAGTTTGAGCGCCCAGCTCGGCCTCCTCGACCGCGTACTCGCGGGCCGCCAGGCCGAGATCGAACGACAAACGGCGCGGATCGCCGAACTCGGCCAGCGGCTCAACGAAGCGCTCGCCAACCGGGTCGAGGAGCTCGCGCAATACCGCTCGGACTTTTTCGGCCGACTGCGCCAGGTGCTGGGCGATCGCGAGGACGTGCGGATCGTGGGCGACCGCTTCGTCTTCCAATCCGAAGTGCTCTTCGCGCCGGGCGAGGCCGAGCTCGGCCCCGGCGCGGCCGCCGAGATCGCCAAGCTCGCCGCCAGCTTGCGCGAGCTCGCGGCCAAGATCCCGCCCGAGCTGCCCTGGGTCCTGCAGGTCGACGGCCACACCGACCGACGGCCGATCGCGACCGCCCGTTTTCCGTCGAACTGGGAGCTGTCGACCGCTCGGGCGATCACGGTCGTCCGCCAGCTCATCGCGCAAGGCATCCCGCCCGAGCGGCTCGCGGCGCGCGGCTTCGGCGAGTTCCAACCTCTCGACCCCGCGGACAACGAGGAAGCGTATCGGCGCAACAGGCGGATCGAGTTCAAGCTGACCACCCGGTGATCCCGGGGTCACGGACGTTGCAATTCGGTAGCGGCCGTGCACTCTGCCGGCGGTGTCGAGCTGGCGTCGGCGCGCGCGCCGCACGGGCGGGGCCGCCGCGGAAGATCGGGCCCGGGTGCACGGGCCCGCGGGTGCTTCGGGGGATGGGACAAAGCGACACCGCGGAGCAGCGCAGCGCGCGGTCGAGCGTGCCCGGTGCCATCGTCTTCGAGCGGATGGCGGCTCGGCTCGAGAGCAGCGCCCGGGGCTGGCGGTCCCTGGCGGGCGTGCTCGCGGGCGCCGGGGTCGGGCTCGTCCTCCTCGGGATCGCGCTCGACCACTTGGCGCCGCTCGCCGCAGGCGCGCTCGCGGTGGCCCTTTCGATCCTGCCCTGGCTCGTGGCGGTCGAGTTCGACGAGCGGGCGGAGGGGCTGCGGGTCCTGGGTGAGGATTGGGCCGATCCCGGCCCACCCGAGCTGGCCCCTCGCCGGCGTGCCGGCCTCATCGATCTCGTCGAACGTCTCTACGCCCCGGAGC
>Ga0197142_1004939_pt1 | contig 10619 bp, 7 predicted proteins | sample GBS60_MetaG_FD_148614 | JGI IMG/M metagenome (GOLD analysis project Ga0197142, IMG submission 148614) | Sediment microbial communities from Great Boiling Springs, Gerlach, Nevada, United States - GBS 60_MetaG | ecosystem: Environmental > Aquatic > Thermal springs > Hot (42-90C) > Sediment...
ATGGGCGGGGTGTGGCGGCTTTACGAGCGGCCATAGCGGCTTTAGCGGAAAAAGCGCCTGCTTTAGCGCCCGCCTCCGATGCCCCTCGCTTTACCCTCATCGGGCGTCCCAATGTTGGTAAATCCAGTCTCTTCAATGCGCTGTTAGGAGAGGCCCGGGCTATTGTCAGCGATATTCCCGGGACCACCCGGGATGCCCTGTATATGCCCGCTACATGGAAAAACAAGCCATTTTTCTGGGTGGATACGGCGGGTTTGCGCCGGAAATCCTACATTGCCCCGCATTCATTAGAGCGGTATGCGGCTTTGCGCTCCCTGGAGGCCCTTGAGCTGGCGGATGTGATCCTTCTTACCCTGGATGCTCAGGAGGTACTCACCGCTCAGGACCTTTCGCTCCTGCGTCTGGCCGAAAAGCGCGGAAAAGGCATCGTGCTAATCCTGAATAAAGCAGACCTGATAGAGAAGCGTCTGCGTGCCGATATAGAGGCCTGGGTACGTCGAAAATTGCTTCCCTTAGAGCCGGTGCCTGTACTCTGGACGTCGGCCCTCACAGGAGAGGGCATCCGCCAGATTCCCCAGGAAGCTTTCACCGTTTATGAGGCAGGCCTTTATCGTATTCCTACCCGTACCCTGAATGATACCCTCCGCCCTATCCTCCGCCAGAATCCGCACCCCACCGTCGGTACACTTCGCCCGGCTGTAAAGTTCATTCACCAGACAGGCATAAAGCCTCCTACTTTTCAGATTCACGCCCGCCATAAGGAAAAAATCCGATCAAGCTATCTTCACTTCGTCGGTCGGCAGATTAGAAAGAATATCTTTCCCTTTCCGGGCTGGATGCTGAGATTTGAGCTGGTGGAGGAAAAAGGGTGAGATTGGGCTATTCGGGTCGTATAGAGGCATGCTACCGAAGGCATTTCGGGTTCGGGGCCTTGGTATGCGTGTCCGGCATCGGCTACTTCAGATAAGGTTATGCAGGGAGAGGGTGTGGGACCCTATACTTGCAGGGGGATTTTGCATGAGATAGGGTCGCGGGTGCGGCTCTCAGATGGGCGGGTAAGGCAGTACTTTGTGGTGCAGGTGGGGATGGATTTGCTCTTGATGGAGGCTTATGACGGGGTAGGGGAGGCGGTACGAAAGATGGCGGTGGGTGCGGCGGTGCAGGTGGAGTTTGTGATTCGGGGCTGGCGGTGGTATCCCCCGGAGCGAGAGGCAAAGTACCTGCTTCGGCTCACGGCCCTCTCCATTCAGAGCGCTTCGTCGTAACTTTGGCGGGTATGGACCTATTTGAGAAGGTACGGTCGCGCATGAGCGCCGACCTGGGCAAATATGCGGCTATTGGGCATCATTACCTTGCTTTTCCGAAGCTGGAGGGGCCGCTCGGGCCGCACATGTACTTCCGCGGCAAACCCGTCCTCGTCTGGTCCCTGAACGACTATCTGGGGCTCGGTAGCGACCCGGAGATTCGCCAGGTAGATGCCGAAGCTACCGCTCGTTATGGCCTGGCCTATCCCATGGGGTCTCGCATGCTTACCGGCAATACCGATGAGCACGAAGCCCTCGAAGCCGAAATCGCCGACTACCTGGGTAAGCCGGATGCCTTCCTCATGAACTACGGTTATCAGGGCTTTATGTCTGTCATCGATGCCCTGACGGACCGACATGATGTGATTGTCTATGATCAACTCTCGCATGCGTGTCTGATAGATGGGGTCCGGCTCAGCCCTGCCCGGCGATTGAGCTTTCGGCACAATGATATAGAGCACTTAGAGTCTCGCTTAAAAGAGGCTGTGCGGCATGTGGAGCAGACGGGTGGGGGGATTCTGGTGGTTACCGAGGGGGTATTTGGCATGCGGGGAGATGTGGGCGCCCTGGATAAGATTGCGGAGCTCAAGGCGAAATATCCATTTCGGCTCATGGTGGATGATGCGCATGGGTTTGGCGTAATGGGCAAAACGGGGCGCGGCGTGCCTGAATACTTTGGCGTGGAGGATGCCGTAGATATCTGGGTGGGGACTTTTGCGAAAACGATGGCGCTGATTGGGGCCTTTGTGGCAGGGGAGAGGGAAGTGATACAGTATTTACGCTATCATCTGCGCAGTCAGATTTATGCGAAAGCGCTGCCAATAGCAGTGGTAATAGGGGCTCGCAGGCGCCTGGAGAAGGTTCGCTACGAGCCTCAGCGCCGGGAAAGGCTCTGGGCCATCACACGGCGCCTGCAGGAGGGCCTCAAGCAAGCCGGCTTTTCCATAGGCGATACCGTCTCGCCAGTAACGCCTGTTTATCTATCCGGCTCCGAGCATGAGGCCATCGCCCTCGTGCGCGACCTGCGCGAAAACTTCGGTATCTATACCTCTGTGGTGGCATACCCCGTCGTTGAGAAAGGCAAGATCATCCTGCGGCTGATCCCCACCGCGGCGCATACCGAAGCCGACGTGGACCGAACCATTGCCGCCTTCAAGGCCGTAGCCCATCGCCTCCGTACCAACTATTATCAGGAACTTCCCCTCCCCGCTACTCTATGACCTTGATCAATCCCGTGCAGCCGGATATTGAGCGCCAGAAGCAAACCATCGACCGCCTCAACGAAGAAGCTTACGATAATCGCTACAATAACACCGTCCTATGCGAAAAGCTTGCTCAGGATGCTCTTCAACTGGCCCGTAAAATTCATTATCAGGAAGGGGAGGCCTGGGCCCTGCGAAACTTAGGCATCGCCAGAGCTATCCAGGGTAAAGGCGATGAAGCGATTCAGCACTTTCAGGAAGCCCTGCAAATCTTTGAGCGATTGGACAACTTCAAGGGACTCGGCCTTACTCTCTCCAACCTGGGCACCGTCCATCAACAGATGGGCCTCCTCGAAAAAGCCGCCCAATACCTCACCCATTCCCTGCGCTATTTAGAACTATTACCCGAACTGAGCTTCTTTTATGCGCAGACTCTGGGGAACTTAGGCAGTCTCTTTGCAGAGCTCGAGCAGTTTGACCTGGCGTTTGAGTATCATCAAAAGGCGCTCTCCATTCACACTTCTAATCAATATTTGCGAGGGGCTTTTTTCTCGCAGGTGACGCTGGCCTCCCTTTATAAAAGTCGTCAGCAATGGGCAGAGGCAGAGACTCATGCCCAGGCAGCTCTGGATGCGGCTTCTGAGTTAGGCGAAAAAGACCTTATCGTGCGAGCTTTATTGGTTCAGGCAGAGGTCAAAGCGGCCCACCATAAGCGGGAGGAAGCGCTCTCCATTTTGTCCCAAGCCGAAGCGCTTGTCAGCACCCTGCAAAATCCTGCCCTGGAAGCTCAGGTTCTGGCCTCCATGATAGACACCTGCCTCACAGTGGGTGAAACCGTCCGGGCCAGAGCCGCCCTGGAACGCTTCGAGGCCCTTCAATCCCAGGTACAAGACCGCACTTTTACTTACTTTCTCCCGTACTTTAAAGCTCGCCTCGCCGAGCAGGAGGGCCGCTGGGAAGAGGCTTATCGTTACCTTAGAGAATACTCCGAGCGGCGTCTGGCCCTTGCCCAGGCCCTCAATAAAAACACGCTGACCACGCTCGACCGCATTTTGCGCCAGGAGCTTAGGGGTACCACAGGCATCCTCTCCGGAGAAATCGTCGTTGCCAAACGTCTCCAGGAAGTCATCCTCCATAGCGAGGCCGAGCTCCAGCAGGTCTTCCCTAATAGTGTCTATTACTTCCGTCCAAAAGAGATTATCGGTGGCGACTTCCTTTATGTAGGAAAAGGGAAGGATGGCGCCCTGCTCTTAGCGGTCGTGGATGCCTCCGGTGCGGGCGCCGCCGCCGCTATTCTCTCCACCATGGCCCATACCCTGCTCTACGAAATCTTTGTCGTGCGAGGCGTAACCGACCCCGGCCGTATCCTCAGCCAGCTCCACAAAAGCCTGACCGACCTCCTTTATCCCCCTGCGAAAAAAACCTCCCCCGAAATTGAAAACATCAGCGCCGAGGGCTTTCAGGTAGGGCTCTGTACGGTCTTTCCCAATCTCAGCGAGGTTCATTACGCCGGCGGCCTGATCCCCTTATGGGCCTTCAATCCCGTGCTGAAAACTTGGGAGGCCCTTCAGCCTGATAAGCGCCTGATCGGTCAGAAAGGCGAAGAGGCCGGCCCCCGTATTTATAACAGTACCATCCTGCCCGTCGAAAAGGGAACGGTACTGTTTTTCTTCACGGATGGATGTGAGCGCCTGGTAAACGGAAAAACCGGCAAGCGGTTTGGGCGGGCTGGCATCCGCGACTGGCTCGCCGAAAATGCTCCTCACGACCTCAAAGCCTGGTTTGAGGCCCTCAAAGCCCACCTAGAAGAGTGGCGGGGCAATGCCGCCCTCACCGACGATATGCTCCTCGTCGCCGTCCAGATATGAAACAATACCTGCTTTATCTTGGTCTTTTCTCAGCCCTATGGGCTCAAAGTTCAAAAGTCTATCAGCTCTCCGGCATGATCTTGAATGCTTCTACGGGCGAACCCATTCCCTACGTCAGTATCCGCATCAACCACTCCCGACGCGGTACCGTAGCCAATGCCGAGGGCTTCTATAGCGTGCCGGTCGTACGGGGAGATACCCTCTATTTTTCTGCCCTGGGCTATAAAAAAGCTCGCTTCCTCGTAAGTCCTTATCTGGATGCCTACACCGGTGATACCACCGAAGGCTTCATCTATGCGGTACATTACCTGGTAGAGGATACCTTAGAACTGCCCACCGTGCGCATTAGCGCTATTCGGACCCCTGAAGAGCTCAAAACCGCTCTTCTCAATATCCCGCCCGAAACCCAGTCCCAGATCGCCCGCGACAATGTCAGCCCCGAGATCATCGCCTATTTCCTGGCAAACCTACCCCCAGACCCCCAGGAACGCATCAAAATCGCCGAGCAGCGTTATCGGGATATCTATTATCAGCGTACCCTGCGCCCTTTCTATCCCATCTTAGACCCCATTGCTGCCTACCGCCTCGTCAAATATCTCTCCGAAAAAGCCCAGGTGCGTAAAGAAAAAATCTACGACTACTGGAGCGACTGACTCTGAATATACTGGCTTATAGCCTCATAGAGCCCCACCAGCTCCGGCCACTCCGCTTGGAGAAGCGCCAGGTGCTTCTGAATCGTCTCCTGGTCGCCCCGACGCGCCGGCCCCGTCTGCGCCTCCCTCGGAGAAAGATAATAAAGCTTCTGCACGACCGCCTCTAAAAGCGGAAGGTATATGGTATAGCCCCACTTCGGCTGTATAACCCTGTGCGCCATATCCACCAGGGCATTCGTAAAATTAGCTACAAAAACCGCCCCAATATGCAGCCGAAGCCGTTCCATGCTACTGGCCTGATAGACTTTATCTGGATTGCCGGATAGAATCGTAGCCAGCTCAAAAAATAACTTATCTCCTTCCCAGAATACCGGAAAGCTACCCCACTGAATGGGCACGCCCAACGAAAATGTTTGAAGGGGATATATCACGCCTCTTCGAGCGGAGTTACCCAGCACTTCTATCGGGACCGAACCGGCTGTATGGCCGATAGCTACCTTATTACCTGCGACGGCTTCGATTTCCCGGGCCAGGGGCGCTACCTGGCTATCCCGCACGCATAAAAGCACCACTTCCAGCCTTTCCCACGGCAAAGCCCGCCAGTGGGTTAGCCCTATCAGGCCCCCGGGTATAACCTGATGCGGGCGATGAACCAGATATACCTCATGACCCAGTTCCAAAAGTCGGCTCGCCATAGCCTGCCCCAGTCCCCCGGCCCCAATAACGGCTCCCGTCACACTTCAAATATACTTCGGGACCCCAGTAGGATTGAATCCGGGATTATCCACACTTTATGCGGAGATAGGGGAAAAGCTTATGGGCTGGTATCCCGTTTTCAGGGCTACTTTTGACAGGTGCGACTGACAGCCCTTGAGCTTCGGGGGTTCAAAAGTTTCGCTGACCCTGTTCAAATTCCCCTCCATCACCGCCTCATAATGGTTATTGGCCCCAATGGCTGTGGCAAGTCTAATATCGCCGATGCCCTCCGATGGATCGTGGGTGAGCAGAAAAACCGCCTCCTCCGCATCGAAAGGGCCGATAATCTCATCTTCAATGGCTCGGCCCGTCGAAAACCGCTCCCCTATGCGGAGGTCTCTCTGGAAGTAGCCGATTTTTCCCCAGAACTGCCTCGAATCACCTTCACCAAACGCGTCCATCGGGCCGGCGACACCGAATACCTCATCAACGGCCAGCCCGCCCGTCTCAAAGATTTCCTCAACTACTTCTGGGAAATGGGCCTCTCTCCTCATAGCTTTCTCGATGGGGGGCAGGTGGAGGCGCTCATTCAGGACCGTGCCGGGGCGCGCCGGGCCCTCCTGGAATCCCTCGCCGGCATCGAAAAATATCACCACCAGCGCCGCGAACTCCTCGTAGAAATAGAAAAAACCCGCCACAGCCTCAGCGAAGTAGAACACCTCATTGCCCAGCTTCTACAGCACATCTCCCTTCTCACCCAGCAGGCCGAAAGGGTAGAAAAATATCATCACCTCAAAGAGACCTACCAAAACCTCCTCACCCGGTATATTGCGGGCGAAGTGGCGCACTACAAACGCCTGATCAATCAGATCAGCAAAGAAGAGGAAGCCGTCACGCACTCTTTTCAGACGCTGGAAAATGAAATCGAGCTGCTGCGCCTCCAGCTCAAAGAGGATAAACGATCGCCCCTCCGTGAAAAGCTGGCCTTCGTCCGGGCCGCTCATGAAGAGCTTCTCAAACGCCATCAGCGTCTCGCTCAGGAAGAAAGCCGCCTTCAGGAGCGCCTGCTCCAGCTTCAAAAACAGCTAACAGACCTCACCGAAGAAACCACCCACCGTCAGCGCCAGGAAAAAGAACTCCAGACCACCGAAGCCGAAAACCTCTCCCAGCTCGAATCCCTCTCCCATAAGCAATCAGCCCTGCTTGCCGAAATAGATGCCCTCACCCAAAAAATAAACACCGAAAAATCCCGCCAGCAGCAATCCCAGAATGCCTATCAGGAACTAACCAGAGAAATAGAAAAGGTCAAGCAGGAGATCCATCGCCTATCCACCGAAAAAAGCCGTTGGGAAGCTCAAAAAGCCGCCATAGAGCGCGAAAAGCAAAAAATCAACGAGCACATTCAACGGCTTCGTGAAAATCAAGTGACCTGTGAGGCAGAACTTTCTCAAAAAACTCTTGAGATAGCGGCGCTTCGACAACAGTTTGAGCAGACCAGAACTGCCTATCAGCAGCTGGAAAAAACCAAACTGCAGATGGAGCAGGAGCTGGCTAACCTTCGGAGCCAGTTGAGCGTCCTGCAGGCTGAATTGAAGGGTAAAACTTCAGAGCGGAATGCCCTGGAGAGCCTTTTGCGGGAAGCGGCCCACTGGCCTCCCGCCCTCCGCCGCCTCATCCAGGCCTATCCCGATAAACTGCTTCCCTTGGAAAGCGTGGTTTATGCGGAGGAAACCATCCTCTCATTTCTGGCCTGGCTCCTTCGGCTGGAACCCCTTACCCTGTGCGTAAGCGACCCCGCTCTCCTGCCCGAAATAGAAAAGGTCCTCGCCCGGGAAAAAGAAGGTCTCATTCAGATAATTCTCTCTACGGCTTTGCCTGGCCCCGGTCCGGAACCACAGGCGCCTGATGCCAGCACCTGGCGGCTGGCCCCCCGAATCAAGACGCTACCGGGCTGGTCAGCCTTACCAGAAGTCCTGTGGGGGGATGTATGGGTATCGGACGACAGGCAGGCTCCACCCCCGGGCTATCGGTATTTACATCCCGGCACACAGGCCCTCTACACGAATAAGGGCACCTATTACTTTATCGGAGCCGCCAAAACAGCTCACATTGGCTTACCGCATCGTATTAAGGCCCTTAAAGAAATGGAGGCGACGCTTTCGTCCCAGATGAACCACCTCAAGGCGCTGATAGAAGAACGGAGCGCTTCGCTTCAGGCCCTGCCCCTGGAGGCTTCCAGAAAGACGCTGGAAGAGGAGCGGCAAAAGCTCATGGCCGCCGAAAAGGCTCTGGCCCAATTAGAAGCTCGCCTCTCCGAAATACACAATTCCCTCACAGCCGAAGAGGCCCGCCGGACAGCTCTCCACACAGAAGAAGTCCAGCATCAGGCCCACCTCCAGCCCCTTCAGGAAGCACTGGAGCGCAGCGAAAGGCGTTTGTCAGAACTTCAGCAGCAGCTTCAGGGGCTTTTGCAGCACGCAGAGGCGCACCAGAAAGTCTTACAGGAGCTTTCAGCCCGACATGCCGAAAAGCGCTATCAGCTTGCGCAGCTGGAAGAGCGCCTGCGTCAGGAAGAAAAGCATCAGCGCCTCATCTATCAGCAGCTTGTCGAGGTTAGAAAGCGCCTGAGCTACCTGGTCGGGCAGCAGCAGCGCCTTACGCAGGAGATCACGGAGGCACAGACTCAGCTGGCCACCACTCAGAACTCAATGCGACAAATCCTTTCTGAAATGGAGACGGTAGCCACTCGCCGAAAAAGTCTCGAAGAAGCGCTCCATGCGGCCGAGGCCACCTACAAAAACACAGAAACTCGCCTCAATGAGCTTATCTCCCAGCGCGAGAGTCTTTCAGAGCGGCGAAATCGCCTCCTCAGTCGGCGCCAGGAAGCCGAATACCGCATCCAGATGCTGGTCCAGCGCCTGGAAATGGAAACCACATTCCGACTTCCTGACCTCCCTGAGACCCAGACGCCCCGCCTCCCCGCCGACGAAGTAGAAAACCAGCTTCAAACCCTTCGTCGCGAAATGAGCAGCCTGGGGGAGCTCAACTTTGAGGCATTCACCACCCTTCAGCAGGAAAAAAACCGACTAGAATCCCTTCAGGCGCAAAAAATCGATATCAGCTCGGCTCTGGAGCGCCTGGAACACTTACTCCTGCACCTGGATCGGGAGGCAGCACAGCGTTTTTCAGAGACTTTTGAGGCGGTTCGGGAAGCTTTCACGCATCAGTTTCGGGAGCTATTTTCAGAGGAGGATACCTGCGACATGGTACTGGTAGAGCCGGATAAACCTCTTTCCAGCAGTGTAGAAATTGTAGCCAGGCCCCGGGGTAAGCGCCCCTTATCCCTTACCCAGCTCTCTGGAGGCGAAAAGGCCCTGACGGTTCTGGCGCTCCTTATGGGGGTATTATCGATTCGGCCGCCGGCGCTTACGATTCTGGACGAGGTAGATGCACCGCTGGACGATGCCAATGCCGATAAGTTTGGGCAGCTGCTGCGGCGATTTAGTGAATACAGTCAGCTGCTGGTCATCACGCATAATAAGATAACCATGTCGTATGCGGAGGTGCTGTATGGGGTAACGATGCCGGAGGCAGGAGTCAGTACGGTTTTAGGAGTAGATATCTCCCGCGTGCTCAAGGCCGTCTCAGCCCCATGACCTACCGGCTCGAGTGGCGAAAGGGAGAGCCAGTCATAAGTGGATCAAGTGTGGATTATGCAGGGGGGCGGCTCAAGGCCGCCTGGGAAGAAGCCTTCCTGTCGTATGGGCTGATAGGACGGGGGTGGCAAAGCGTACTGCTTATCGGGATGGGTGCCTCCCTCATGCAAATCCTGGCCCGCAGCGGTAAGCCACCCCCTCATCCCCTCACCATCTTAGAGAAAGACCCCGAAATGGTCCGCCTTCAAGAAGCCCACTTTGACCTGCCTTTGCCTTACCGACTCATCATCGGAGATGCCGCTCAGACTCTGCCTACCCTCACCGAAAGTTTTGATGGGATTTTTGTAGATGCCTTTGTAGAGCGGGAAGTGCCTGAGAACCTCCTGACTGCAGACTTTCTGCAGGCACTCCATCAACGCATAGAGAAACATGGCCTGCTCCTCTGGAATGTCCTCCTGAGCCGGCAGGCCAGACACCTGGAAACCATGCTGGGTGATCTCTGGCCAGTAGTGCGGGTGCGGCGGATAGAGGCCCATTACTTTTTCCTGGTGGCTAAAGCCCCGGAGGCTCTACAGATACCCTTTTAGAGATTGAAGAAAAGTCTTTTACTTTGTGGCATGCGGTTTCTGCTGCTGGTAGTAATCATGGGGATAGGGGTGCCTCTTTGGGCCCAGGGTGGCTCGGGATACAAAAGCTATCTGGCTCTTGGCCCATCGGTAGGTATCACCAACTACAAGGGCGACTTAGATGATGACTTTACCATCAAATTCACGCGACCGGGCTTCGGCTTCAATCTCATCTACAACTTTCATCCTCACCTGCGTGCCCGAATCGGCTATTTTCAGGGATGGATGGGAGCTGCTGATTCTGTCAGCGTAGATAGATTTCGCAAATGGCGCAACCTGCATTTCCGATCGCACATTACGGAGTTTCACCTGCTCTTCATTTACGAATTTTTTGCGCATCCCCGCCTGCATCGGTTCAGGCCGAAGTTTTCCCCACTTATTTTTGCCGGGGTCGCTGTTTTCAACTTTGATCCGAAGGCCAAAGCCAGCGATGGGAAGTGGTATCGTTTGCAGCCTCTGGGCACAGAAGGTCAATTTCTCGTTGATCCTACGCGCACCTATCCCAAGCCTTATGCGCTCACGCAGGTCTCCATACCTATGGGGATAGGGGCTCGATGGACTCTGAGCACCCGATGGGATTTATGGTTTGAGCTGGGCCTGCGCAAAACCTTTAC
>Ga0197142_1004940_pt1 | contig 10618 bp, 9 predicted proteins | sample GBS60_MetaG_FD_148614 | JGI IMG/M metagenome (GOLD analysis project Ga0197142, IMG submission 148614) | Sediment microbial communities from Great Boiling Springs, Gerlach, Nevada, United States - GBS 60_MetaG | ecosystem: Environmental > Aquatic > Thermal springs > Hot (42-90C) > Sediment...
AACTTCGTAGACTCATATCTCATCGTGACCCCCGTGACTTGCGTTTCCCGTCCCTCAGACTGAAGCACCCGATATTCACAGGCTGGTGGTATCATATCGCACGGAGGGGAGCACAGGCAATGGATCAACCAGCCTTGGTTGCAGACTACCAGTGTATCGTTGGAGAAGGTCCACTCTGGCACCCGATCGAGCAGTGCGTGTATTGGATCGATATCAACGACGGCCGACTCTTCCGCTACGAGCCAGCGACGGCGACACATGCACTCGTCCATGGGCCAGGTGACCCGATCGGTGGCTTCACCATCCAAGAAGACGGAGCGCTGCTCCTGTTCATGGCCCGCGGCGCCATCCGTCTCTGGCATCAGGGGACGATCCGAACCGTCATCGAGGAGCTGCCAGCGGAGCGGCACACGCGCTTCAACGACGTCGTGGCCGACCCAATCGGACGAGTCTTCTGCGGGACGATGGCCACAACCCACCGCCCTGGCCGGCTCTATCGGTTAGATCCTGACGGATCGCTTCATATCGTGCTTGATCGCGTCACCATTCCCAATGGAATGGATTTCTCTCCGGATCTTCGGACTTTCTACTTCACCGATTCGAGCGATCGCACCATCTACGCGTTCGACTACGACGTGACAACTGGCGCCGTATCGAATCAGCGGCCGCTTGTCGTTACCCCCGAAGGCGATGGCGTGCCAGACGGGCTAACGGTTGATGTTGAAGGCTGTCTCTGGTCGGCACGCTGGGATGGGAGCGCAGTATACCGGTATTCCCCAACTGGCGAACTCCTCGATCGACTGCCGCTCCCGGCGCGCAAGGTTTCTAGTGTGACTTTTGGCGGAGAGAACTACCGCGATCTGTATATCACGACTGCCGGTGGAAATCAGAAAGAGCAAGAAGGCTGGGGCGCCGGTGGACTCTTTCGTTGGCGCGCCCACGTTTCTGGCCGCGCCCCGTTCCTGAGTCGAATCACCGCAATACGGCTGTAAGAGACTGTTTTCGGCATGGAAGGGACCTACGATCCATCACTGATGACGACTCTGGTTGAGTGAGAACCTATAAGGATGGGAGCATTGTACCGTGATTCATCCTTGTGGATAGATGCAGCTCTTCTAACTGAGATAATGGTATTTTCAGACGAGCAACGACGTTTATCTGTTGTCAAATTTGCGTCGTGGGTGTAATAGTCACCTTGGAACCCTCAGCTCGTACGTTAGCAGCATCAGTCACGTGGCCGTCAGCTAGCTCGGACACAAACGGTTCTTGGTAGACCATGATTTTCCCAATTCTCTCTGAAGACCGTCTGTCGCGCAAGTCCGGGATCTTGACGACACTATGTGATTCGATTACACTAAGAACAGCAGATCAGCCAAAATGGACAGCTGTTCGAATATCGGACGGGTGGCTATATATGGGAAGCACTAACCACACTGAAAATCAGAAGGCCCTCGCTACCACCGTGATGAAAGCTTTAGATGTCCTCGAGACCCTAGCCGGCGCAGAGCATTTCCCTCTCACAATTGGGGAAATCGCGGCTCGCTGCGGACTTAGCCGTCCCACTGCACATCGCCTCGTTATCACCCTCGCCCGACGGGGGTATCTGGCAACGACGCCTGATAGACGCTACCGACTAGGTCCCAAGGTTTTGAGTCTGGCGCGTGATTTAATGGATCTCACAGGTCTACCGACAGTTGCCCGCCCTATTCTGGCGACACTTGCCCATGCCCTTGGCGAGACCGTTTTTCTTGGCATGCTAGATGGAACCGAGGTACTATATCTTGATAAGTTTGAGACACACAGATCGGCGCGGATGTACTCTGTCGTTGGGACTCGAAATCCTGTCTACTGCACGGCACTTGGCAAATCATTACTCGCCTTTCTCCCAGACGGCCGACAGCATGACATTCTTCGACGAGTAACTCTTATCCGGCGTGCCCGGAATACGCACTCCAGTATCGAGACCCTCATGAGAGATCTCGAAGAAACACGTCGGCGTGGCTATGCCATTGACGACGTGGAGAATGAGGAGGGGATTCGCTGCATCGGTGCGCCCATCCTGAATGCAAACGGTTATCCAGTCGCCGCGATAAGCGTAGCGGGACCAGAAACACGCCTAACAAGGGACCGAATAGCTGAAATTGCTCAGGCGGTAGTCGAGGCAGCTCATCAGATATCAGTGCAGCTGGGTCAACCCTAGGTTGGTTGAACGATACGTGACGCAGTGATTGGTCAATCAACGTCCGCGAACAAGGAAAGGAGGATCAGCATGCACCGCCGTACATTTCTCCGCTTCACAGCTCTGTCTGCCGTGTCGCTTCTGGCCACTGCTTGCAGCACCGCCGGTACTGCTCCAACGCCTACAATGGATAGCAGCCCCACTCCTACTCCAACCATTCCGACACCAACTCCAAAAGTCACTCCCCAAACGACAGAACTGGCTCAAAAACCACTCGATCTCTCAAAGTGGAACCCTGATTATGTTCGTGAGATTGCCGGCTCGCTTCCAACGTTCGATACGAAGGCTTTCGTGAGCAATATTGTCCCCCTTTCTACCACTGGTGAACTCTACTATTGGTACATCGGACCCGCTGAACCTGATCCACAAATCACTAAAGATCTTGACAAGCAGTTTTGGGAGATATGGTCCTCTACCTACCCTAATATTCGTACCGAGAAGCAATCCTTAACCTATGCAGATATGCTTGACAAAATCAGGACAGCAGCTACAGGCCGAGCAGCGCCTATGGTTGCAACGATGCCCATCATGTGGGGAGTCGAGTTTGCAGCAAAGGGACATCTTGCCGAAATTCAGCTTGAGGAATTCGGCTTCTCCGAGAATGATTTCTGGCCTGGAGCACTTAAATCATGTAAATGGCAGGGCAAGTTGTATGGAGTACCAACCAATAACGAATGCATGGCCTTAATCTATAATAAACAGCTCTTTCGTGACGCCGGACTTGATCCGGACCAGCCCCCGAAAACGTGGGAAGAAGTGGTGACATTTAGTAAGCAGATCAAAGAAGCAACTGGCAAATACGGTTATGGCCTGGTGGCGCGTTTGAACCATGGTAACACACCATTTCGCTTCATGCCTGTCGTCTGGGCGTACGGGAGCGGAGCATTCGACGAGGCAGAAGACAATCCTACATATGACCAAGTCCTCATTAATAACGAGGGTGGATTGGCAGCATTGGAAGTCTATTACAATATGTTCGTTCGTGATCAGTCTGTGCCTAGTGCTGCCCTCACAAACACAAACGCCGAAAATACCGACTTGTTCTTTGCCGGTCAGCTCGGCATGTATATTGGTCATCCCTCTGAGTATGCAGCCATGGTCGACCGCGCTCGAAAAGCAACAGGAGCAGATCGCGAGCGTGCAGAGCAGCTTTTAGCCAACATTGGTTACGCACTCCTACCGGAAGGACCAGTCCGGCGCGCAGCCGTTTTCGGGGGCTCTAACATTCACATCTTTGCGGATCATGTTGTACGAGGGGGCAAGGTTGACAGGCAAGCAGCACGAGCATTCATTGCCTTCCGATGTAGTCCTGAGTGGTCAATCAAGGCTGTTTGGACCGCATCCAATCCCGGAAATCTTCAAGCCTTCCGAACAACATGGATGAAGGAGAGACTCGAGCAGATCAAGTTTCTTGAAGTCACTACTGCAATGCTCAAATACGGTGTACCTTTCCCTGTCGTACCAGAATCACCCCAAATCATGAATATCATTGTGCCTGAAATGATACACAATGCCCTCACCAGAAAGATGACAATCAAGGAAGCAGCAGACGATGCTGCCGAGAAGATTCGGGCACTCATGAGGCAGCGTGTATCCTAGCCGTGAACAGGAGAACTCCATGACGGCAAGCACACCCTTAACGCAAAGGAAAGCACCCTCCATTCCCTTCCTGCATAGGGCCTTGCAAAGTCACTCCTTCATGGCATACCTTTACATCCTGCCATCACTGGTGGTACTTAGTTTTGTGGTAGCATATCCTATTTTTTATACTATTCTGTTAGGTTTCTATTCCACTCCTGCCATCTCTCCAGACAGATATTGGGTCGGCCTCTCCAATTATATTGATCTTCTCCGTAGTAGAACCTTCTGGGAAACCACCCAAAATACCCTATACTGGACTATACCATCTACCATAGGTGCATTCCTTTTAGGTGTTCCTGCCGCGTTAGCTCTAAACCAGCCCCTGTTGGGGCGAAGCTTGCTCCGCAGTATTTTTCTGATTCCATGGGTAATCAGCACTGTAGCTGCAGCCTACGTCTGGCGATGGCTGTATCACAGTGACTTCGGACTACTTAACGGATATTTGATGGCATGGGGGATTATTCAGCGACCGCTTCTATTTTTAGACTCAACCAATCTTGTTATACCTTCTCTCGTGATTGTCAATGTATGGAAGACGTTTCCGTTCGTGATGGTGATGACATTGGCTGGCCTACAGGCAGTACCGAGCGAGCTCCTTGAGGCTGCCTCTATCGACGGCGCGGGTACGGTCCGGCGATTTTTTGCAATCACCCTGCCCTACTTGCGGAATGTTTTCCTGATTACCTTTCTCCTGCTTTTTATCTCAAATCTTGAACACTTTACGATACCGTGGTTGATGACTGGCGGCGGTCCTGCACGCGCCTCGCAAATTTGGGCGATTGATATTTATACCACGGCCTTCCGAGGATTAGAGTTCGGATTAGCCTCCGCCTACTCAACGTTGGTGTTCGCTATCGTGCTCCTATTTGCAACCGTGTACGTACGCCTCTTGACGAGACGGGAAGGGGTTGAAGCATGAACTTCCTCTCTATGCGAGCAATCCGAGCCCGCTCGGGTCTTGACACCACTGTAGGCTGGAAGATCCTGAGCTGGATAGTCATAGCCTTGCTTCTCCTCTTCACACTAGTGCCCCTTGCTTGGATGCTTTCTACATCAATTAAGTCACAGGTAGCCGCAATGCAACAGCCGCCACGTTGGATCCCTGAAGTAGTAACTTGGGAAAGTTACCTCAAGATCCTCGATCCGAGACAAGAAGGAGGACAACGCTTCCTTCGGTACTTTTGGAATAGCCTCTTGGTGTCAATAGTTACCACCATTTTGAGTATTAGCGTTACCATACCTGCAGCCTATGCCTTCTCTCGCTTTAAATTTCATGGTCGTAATGCATTACTGTTGATCATTCTGATGCGTAATATGTTTCCTGCTGTCATATTCCTGATCCCGCTCTTCCTTGTGATGAGAACAGCGGGCCTTGTGGATCGACATGCATCACTCATCGTCACCTACATGACGTTCGGACTGCCATTGTCAATTTGGTTGCTAAAGGGATATTATGATAATATACCAAGAGATCTTGAGGAGGCAGCACAGGTCGATGGCGCGACACAATTCGGAGCCTTCTTGCGAGTCACCCTTCCCCTATCGGCACCAGGAATCGTTGCTGCAGCAATATATATTTTCATTCAGGCCTGGAATGAATATCTCTATGCCCTGACTTTCCTCAACAGCGACCGCCTCTTGACGCTTCCCGTTGGCCTTCAAGCGTATTTCAGTGAGTTTGTAACCGACTGGCCAGGCCTAATGGCCTCATCGTTTATCATGAGCATTCCTGTTGTTATCCTGTTCTTGATTCTCCAAAGATTCTTCGTGCGGGCCCTAACAGAGGGAGCCCTGAAGTCCTGAGGAGGTCGTAGATGCGCATTACCGATCTTCGCTGTGCAGTCATCGCAGGAAGCCCCGTCGTCCGGATCATGACCGACGAGGGGATCGATGGTTACGGCCAGGTCGAGTCGACCAAGCCGTACGTGAAACCGCACATCCTGCTCTTCCGCGATCACCTTTGTGGTGAGGATCCCACCGACGTCGAGCGCGTCGTGCGAAAAATCCGGAGACTCGGCTCCTTCAAGCCCTGGGGTAGCGCAGTCAGCGCGATCGAGATGGCCCTTTGGGACATCACCGGTAAAGCCTATGGAATCCCTGTCTATAAGCTACTCGGGGGGAAAGTACGCGATCGCGTGCGCGTGTACAACGGTGGCGTCCGCCAACCACTGCGCGGTTACGATCCGGAGGACTTCGCCGAGCATGTAGCCTTCATGAAGCAGGCCTCCGAGCGCTTCGGTATCGTCAAAGTGGCGCTCGGCTATCATGGGCCGATGCTCGATATGGTCCCGGGTGCCCGATACGGTGAACCAGTGACCGGCGCCACACCATACCTTAACCGTGGCCTCCTCACTGAGCGCGGTTTGCATCACCTCGTCAGCTGCGTCGAAGCGATGAAAGCGACACTCGGTGACGAGGTGGGACTTGCACTTGACTGTGGCCCCGGTTGGACCGTTCCGGATGCCATTCGCTTTGCGCGTGCTATCGAACATCTCAACATTCTTTGGCTCGAGGATTTGATCACCGGTGACTATACACCTTATGTCCTCGCGGGCCTTTACCGTGAGGTGACAACCCAGACGACGGTGCCTACCCACACGGGTGAGCAGATTTATCTTCGCCAGAACTTCGTTGAACTGATCGAATCTCATGCTGTCCGCGTAATCGGTCCGGACCCAGCCGATGTCGGCGGCTTGGCAGAACTCAAGTGGATCGCCGAATATGCCGACCTTCATGGGATTCTCATCGCACCTCATGGAATTTTTGACGGACTTATCGGTTTGGCCGCACTCGTCCATGTCTGTGCTACCCTGCCGGATAATTTCATCGCCTTCGAGTATCCGGTCGCTCGGCCGGAGTGGTGGTACGACATCATCATCGGTTTACCAGACCCGATCGTCGTCGATGGTCACATCACAGTGTGGAATCGTCCCGGCCTCGGTGTCAGCTTTGACGTCGAGAGGGCTCGTCAGTACCTTGCCGAGGAAGACCGCAGCTTCTTCGATTGACCAGTCCGGATCATCAGAGGGAGTAGGGGAATGGCCTCTTTCATCGACATTCCCGACATCGAACGCCCGCCGCGCGAGTTGATCGAGGCACTCCAGGCCGAGGTCAGTAGCGCTGCAGCGACTGGTGCGCTGTATCGGCTGGGTATCCGCGATTCCCACCTCCGAGGCCTGGTGAGCCACTCCCCCGGTATGAAAGTGGTCGGACCGGCACTCACCTTGCAGTTCATGCCAAAACGCGAGGACGTCTATACACTCGAAGAGTATGGGGACATCGAGCGCCAGCTTCACCGCCACGTCCTCTACAAGGCTCAGCCGGGGGATGTCGTCGTCGTCGACGCGCGCGGTCACCTCGGTTCGGGTGTCTTCGGTGAGATGATGCTGACCTACTTCAAAGCCAAAGGCGGCGTCGGAGTCGTCGTCGACGGCTGTATCCGCGACTTCCCCCGCGTCAAACAGCTCGGCCTCGGCCTCTGGCTGCGCGGCGTCACCCCGAACTTCCACACCCAAACCGATCTCTTTCCCTTCGCAGTCAACGTCCCCATCGCCTGTGGTGACCGGCTGGTCTTCCCCGGTGACATCATCATCGCCGATGACGACGGCGCAGTGGTCGTGCCCCGCAAGCTCGCTGAGGCCGTCCTGGCCGATGCCCGCGAGCACGCGGAATGGGAGGAGTTCGCCCGGGAACGTCTCGCTGCTGGGGGAGACTTGCGGAAGTACTATCCGCTTTCCGCGGAAGCACACCGCGAGTACGACGAGTGGCGCCAGCGCCGCTCTCCCTGAAGCGAGGCTGATCCCTCGTCCCGCTCGCCCGGCTGCGTTACGATAGCCTCGACTGACCGGGCCGGGAGGGCGAGCATGGAGATCGATCTCCTCATCCGCAACGGACGCGTGGTGGACGGAACCGGTAATCCATGGTTTCGAGCCGATGTCGCTGTCCGCGGCGACCGGATCGTCGCCGTCGCACCACCCGGCCGGATCGAGCCGGGAAACGCGCGCGACGTGGTCGATGCGAGCGGTTACGTCGTCTGTCCCGGTTTCATCGATATCCAGAGCCACTCCATCTACCCGCTCATGCGCGATGGTCGCTCGCTCTCCAAGATCGCGCAGGGAGTCACCACCGAGATCATGGGCGAAGGATGGACACCAGCGCCGTTCGGAGGCCGCATCAGCGAGCCGATCCCCAGCGCCTACTTCGCCCGTCGCTTGCCCGAATGGGAAGAGCGCGCGCGGCAGTGGCGACGCTTCCGCGATTGGCTCGAAGCGATGGTCGAGCGCGGCGTCTCACCCAATATCGGTTCCTTCCTGGCTGGTGGTACGCTCCGCGAGTACGTCAAGGGCTACGACGTGTCACCGGCGAGCCCGGACGAGATCGCCGCCATGCGGCGTCTCGTCGCCGAAGCGATGGAAGACGGCGCCTTCGGGGTCGCCTACGCGCTGATCTATCCTCCTGACGCGTATGCCTCCACCGACGAGCTCGTGGAAATCTGCCGGGAAGTGGCCCGCTGGGGCGGACTCTACATCACGCACATCCGTTCTGAAGGCATGCGACTGTTCGAGGCACTCGAGGAAGCGATCCAAATCGGCCAGCAAGCTGGAATCCCAGTCGAGATCTACCATCTCAAGGCATCGGGACGCCGCAACTGGTGGAAGTTTCCCAGCGTGCTGGAACGGATCGAGCGCGCTCGACGCGACGGAGTCGACGTCACCGCCGACGTCTACCCCTACACCGCTGCGGGAACCGGCCTCGCCTCCGTCTTGCCACCATGGGTGGCAGCCGGCGGACGCTTCTTCGAGAACCTGCGCGACCCCGCCATGCGCGAACGCATTCGGCGAGACGTGACCAACCCTTCCGGCGAGTGGGAAGCGCTCGGCACCGAGGCCGGCCCGGAGGGGATCATGCCGGTCGGTCTGCACCATCCCAGCCTAAAGCGCTTCGTCGGCAAGCGGCTTTCCGAAATCGCCGCAGAGCGGGGCCAGGACTGGATCGATGCCGCGATCGATCTCCTTTCGATCGAAGGACGGAACATCTTCACCATCTACTTCGTGATGGACGAGACGAACGTGCGGGCAGCGCTCCGGCAGCCTTGGATCAAGGTCGCGACCGATGCCGGTGGGCTCGATCCGGCCTGGGCGAGTGCCGAGGGTCCCGTACATCCGCGCGCCTACGGCACCTACCCCCGTGTCCTGGCCCGCTTCGTGCGGGAACTGCGCGACCTGACACTGGAAGAGGCGATCCGCAAGATGACCTCGGCAGTGGCGGACCGGCTAGGAATCCGCGACCGCGGACAGGTGCGCCCCGGCTTCTTTGCCGACCTCGTCGTCTTCGATCCCGAGTCGGTCACCGACCGAGCCACCTTCGAGGATCCGCACCAGCTCCCAACCGGGATCCGCTCCGTTTGGGTCAACGGCGTCTGCGTGCTCCGCGACGGTCTCCACACCGGAGCCATGCCAGGCCGCATCGTCTCCGGCCCGGCCCGTGCGTAAAGGAGGATCGATGCTCGCGCTCCAGATCGTGGAGAGTGTGCCGCGCTATCTCCTAGCCAAGGCGGTCGGTCGCTGGCAACCGGCGGTGTATTGGAACGGTCTCGGGCTTCTCCAGTTGCGCGACGTCCCCGAACCCCGCCTGCCGACACCAGAATGGGTCAGGATCACCACGCGCTACAGTGGGATCTGTGGAAGCGACGTCGGACTGATCACCCTCCACGCCAGCCCGACCACCTCGCCGCTCGTTTCCTTCCCTTTCACGCTCGGCCATGAGGTAACCGGTCACATCAGCGAACTCGGCTCAGCAGTGGAGGGCTTTCGGGTCGGGCAACGCGTCACGGTCAACCCGCTGCTCGCTTGTGCCGCACGCGGTTTTCGGGAACCGTGCAGCGAGTGCGCGCGAGGTCTCCCGAACCGCTGTCTCCGCTTCCGCGAAGGCACGATCGCGCCCGGCATCATGATCGGCTTCTGCCGCGACACGGGTGGAGGCTGGAGCGCCGGTTTCGTCGCCCACCGATCACAACTGATCCCGATCCCTGACCAGCTGACAGACGAGGAAGCCGTCCTCGCCGAGCCGTTCGGCGTCGCGCTCCATGCGGTGCTCCAAAACCGACCTCCGGACACTGCGACCGTTCTCGTCCTCGGCGCTGGCATCATCGGACTCCTGACGGTCGCAGCACTCCGGGCGATCGGATCGCAAGCCCGCATCCTGGTGACGGCAAAGTATCCGTTCCAAGCGCGAGCTGCCGAGCGACTCGGGGCCGATCTCGTTCTTCTGGGGCGGACAGGTCCGGCACTCTATCGCGAGATCGCGCGCCTCACCGGTGCGCGTGTCCTGCGTGCACGCTTCGGTCGCTGGTTGGTCCAAGGTGGGATCGACCAGGTATTCGACTGTGTGGGCTCCAGCCGGTCCGTCCATGACGCGCTCACGCTCACGCGGGCTGGCGGGCGCGTGGTCCTCGTCGGTCTGGCCAGCGACCCTCGCCACGTGGACTGGACGCCGATCTGGCTGCGCGAGGTAGAGATCCGCGGGTCGATGGCCTACGCGGAGGAGGAACTGGACGGGATCCGTGCCTCGAGCATCGCCCATGGAGTGCGGCTGATGGCCGAACGTCGCGTCGAGTTGGGTTGGCTCGTCACCCATCGCTTCGCACTCACCGAATACCGGGCAGCGCTGGCGACGGTGACCGGCAAAGGGGCGAACGGCGTCATCAAGGCAGTCTTCGCGTTTCCCGGAGACAACCAG
>Ga0197142_1004941_pt1 | contig 10614 bp, 10 predicted proteins | sample GBS60_MetaG_FD_148614 | JGI IMG/M metagenome (GOLD analysis project Ga0197142, IMG submission 148614) | Sediment microbial communities from Great Boiling Springs, Gerlach, Nevada, United States - GBS 60_MetaG | ecosystem: Environmental > Aquatic > Thermal springs > Hot (42-90C) > Sediment...
ACAGAAGAATTCCTACAAAGGCTGCATCATTCTACTCTCACATAATAAAATCAAGAAATTTTTAAACTATTCTAACCCTAAGAAACTTCTTTTTACCCACTTTTATTATATAATCACCCTTTTTTAGTTTAGTATCTGAATTATCTACTACTTCATTATTTATTTTTACTGCATTTTGTTTTATGAGTCTTATTGCCTCAGAGGTACTTTTTGAAAGACCCTGTTCTTTAATTATTTTTGGTATCCAAACTCCTTCTCCTTCATCTTTAATTTCTACTTCTAAAATATCCTCTGGAATATCCTTTTCTCTAAAGAGTTTTATAAATCTTTCCTTTGCCTTTTCTGCCAGTTCTCTGCCATGATACCTTGTAACAATCTCAACTGCCAGAGCTTCCTTTGCATCCCTTGGGTTAAGCTTACCTTCTTTAATTTCCCTTTTAAGCTCTTCTAATTCTTGCACAGAAATATGGCTTAAAAGTTCATAATACTTAAGCATCAATTCATCATTTATGGACATTATCTTTCCAAACATTTCATCTGCTGGTTCATTAATACCTATGTAGTTTCCAAGACTCTTTGACATCTTCTGGACTCCATCAAGCCCCTCTAAAAGAGGCATCGTTATTATTACCTGTTCTTCCATTCCGTATATCTTCATTAATTGTCTTCCCATAAGAAGATTAAATTTTTGGTCTGTGCCACCAAGTTCTATGTCAGCCTTAAGATAAACAGAGTCATAGGCTTGTAGCAATGGATAAAGAAATTCAAGAATCGTTATTGGGCGACCCTCTGTAAAACGCTTTTTAAAGTCTTCTCTTTCAAGCATTCTTGCAACTGTTTCAGCTCCTGCAAGTCTACACATATCAAGGGCTGTCATTTTGTTAAACCATTCGCTGTTAAACATTATCACAGTTTTTTTAGAATCAAGAATTTTAAAGACTTGTTCTTTATATGTTTCAGCATTCTTAAGAACTTCCTCTCTTGTTAGAGGCTTTCTGGTCTCTGTTTTACCCGAAGGATCACCAATCATTCCGGTAAAATCACCGATTAAAAATATTACTTCATGCCCAAGTTCCTGAAACTGCCTCATTTTTTCAAGAAGCACAGTATGTCCAAGATGAATATCAGGAGCAGTAGGGTCAAATCCAACTTTTATTCTTAAGGATTTATTTTCTTTGTAAGCTCTTTCAAGCTTTTTTTTAAGATCTTCTTCAAGAATTATTTCAACTGTTCCTCTTTTTATAATTTCAAGTTGTTTTTCCGGTGGTAACATACTGCCTCCTTAAAAAGAGTGTTCATGATTAGGGAAAACTCCCTTTTCAACTTCATCTTTGTATTGCTTTATTGCCTTTAAAATTTCTTCTCTTAAATTTGTATATTTTTTTACAAATTTGGGTGTGAATCTTTCAAAAAGTCCGAGCAAATCATGAATTACTAAAACCTGCCCATCACAATATGGACCTGCTCCTATTCCAATTGTTGGAATATCAAGGCTTTCTGTAATTTCCTTTGCAAGGTCAGTAGGAATTACTTCAAGAACTATAGCCACAGCACCTTTGTCTTGTAGTCTCAATGCATCTTCTTTTATTCTTTTTGCCTGTTCTTCTGTTTTTCCTTGAAGCCTGTATCCTCCCATTCTAAGCACTGCTTGTGGAGTGAGTCCAAGATGACCAATAACTGGAATTTCTGCTTCAGTAATAGCCTTAACCTGTGGAAGAATTTCTCTTCCTCCTTCGAGTTTTACAGCATGGGCACCTGCTTCTTTTATAAGTTTGCCGGCATTTTTTACTGCTTCCTCGACACTTATCTGATAGGACATAAAGGGCATATCAGCAACAATCATTGCTTTATGGGTTGCCCTAACAACAATCTTTGTATGATAAATCATTTCATCCATTGTAACAGGAAGAGTTGTTTCATTCCCCTGAACAACCATTGAGAGGGAATCACCAACTAAAATCATGTCTATTCCTGCTTGATCAACAAGATGAGCAAGGGGATAATCATAGGCAGTAAGCATTGTAATTTTTTGTCTCTGCTTTTTTTTATTTAATAAATCTGTAACAGTAAACCTCATCTTTGTCTCATTTATTTGTCATTCCGAGAGACTCGATGTCCCGAGGAATCTTTAAGGATGAGATTCTTCGGCACTTCGTGCCTCAGAATGACAAAATGTCTATCTGTAACAGTAAATCTCATCTTTGTGTCCTTCTTATTGCTTTAAGTTGAAGTTGAAGGTTTTTCATCCCCTCCCATTCATTTATTGATGGAGTAAAGGCTGCATCAATTAGGCATCCTTCAAGAATTTTTTCATCTGCCATGTCAAAACCTATTGCAGAAATAATGCTTCCATTCTGTTTTAAAAACATTTTTAAATGATTATTCCCAACCTTTCTTAAGTTTACAACAGTAAGTTCCTTTGCTCCAAAAAGGGGTTCACGATTTCCTTCTCCAAAGGGTTCAAGTAATTTTATTTCATCAACAACCTTTTCATTAACCTCTCCTAAAGTTACAGCAGCATCTAACTGAAGTACGTTTTTAGTATCTGCAAACAAAGAGTCAGCTAATCTGCAAATTCTTTCTTTAAATTCTTTTAAATTTTCTTTATAGAGCATTAATCCTGCTGCTTGTTTATGCCCTCCGAATCTAATAAGCAGATCTTTACATCCCAGCAACAATTCCTGTAAATCAAAACCCTGAGGAGCCCTTGCAGATCCCTTTGCTTTATTTTCATCTATTGAAAGTATAAAAACAGGTCTACTAAATCTTTCTATAAGCTTATTTGCAACTGTGCCAACAACTCCAACATGCCAATCACCCCAAAGTACAATTACAGATTCATCATTAAACTCTTCTTCGAGTTTTTTTTCAATCTCCCCTAAAATTTTCTCCTCTGTTTTCTGTCTTAAGGAATTTACCTGATTAAGCCACTGACCAATTGTTGAAAGTTCTTCAATATCCTCTGAAGTAAAAAATTTTACAACATCCCCTGCATGATCAATTCTTCCTGGAGCATTTATTCTTGGTATAAGGCAGTAACTTAAATGGAAATTTTTAATATTATTAGAATTTATTCCAACAATTTCTTTCAGTATTTTGATTGATTTTCTGTAAGGATTTTCAATAAGACTCCATCCCTCTTTTATTATTGCTCTGTTAATGGTATTAAGGGGAACCATATCTGCATAGGTTCCTAAGATTACAAGGTCAAGATACTCCATTGCCTTTTGTCGGTCTATTGCCATCGCAAGTATAAATGCAACTCCTACTCCAGCTAAAAATGCATAGGCTGAGTTTTTATCAATTTTCGGATTTATTACTGCTAAAGCCTCAGGAAGAGTAACATTTTCATTTATTCTTAAAGGTTCATGATGATCTGTAATAATCACATCTATGCCTTCTTTTTTTGCATATTGAACTGCCTCAAAATCTTTTATACCGCAATCAACAGTGATAATTAGTTTTGCACCAAATTTTTTTGCTATTTCAATGCTTTTATGTGTTAAGCCATATCCATCATGAATTCTGTGTGGTATATGATAAAAGACATCGGCTCCTCTTTTCTTTAAAAGGTCATAGAGGATTGCAGTTCCCGTTAATCCATCTGCATCGTAATCACCATTTATTAAAATTTTTTTGCCTGAATGGATTGCATCATTAATTATTTTTGCAGATTCATAAACTCCAGAAATACTGAAAGGATCTATAAGGTCAATTGAAGGATTCAGAAAGGAATAAATCTCATCTAAGTCTTTAAGTCCCCTTGATACAAGAACTTGTGCAAGGGGAACTGATATATTCAATGCCTTTGAAAGATATTGAAGATAAGCCTCATTTGTTTTAACAACAACCCATTCACTGTATTGCATTTTATCTCTTTAAAAGAGAATTCTTGCCAAGCAAAAGCACTATCGGGCTTGCAACAAATATGGACGAATAAGTACCGATCAATATTCCTATCATCATTGCAAGGGCAAAATCGTGTAAAACTTCTCCACCAAAGAAAAATAAAGCTGTTGCTGCCATAAAAGTTGTAAGAGAAGTTATAATTGTTCTTGACAAAACCTCATTGATGCTTTTGTTCATAAGTGCTTCAAGAGTCATTGTTCCCTTTGCAACCTTTCCAAGATTTTCACGAATTCGGTCAAAGACTACAACTGTATCTGTCAAAGAGTATCCAGCAATTGTAAGAAGAGCACTTATAAAAATTAGATTTATCTCCTTGTCAAGGAGATAAAAAATTCCAATTACTGCCATAACATCATGAAAGGTAGCTGCTGTTGCACCAATTGAAAAGTGAAATCTAAATCTTATTGCAATGTATAAAAGTATCCCAATAGTAGCAGCAACTATTGCAAGTAAAGCATCTTTCTTTGTTCTTTCTCCAATTTTTGGACCAATTTGAGTTATTGATTCAATCAGAGGTTCTTTATTCGCTAAATTTTCTTTAAGAGCTCTTTCAATTTCTTCTTGAGCACCTTCTTGTTGTTTTTTTATCTTTATAAGAATCTTTTTTTCAGTCGGAAGCTCTTGTATATCTGCATCTTTTATTCCTGCCTTTTCAATTACTGCTCTTACCTCTGCAAGAGTTAGCGGTTGTGAAAATCTTACTTGAAGGCTTACTCCTCCAGCAAAATCAACACCAAGATTGGCATTACCTGAATAAATCTGAAAAATTGCAAATATTCCTAAAACTATTATTAAACAAGAAAATCCCAAGGCAATATATTTTTTACCTAAAAAATCAATGTTTGTTTTTCCAAGTATCTGTATCATATGCTCAGACTCCTGCGCTCCTTTCCAATGTATATGAAATCAAATACTGTTTTTGTTCCAATTAGTGCTGTAAAAAGGTTTATCGCAACGCCAAGAGAGAGAGTTACAGCAAATCCCTTAATAGGTCCTGAACCAAAATGAAAAAGAACTGCTGCTGTAATAAGTGTTGTTACATGGGAGTCAAATATTGTCCAGAAAGCCTTTTTATATCCCGATTCAATAGCAGCTTTGGGTGTTTTACCAAGTCTTATTTCCTCTCTTATTCTCTCAAACATCAAAACATTGGAATCCACAGCCATTCCTACTGCAAGGGCGATTCCTGCAATACCTGGAAGTGTAAGGGTTGCGTTTAAAGCAGCAAGGGCACCAATAAGAAGAAAAATATTTAAAATTAAAGCAAAATCAGCAATTATTCCGCTTAAACGATAGTAAACAATCATGAATAAAGCTACAAATATCGCTGCGATAATTACTGCTGTTTTTCCAGCTTCAATGGAGTCTCTTCCGAGAGTTGGACCAACTGTTACATTCTGAATAAGGTTTACAGGCGCTGGAAGCGCACCAGCTCTAAGGACAATTGCAAGGTCCTTTGCTTCCTCCAAAGTAAAATTGCCAGAAATCTGAGCATTTCCACCTTCAATTTTTTCCTGTATTACAGGAGCTGAATAGAGATTTCCATCAAGAATAATGGCAAGTCTTCGTTTCACATATTTCCCTGTAATCTCCTCAAAAATCTTTGCACCAGCATCATTGAATCTCAAAGATACATAAGGTTCATTGAATCTCTGATCAATACTTACATGAGCTTCAGCAAGAAGGTCTCCTGTGAGTAAAACTTCTTTTTTAACGATATAGGGTCTTTTATAGACTTCTCCGGTTTCCTTGTTTACAATCCTTTGAAAGACGATTTCATCACCTTCAGGAATTTTATTTTTCCACTGATTGAGGAATACCTCTTCTTCTCCTGCTTTTATAAGAGATGGAAGTTCTTTCCATAGAGGAGTTTCTTCATCGAGTAGTTTAAATTCGAGTTGAGCAGTTTTTCCGATTATTTCAAGAGCTTTTTTAGGATCCTTTACCCCAGGAAGCTGAACAACTATTTCATTTTCACCCTGACGGTGTATTGTTGGTTCAGCAACTCCGAGTTGGTCAATTCTGTTACGAATTACCTCAATTGCCTGCTCAACTGAAGTTGTCTCAACTCTTTTAAAGGCTGTCTCAGGTAATTCACAAATTATATAATTACCCTGTTCAGAAAAAGAAAGGTCAGGGTAATTTTCCTTTATGATTTTCTTTACCTCATCATTTACTGGTTGGATGGTTATTTTTTCTTTTTCGTTCTTTACATTAGCTTTTATTCCCTTCTTTTCAAGAAGACTCTGTAGATGCATTCCGATTCTTTCAACTGTTATCTCACGTGCCCTTTTAATGTCTACTTCAAAAATTAGATGGGAACCACCTCTTAAATCAAGTCCGAGAACAATTCCCTTGTTAGGCATATTTTTTTTCCACCAATCGGGCATGTAACTAAAAAGGGGAGTATTTGGCAAAAAGAATATGAATGCCAAAATAACAGTTAACAGTATAAGCAAACCCCTTATGTAAATGCCTTTTCTCATAATTATTATTTACCTTTCCCTTTTTCCTTTTTTATCATTTTGTTATTCTTTCACTTATCTCAAGACAGCTATTGAGCTTTTTTTATCATTCTAAATTTTCTCTGTGATTATAAATCTTTTTTAGCTTATTATTCTTTATTCTTTTATTTTGTCATCCCTTTTTATTTTGTCATCCTTTTTTATTTTGTCATTCTGATTTTTTATTTTGTCATTCTGAGCCGAAGGCGAAGAATCTCTTATATTAATCTTCATCTGTAGGTGGTCTTAATGCAGCAATAGACTGCTTTGAAAATTTAACCTTTACATTTTCAGCAATTTTTAAAATCACTGTATTTGGATTTACAGCTTCAACAACTCCATAAACTCCACCAACTGTTATAACTTTGTCTCCTCTTTTCAGATTTTCAAGCATCTGTCTGTGTTCTTTTGCTCTCTTCTGTTGAGGTCTGATGAGTAAAAAGTAAAAGACAACAATAATTAAAATAAGTGGCAAAAGACTTGCAATAAGGTTCATTATTGGTTCACCCTGTCCTCCACCTCCCTGTGGTGCAGGTCCCATTGCATAGGCATTAGATATTAATGTCAAAAACTTCATATTTCACCTCCAAATTTTTTAAATCTTTTTATAGTAGCAATCTTAGATAAAAAATCTCAAGTTTTATCTTGAAATTGCCGATATAAAAAATGAATTTACCTTTTCTCGTCATCCTGCCCAATTTGTCATCCTGAGGCGAAGCCGAAGGATCTACTCATTTTTTCACCATATAGATTCTTTAATGAGAGATTCCTCGGAGTATTGAACCCCTGGGAATGACAACTTTAAGGGGTCATTCTGAGGGAGCGAAAGCGACCGAAGAATCTCATTCTTTTGTGAGACCCTTCGGGACTTCGTCTCTCGGGGTGACAAAAATAGTGGGACAGGGTGACGAAAAAATATCAAATATCAGGGTGACAGCAAATATAAGTTGTCAGAATCACAAAAACTAGGAATTGTGGGAACATAAAATGGCTCAAGATAACTTTCTTTATCTACATTTTTTTAATATTATGACTTAAAGAATATTAGAACTTTATGGGTTTCACCCATTCCTTGAGGAAGTATGAGTCTTTTAAATTTATCTATAAGTCCAAGTTTTTTCAATCTTTCAAGTATCTGCTCATCACATAGAGATATGAGAAACTTACTCTGTGATTTATATTCTATTAACTTAAATCCAGAATCATTAGCCCATTTTTGAAGTACAGAAAAATTAACATGGCTTGTTATATCCTGCAGTCCAACATTTATATAGGGATTTTCATTTATTGTATGTTTATGATAACACAGTAGCGTGCCTCTTTTCCTTTGAGGGTCATAGTACTCCTCATTGTTCCATCCGTAATCAAAAACAAGCAAGAATCCTCTCTTAACCGCCATTGAGAGCTTTTCAATAAATTCTTTCATTCTAAGATTTATCTCTGAACGGTATCCTTCTATTTCTAAAACATGTTGAGCAAACTCATTTATAAATTCAACGGTTTCTTCTCTTGGAGGCATTAGTTTTTCAATAAAGTTTCCTTTTTCATCAATGGTTACATATACCTCATAGAGTTTCCCCTTTTTAACTTCAAAAATTCTAACAGGAAAGGCATCGAAGATTTCATTGCATAAGACAACGCCTTCTATACTAGAAAGCTCATGTATGGAGGAATACCATTTTATATATTCAAGATATTTTGTCAACTTTTCCTGTTGTCTTTTTTTTAAATATGGATTTATTTCAACGAGATTGTATTTAAAATTAGACAGCATATTTTCTTTAATTAATAATTCTTCAATAATATCCTCACATAAGTATCCCATTCCAGGACCAATTTCTGTAATAGAAAAATTTTGTGGGTATTCCAGCTTTTCCCATAAAATTTTGATGTATCTACCTAAAAGAATTCCAAAAACTTTGCCAAGATGAGACGAGGTGAAGAAATCACCTTCTTTTCCGATTTCTATGTTATTTCGAGTGTAGTAGCCAAGATCTGGTAAGTAAAGAGCCAATTCCATAAATTCATCAAAGGGAATTATTTTTTTATTGTTTATCTCTTCAGCTATTTTTTCATAAAGAGGATTATTAGTCATTAATTCTTTGGTTTATAGAGGGTAAACATTCTTTCAATTGCTTCTTTTGCCTTCAATCTTATATTTTCAGGTACTTTTATGATATGTTTCATATCCCTAAGAGCGGTCAAAACACTCTCAAGGGTGGTTATTTTCATATTCGGACATATCATGGTTTTTTTCAATGGGTAAAAATTTTTATCGGGATTTTCCTTTTTCAATCTGTAAATAAGTCCAGTTTCTGTTCCAATTAAAAATTCCTTTGCTGAAGAGGACTTTGCAAACCGAACCATACCAGATGTTGATGCTACATGGTCAGCCAAATCAATAACTTCTGGTCTACATTCAGGATGGACAACAACTAAGGCATCTGGATAGAGTTCTTTACTTCTTATTACATCCTCTTTTTTTATCATATGATGGGTAGGGCAAAAGCCATCCCATGGAATTATTTCTTTTTCAGGAACTTTTCTTTTAACCCAATCAGCAAGATTTTTATCAGGGACAAAAAGAACTTTTTCGAATGGAACAGCCTTAACAATTTCTGGAGCATTTGCAGATGTACAGCAGGCATAACTTAATGCTTTAACTTCTGCTGTGGTGTTTACGTATGCAATTACTGGAGTATCAGGGAATTGGGATGCCCATTTGGTGAGCTTTCTTGCATCAATCATATCAGCCATTGGACATCCTGCGTCTATTTCTGGTAAAAGCACAATTTTTTCAGGATTAAGGATTGCTGCTGTTTCTGCCATAAAGTGAACTCCACAAAAAACAATGATATCACATTCAAGTTCCACAGCCTTTTTGCTTAGTTCAAGGGAATCACCAACAAAATCAGCTATATCCTGAATTTCTTCTCTTTGGTAATTATGGGCAAGGATAATAGCATTTTTTTGTTTTTTTAATTCTAAAATTTCCTTTACTGTTTCGTTGACCATATATAAATATCCTCTCTGTTTGTGTATAGTACAGTTCCATCAGAGAGAATTATAGCTTTAATAGGAAGGGATTTTCTTTTTGTGACAGCTTCACTTTGTGAAGGTAAAATTCCATTATATCTGAGAGAGATTCTTTTGACATAATTAATTGTTTCCGGAATATTTGGAATTCTTCCTAAGGATTCAACAAGATTAGGTCCTGCATTGTAAGCTGCCAAGGCAAGATTTATGTTGCCATTAAACTTGTCAAGAAGATATTTCATGTAGCGTATACCTCCGTCAATATTTTCAACAGGATCAAAGGGATTTTTTACTCCAAGTAAAAGTGCTGTTGAAGGCATAATTTGCATAATGCCCATTGCTCCCTTTGGAGATACTGCATTTATGTTCCAATTTGATTCTTCCTTTATCATTTCCTTTATGAGTTTTGGGTCAATACCGTAAATTTTTGATTTTTCCTCTACAATTTTTTCAAGTTCATCTTTTGAATATTTAAATGATTCCTTTTTTGAAAAATCTAATTGAATGGAGGATTTTTTTATTGGTAATTTTTTAATTTCTCCCCCGCATAGATTTGTATAAACTATTTCACCGTCAATCTGTCTAAGACATATTTTTTCTGCCCATGCTGATGACAAGGCAAGTAAAATTAATATGAAACATATTAAAATCATAATGAAAATAATACCAGAGAGTTCCTTATATTTTCAATTAATTATTTTATCCCTGAAATTGCAGATACAGAATAAAAGCAATATTTCGTTTATGCAGTCATTCCGAGGGGTTCAATACCCCGAGGAATCTCTCTTTAAAATCTATCTGGGGAAAAGGAGGAGACCCTTCGGCTTACGCCTCAGGGTGACAGAAAAGGGGCATTGAGATTCTTACGGTGACGGGGAAAAGGAGGAGATCCTTTGCCTTCGGCTCAAGATAACAGAAAAAAATCAGAATAAGAGGAAAAAATCCGAATGAGAGAAAAAATTAGAATGGCAGGGAAAATAATGATTATCATAAAAAATCTCTAAAAATAGCACTTTAGTATCTGCGATTTTAGAAATTAAACAAATTCTTCATACAGACGAATAAAAAATGATAGGTTCAAATACAAATCGCTAAAATAAAGGAGTGGACTATGACAACAGTAAACGAAAAATTACCGCAGCTTACAGAGAATTTAATTCAAAGT
>Ga0197142_1004944_pt1 | contig 10607 bp, 7 predicted proteins | sample GBS60_MetaG_FD_148614 | JGI IMG/M metagenome (GOLD analysis project Ga0197142, IMG submission 148614) | Sediment microbial communities from Great Boiling Springs, Gerlach, Nevada, United States - GBS 60_MetaG | ecosystem: Environmental > Aquatic > Thermal springs > Hot (42-90C) > Sediment...
CCTCCTTAAAAACTATATGAATCTTACTAAAGTCCTTAAATAAATCTGGCTTATCTTGCGCTGAAGCTACTAGCAGGTAATACAGAGCGCCTGCGCGTTTCGCTGCAAAATCATCGTTCTCAACGAAAATAACGAATTCTCTTCCTCCTTGACCATTTAATGTATCGCCAAACAAATAAGAAGCGTCTCCTCCGACGGAACAGGTTTCCTCAACTGGCAAAGGGGTGCTTTCATAGCCCCCTCTGCAAAGTCTAAATAGTTTATCAACACTTGCAATCTCAAAAAACTCTCTCAAGCTAAGAGGTATCCCCAGTACACTGATAAAAGCTATATCAAGCAGCTCAGGATAAAACCTAGTGAGTAAGTACAGTTTAGATACAACAACTATCCCTTCCAAAGTAAGTTGCCATTCTCCGTTCTTTTTACGGAAGCAGCTATCTAAAAACACCGGATCAATAATCCCTGCCTCGTCAGGTTTAGCTATCTGAGCCGGTTTGAAGTCTCTAAGCCTATCAGTTTCTGAGAGCGAGTTCAGATTAACAACATAACGGCAATACCCTGAGTAAATCAAACCGAAACGTTTTTGTTTTGAAAGTTTTTCTTTTAAAGGCTCATCCAATCGCAAAAGTCCTTCAATAGTCAATCCTGTAAATCGCTCATTACAGGCTCTATTTGGAGGTATGTAGTACAAAGCTCTCACGTTTTGGCAATAAGTAAAATTTGCGTGTTGAAAACTGTTATCGCTTAAGCTACTTGTCGAAAACCTTGGAAAGTTTTCTGCTTCACTTTTTCGATAATCGTCAAGGCTTTCTAAACGAACTGAAATTTGCTTAAATTGGCTTAATAAGAATAAAAGTCGTAAGTTTCACCTTGTTAGGCCTTTTAAATTAATTCGCTTACCCCGGCATTTTTCTAGCAGCTTCTTTAGTTGGCTTTTTATTTTGTTTTCTTCCTGCCCTTGGAACAATCTCTCTCGGTCACTTAACAGCAAATCCATGTATCCTTGTAACCACCCTTGGGCTAGATTGATCAGTTCAGGATTCATTAGATTGAGGGAAGAGACAGTGTCTGGCAAACGTCTTTGGTAACAAACGTTAGGACGAGGAGCCCTTTGAAAAACTTTTTTTAGTTTCGCCTCAGGCTTCCAAAGAGGAGGTTGAACTGCTGGAATTTCTTTTATCAAAGGGGGCTTCACTGAACCTGTGGAAGTTGGTAAGGAGGTAGCTTGCTGTATTTCAGGCTTAAACACTATTCAAAACGTTAAACTGTTTTAATTTTACCATCTTTCAGCCTATAAAGCTGTTTTGGTTTTGGTCGTTAACTCCAGCTTAGGTTTACAGCCAGTCAAGTATGATCCAAAGTCCTGAGAGGAAATTATTCATTCGTTCTAGCCCATTGATGATTAAAGTTTTTTAACTGACACAATTTAATTCCTTAGATCTTCTGGGCGCAAGGGTTTTTTTAAACGCTCTTCTTCGAATACAGGGTTTTTAGGCCATAACCTTTTTTTTATTATTTTGCCAAACGCTTAAAAAGCTTTTGTTTAAATTAGCGCTATTATTTCATCGCCAGCTTTTAAATACCATATTTGTTTTTTTAACTCATGGCCGTCTGGCAGAAGATGTTTAACAGTTAGAAGTAGATAGGCTGCAAAAGACACAGAGGACTTTCCTACAGAAATTTTCTTCTGCTGGGCGCTGCTCAGTAAAGACTCCGCCTCTGGGGAAGCATAAAATCTCAACTGCAAGTCAACATTTTCTTTAATCGAAGGATCTAAATAAATCGAGCATAAGCTGAAGCGAGACGGAGAAAATATTAAAGGTTCCCCACCATCTGATTGTGAGATGCCGTGAAAAAAAGCTTGCGCTAAATGCACCTTTAGTTGAGCAATTTCAAGAGGCAGACTCGGGTATAAATCCACAAGGGGAAGTCCTAGGTGAGTATATAAGATTTGTTCTAAATAATTTTGAAAGTCAATTGGCAGCAATTTGTAGAATCGGCAAACGGGCATAACCATTGTAATAGGGAAAGCCACGCCACAAATATCAACAAATGCTCTGCTAATCATTCCCGGGTACATAGCGCACAGAAGCATAATACGAGCCAAAGATTTTAAACCTGCAAGACTAACTTCTCTCTTATTAGGATCTAGAAACTCGCTCACCAAAAAAGATGCTGGCAAAACAAACTCCGACCCAGGCAACTGAATAGGAGTCTGTTCGACATCTTCAAGCGATTTTTCAACCTCTACAAAGCGAAAGCCATTTGAATCAAAGAAACAAGCCCTGTTACTCATGCGCAAAGCTTCCTCAGCCTCCTTTAAAAGCTCAATCGGAAAACCCTCCAGCAACATCCATTGACCCAGCCGCAGATAATACGGCGTAAATCTGGATGCGAGATCAGCCGCCTTTGCTGCAATGTAAGCTCGCAAACCAAAACAGAGAGCGGCTGCAGGGGGCAAAATAGACTCTTTAATCTTACTAGGGCCTTCTGAAAGACTGTTTCTACCCTGAAAAAAATATGCTCTAGTTAAAGCTTCTGGCGGCAAACCTCTTTCAGCTAAATTTCCAAAGTAGCGTTGAAAACTAGGTGCAACGGCTGAGGACTGTTGATTGCCAGCTTTCTTTATAAAAGAAGATATAGATTGATATCCATGCAATTTCAAAGCTAAAACAAAGTGAGCTTCCGTTACTTTGAGATCTTGAAGGCGACTTTGCCCGTAAAACTCTGGCTCTGCATCTCGTTTTCTATAACCACCAGTAGGCAGCTGTTTGATAACCGGATTTTTAGCATAAGGATGAAAAACTACGCTCTCCTGGGGTAACCAAAAAGGGCTTCTAACAGAACTACTGAGACAATTCGATTTTTGGTACGCATTTGGCTCTAACACTTAGCCCTGTTATTGATTTTAAATCAACTGAAAAACTTACTCCCCTTCACAAAGATCGTTTGAAATAGTTACTAAAAGCCCTTTGAATCATCAAAATATCTTCTGGTAAAACCTTAATTTAGCTTTGTCGAAGCTTTCAGAGCATCTTCTTTGGAGGCATTTGTGCTGCGGGTCAAGTTTTTTAGATCCAAAATACATAAACTCTTATGTTTATTACCTGAGTTAGTTTGAGAGAACCTTGCCCATTAACTAGGTAGCCAAAGCAACCTCGAAGTGCCGAGATAAACCTGAAGATTGGTCTACCGTTATAACCGGGCATCAACCCTAGTACATACAGAATGACTTACTAAGAAAAACAGCAGGATGCAAAGATGTTTGCTGAGTAATTTTTCCGTTAACTTTTGCTTGAGGGCTTATTGCTTCATCCAGACTATTTAAGATTTGTTATCAAAAAGACGGAAAAAATGATGTCTTAGTACATTATTGCCTTGAAGTGTATTTTTCAGACTTACAAAAGGAGAGAAGCGCAGGTAGAAATATTTAAGGCAAGCCTGTCAACCGACTTCGATAGGCAAAAGGCGCTTCTAATTTCCTTGGGTTTAGATCCTCGCGGACTTAAAACCAAAGCTAAATTAAAATAAATAGATTAAAGCTGGTAGATGTTAATAGTAGGAAGAAGGAAAACTAAGAATGTCTTACCAGTTCAGATGTTATGTACTTGAATCTGAGCACCCAAACACTGATACCTGTTAAATCAGGAGTTTTTATTTAAGCTTGCGAAACCCTCGAACTTATATATACTCTAAAATAAAAAGCTTATGAATTCAAAAGCTGAGGCATTCAATCGCTAAAAGAAGTCTAGTTAAACAACTAAAGTGAATCTTTGCAACACATCATTTTTAGGATGCGGGAAAACAATATGAATCCTGTCAATATTTTGAGTATAGGTTCTTAACTCAGCGAGCAGAAGATAAAATAAGCATTTAGCCCTTGTGCGAGCATTATGATCTGGCTCTACATAGATGTATCTCTCGAGGCACTCAAAATTACTCCTTAAGGAATCACCCTCAGATTTTATATCCTCAGCCTGGCGTGTAGGATTCCCTATCGCTAAACTGAACAAAAAATCCCGATCCCAAAGTTGAAAGAACCTTCTTGCAGAAAGAGGTACGCCTACAACATCAATGTAAGCTAAATCAAGTAAATCTGGATAAACTTGGCAAAGTAGGTAAATTTTGCATATTGCGCTTAAAGCGCCTAACGCACTCAAGCCTCGAGTAGGAGATCTCGAAAATCCCGTGTAAACCACGAAGGGATCAATCTGAATATTTAATCTATCTGAGTCACTTGAGTGCCCTTGCGGGTTTTCCGCAAAATTTCCCAAAGAACCAGCTGATGAATTCAAAGTTAAAACGTGACGTCTAGGTGAGTATAAGAGTAAAAAGTTTTCATGATTTTTGGGGAGCTCCAACTCGCTAAAATTACAAACAAATCTGCCAGCTAACCCTAAAAACCAGGGCTTGAACTCCTCTTTGTGAGGGGGAAGAAGAAAAATGCTTCTAGAATTTAAACAATCAAAGTGCCCATTCACAGACACACAACTTGGATTTAACCCCAGCAGGTAAAAAATTAGACTAAGATCATCTCTAGCAGCAGGATTTAATCGAAATATTTTACCTTGGCTATATTTAATTAACTCTTTTGAAAGTGAAGCAAGGTTTCCAAGTATTTTTTGGAAGCTTTCTTGCTCATAGCACAGACATAGTTCTTGATTGACGGCTTTTAACCTTTCCAGCCACAGCTCAGCTTCGGACCTAAGCTCGATCATGCGATCATAAAGGTATTGAGGGGGATCTGAACTAACTGAAGTATTTAATGAGCGGATTACTGGAGAATAACTTTGCCTCAAGATGTCCCTAGGATCTTGAGAACTCTTCCAAACAGGATTTTTAGCATTCTTGATCTCCCGAAGAATCGCTTCTAGTTTCCCACTCACACACTCAGTATGAATGCGCCTCAACCTATCATCACGTCCCATATTTGCTGCCACGAATCCCTTCTAGGGCTTGTTGTCTAACAAGCTATCATAATTCTAACCCAGATTTTAAATGTAACCTAACATACAAACACTGCAGATAAACAATTTCCGCGACTTTGCCCGTTTAAGTAATACGCTGGCTGATTAGGTAGCTGGAAATTACATTAAAAACTCCTCAAAAAAACTACGCCTTGAATTATCTTCAAAAGCGCTAACTACTTTGAAACAAAAGGTTTACAAAGTCAAAATACCCAAAATTGACGGAAAGCTCTGTTTGAAACTGAATAATGGAAGTAACTTTTCTTTCCGAACTTAAATAACTGAGTGAACTTGCCTAAAAAAGAGCTCAACACGAATTAGCATTAAGGGAGCAAACTAACTAAGCTCTGGCTAAATGATTTGTTCAATTTTAATTAACCTTTCATTAGAATAACTATTAAAATTAATTACGGCAACTCGAGGGGGTCTTCAAATCTCCACTGTACTAGAAGGCGCTTTATTTTTAAAGTCAAGTTTCAATCTGTGTTTTTATTGTAAACTTAAGAGGTCAGTGAGCTTTATGCTTTTCTTAGTAAAATTTGAGTTCAGTTCAACCACCAAGCCCTTTAACTATTTTCACTAAGCAAAAAGCGCCTTGTCTGCATATTTTATCAATAAATCTCTTTAACTAACTTCAAAAGTTTGTCTTAACTTTGCTAATTCACGACCAAAAAGACTTGATTAAGCTAAGATTTTTTACCCTGTAATAATTCAAGACTTGTTGCAGCTTTTCCTCTTCATCGTTTGAGTTAGTTCGGCTCCCAGTTTTTGTTAAACTAAAAGAAACCTAAGAGCTATTGTTAAGAATTTAAAATCTCTGTGTTCAAAGAGAATCTTCTACAATTTTTACATGCCTCAGGCTCTGAATACCTATAATAATTCACATAAATACCTTCACCAACCATATTACTTTAAAGTTTTATGACTCAACTTCTAAATAAAAATAACTTCAACGCGCTCTAATATCCGCTGGGCGGCTGGGCGGCAACCTTATGTAATAGTTGCCGGAGCTAATTTCAATTTCGCAGCCGACCAAATACTTTTGAGCTACTCGTAAGTATAGAATTAAGTAGCTTACTGCGGCAACCCATTGCTTGCTTACAGAGTCAAGATCCACCGCGGCATAAATCGATTGAGCGCGATCAAGAGAAATTTTTACTCGTCTGACAACACCAGCATCTTCAGGCACGACATTGTTAGAAGTCTTAGGTTCTTGAAGGTTAATGGCTTCACTTAGTCCTGAGGGAGAATCAAGGTTTACTCCTAGCATTTGAGACAAAGCAGTTACGTCAAAGACACTTATAAAATCCTTAACATTTAAAAGAACTCCTTCTACATTTACTAAAAATCTATATTTAAGATCAGGAAAAACCTCAGAGATATACAAGGCTTTTGTTAAAGCTTTAATAAAATTTAAAGCAAGCTCCCCTGTGGCTAAAAAAGGTCTATCTAGAATAAAACACAAATTATTTGTTCTTGTTACCTCTACTTTGCTCTGATCATCCAGAATTGCCACCAATTTCTCTCCCTGGATCTCGAATCCTAAAGCTTGCCTGCATTGCTCTAAAGTATGTTCACCTGAAGGTAGTTTAGTTAGAATATTATTGGAAAGCCTGATAACTCGATCGCCTGACAGCTGAAGCCTTGTTCGAGCGTTTTTAAATGTGTAGAAACTTGGTTTGTCGGCATTTTCACCATTATCAGTCTCAAAAGTCCGCTCGCTCAAAATTAAATTTGCCCTGTAAAATTTTCTTAAGTCGCGAAGTTTTGTCCTAGCATCGAGTATTTTACAAGCTAGCAAGTCATCAGGAGAGCCTTCCTTGATTGTTCCAGAGTTAAACGACTTTAAGTGCTGTAAAAATTCTAGTGTGGAATTGAGCAGAGTCCCAAAGTTTGCTTCAGTTAGCAGTTTCAAGCCCTCCGCCCGCCGAATCATTAACTGATTGCCGAAAAAATCCTCCGGTGAAGTATCACCCGGCCAGAAAATTGCAACTAACTGTTCTTGAGTTGGTTGACCTCCTGATATTTTTTTTCTGAAAGAAACAGGTATCAAAATTTAATCCCTTTATACTTATTTTCTCACTTATTTAACCGTTAACAAAAAGTTTATCTTCAAAGTAAAGTTTAATTTGTAGGCAAAAAAAGATATACTTTCGTAAAGCTGCGTAGCTTTATGGTAGTCTTAGTTCAATGCCGCTTTTTAGATACTCTGCTAGAGAGCTTAAAACAGGAAAACTGATTAAAGGTGAAATAGAAGGAGAGACTGAAAGGCTAGTTAGGCAAGCCCTAAAAAATAAAGGGTTGCTTGTAGTAGAGATAGGTCAATTTGATAAATTTCAGCCCGCTAAAGGGGAGATTAAATTTAGTCTTTTAGACAGGGTATCCTATGGCGATTTGGCAATTTTAACAAGGCAACTTGCAACGCTTCTAGATAGTGGGTTCCAGTTGGTTTTCGCCTTGAACAAGCTAAGCGCGGTTACGGGAAACTCTAAATTAAGGGCAGCTTTAGTTGACATACGCGAAAGAGTAGAAAGAGGAGTTAGATTTTCTGTAGCCCTGTCTTTTCATAAAAAAATTTTTCCCGATTTTTACATCAATATGGTTGCATCGGGAGAACATGCTGGAAATCTTGAGTACGTTTTAGACAATTTGGCTAATTACCTAGAAAGACAAGTTGAGTTAAGGAGAAAGGTCATCTCATCTTTGTTTTACCCCACAATAATGATAGCTCTTAGTTTTGTTGTAGTTCTTGTTCTTTTTCTGGTAGTAGTCCCTCAAATAACAACTATTTTCATAAAAGAAGGCGCAAAGTTGCCGTTTATAACCCAAGTATTACTCACCATCAGTAACGCGATATCAAACTACTGGCTAATTCTGGTCGCGGTTGTTCTCGCTCTTGCTCTAATGCTGGCAAATTCTCTTAGGGATCCCTCTTCCAAAAATAAAGCTAGGGAGTTTATTTTTAGAATCCCTCTTCTGGGAGACATATTTCTTAAAACAGATATCTCCAGACTGGCTCTTACCCTAGGCTCGTTGCTAAAAGGAGGGGTCACTTTAGTTAACGCTTTGGAGATTGCATCAAGAGTAGCAATTCACCCAAAAATCCAGAAAAATCTTCTTGAAGTCGCAGAGAAAGTCAAGGAGGGCAAACTCATAGCTCCCTCCTTAGAGGGAGAAGGCGTTTATCCCCCTCTTTTTGTTTCAATGATATCCGTAGGAGAGCAAAGCGGAGAGCTCGAAAAAATGCTTATCAAAATAGCCGACTTTTATGAGAAAGAAAGCGCTTCAAAATTACAAACCCTTGTCTCATTAGTTGAGCCAATATTAATTATAGTAATTGGCTTGATCGTGCTTTTGGTGGTTTTTGCCGTAATTACGCCAATTGTAGAGATGATATCTATTTTAAAAGTTTGACCAAGTGGTAAAAGTTCAACAAGTCTCTCGTTATTTTAGGGTAAAAGAAAAAAAGCCGGGCTCTAGGGGACTGATTGAAAGCTTATTTTTTCCAACTTACAAAACCAAGCAAGCTCTACAAAACATAAGCTTTGAAATCCACCCCGGTGAGGTGATCGGCTTAATCGGAGAAAATGGAGCAGGAAAAACAACCCTGCTTAAAATACTTGCCGGAATTCTAAAGCCGGACGAAGGAACTGTTAATGTTTTAGGTTTTGACCCTTTCAAAAAAGAAATAGCTTTTAAAAAACAGATTGCTTTTTTAGCTGGCAACAGAACTCACCTTTGGTGGGATTTAACACTTTATGATTCTTTTCTCATTCTAAAGAACATTTACGAAGTCCCAGATAAAGTTTTCAATCAATCTTTAGAGATGGCTAAAAAACTTAAGATAGAAGACTGCCTTAACATTCAACTAAGAAAATTATCTCTCGGGCAAAGAATGAAAGCTGAAATAGTTGGAGCGCTTATCCACGAACCACGGGTTTTGCTTTTGGATGAACCCACTCTAGGGCTAGATGTGGTCAGTCAAGCTCATATACGGGCTTTTATAAAAACTTATGTTAAAGAAAAGAATGCCGTTGCAATAGTCTCGAGCCACTATATGAAAGACATCGAAGAAGCGTGTAATCGAATCCTTTTTTTGCATCAGGGTAAACTTATTTTTAATGGAAGACTGGGCGAGCTTTTGTCTAAGCATGAAAGATACGCGAACATAACTTTTCATAACGTGAGCGAGGAAACGCTGAAAACTATAACAAATCAATTCAGTTTAACCAGCGAAGAGCCGCCCATCATAAAGCTTGAGATTGCTAAACTTCAGGATTTTTTTGGTTTAATCCAGAAACTCCCAGGAGAACTGGACTACAGTCTCGAAATTGAAGATTTTACCGATATGATGGCGCGAGTATTCCAACAAAAAGTATGATCTTTTCGATTATCAAAAGCGAAATTAAAAGACTTTTTGCTTATCCATTAATTTTCTTTTTGCGAGAATTTCTGCCCTTTATCGCCGCATTACCTGTTCCCGTGCTGTTGTGGCAAAATGCAACCCCCTCAGATACCCAGGTTTTTTGGTATTTTCTTTTTAGTATGACTGCTTATCAAATTTTTACTCCAGAACCAGCTTACATTTCGAGGGAAGTTTATGATGGCACGGTAACTAGATACTTCCTATACCCTCACAGCTTTTCGTCGATCATTTTTAGTCGATATTTGGGATATTTAGTTTGTCAGTTATTTTTCGGTTTGCTGTTTATAATTTTAGTGACAGCGTTCTGGCAACTGCCAGTCACAGTAGAAGGTTTTTTAAAATTCTTACTGCTAACCCCTTTTTGTGTTGGGTTAAGCTTCCTGTTATTTTCGCTGGTGGAAGCGGTCACTTTGTGGCTAGAAGATGGTTGGACCTTCAGAGTGATGCTGGAGGTAGTAGCCATTTTTCTTGCAGGAAGATTTCTAAAACTTGAACATTTGCCTTCATTTGTAGAAGCTGTAGCTCAAACGTTGCCCTTTAAGTTTATGGCATACATCCCAAGCGTTGCTTTATTGAATAAGCTAAGCTGGTTTGAAGTTTCGGTTATTGGATTTCAGGGGTTTGCTTGGCTATTGGTACTTGGCTATGTTTTTCGTCTATTCCTTAATGAAGGCCTTAGACATTTTTCGGCATTTGGGTCATGAAAAAATACATCCAGTTCTTTAAAACTATCATTCTCTGTTCTCTGTTGAGATCATCCGCATTTCAGTTAGATTTCTGGCTAAGAATTGTAATGGATATTGTTTATTACTCTAGCTTATTTGCGGTTTACTACTCCGTATATCTTTTTACAGATAATTTAAACGGCTGGGATTTCCGCGCTACCCTTTTTTTGCTTGCAATTTGGTTTTTAATCGACTCGTTTCATATGGCTTTTTTGGCAACTGGCACATGGAGCTTGCCAAGCGTTGTTAATCAAGGGCTATTTGATAGCTATCTGCTTAAACCTGTAAACTGTTTCATCTTTTCTTTCTTCAATAAATTTGAGCCAAGCTCTTTTTATAATTTGCTTTTATCGGTGGGTTTCCTAGTGATTGTAGCGCTCAAGTTCGAGATTACAGCTGTCGAGCTAATTACTTTTATTTGCATATTCCCGGTAGCTCTTTTAACTTCTATATTTTTGCGAGTTTTGTTTATTTTGCCGTGCTTTTTTT
>Ga0197142_1004946_pt1 | contig 10605 bp, 8 predicted proteins | sample GBS60_MetaG_FD_148614 | JGI IMG/M metagenome (GOLD analysis project Ga0197142, IMG submission 148614) | Sediment microbial communities from Great Boiling Springs, Gerlach, Nevada, United States - GBS 60_MetaG | ecosystem: Environmental > Aquatic > Thermal springs > Hot (42-90C) > Sediment...
CCGAGATTAAAAAAATTTTAGATGATAATAAGCTCGATCCAAACGAATATTTTTTAAGAATTGGAGTTAAGGGTGGCGGTTGTTCTGGTTTCGTTTATTCCCTTGCTTTCGATAATAAATTACGAGAAGATGATAGAGTTATTTATTCTCAGGATTTTAGAGTTGTTGTTGACCCCAAAAGCTTGTTTTATTTAAATGGAACAGTTCTAGACTTTTCTGATGGATTAATGGGTCGAGGATTTGTTTTTAATAATCCAAATGCAACGCGAACCTGTGGTTGTGGTTCATCATTTTCAGCTTAATATATGAAAAGAAGAAAATTTATTTTCTCGTTTTCTTTAGTCTCTTTAGTTGGTCTGTTAAAACCTGAGAAATTATTTAGTTTTAAAAACGAAATAAAAATTAATGAAAGGAGTGAAAAACTTATGGCTAAATTTGAGTTACCTCCATTGCCTTATTCATTTGATGCCCTTGAGCCATACATTGATGCAATGACAATGGAAATTCATTGGAGCAAACATCACGGTGCTTATGTTAACAATCTAAACAATGCAATTGCAAATACTGATATGGAAAAATTGTCATTAGAAGAATTAATGACAAATGTTTCAAAATATCCTGTTGCTGTTAGAAACAATGGTGGTGGTCACTATAATCATTCAATGTTCTGGCAAATTATGACCAAGAATGGTGGTGGTGAACCAAAGGGTGAATTAAAAACCGCTATTGAAAAAACTTTCGGTTCATATGACAATTTTAAAGCAAAACTTTCTGAAGCAGCGTTAACCAGATTTGGTTCTGGTTGGGCATGGCTTGTTTACAATCAAGGAAATTTATTAATAGGTTCAACACCAAATCAGGATAATCCATTAATGGATGTTTCTGAACTAAAGGGTTATCCAATCTTAGGTATTGATGTTTGGGAACATGCTTATTATCTTAAGTACCAGAATAGAAGAAATGAATATGTTGCTAATTGGTTTAATGTAATCAATTGGGATGCTGTAACTGAAAGATACCTTGAAGCTTTGAAAATGTAATTTTTCATTTTGACCTCCCTATAAGGCTTGTCATATCTAATACGTTTTAGTGGAGGGTATGACAAGCCTCTATTTTTTAATGACTTTTAATTCCGTTCGAGTAATAATATTTTATTAAAAGAAGATTTTCTTTCTACTCATGGCCTTTTATTATTAATATTTATGTTTTTTAATCTTTTAATTGAAAAATTAAACGGTGCACTCTTAGCAATTAATGGATTTAATTATATTTCATTAGTTAAGCTCAATGAATTAAATACATTAATTTTTATCTTTGTGAAAAATTTGAGGAAAAATGAACGAAATACGAACAAGATTCGCTCCATCACCAACAGGTTATTTGCATGTTGGAGGTTTAAGAACAGCTCTTTATAATTTTCTATTCGCAAGAAAAAATAATGGAAAATTTATTTTAAGAATTGAAGATACTGACCGTTCAAGATATGTCGAAGGTGCAGTTGAAAATTTAATTTCAACACTTAAATGGTGCGATTTGTATTATGATGAAGGCCCAGATGTTGGTGGACCTTATGGACCCTACATTCAATCTCAGAGACTTCAAATTTATAAAGAACATGCTGAAGAATTGGTTAAAAAAGGTCATGCGTATTATTGTTTTTGCAGTCAAGAAAGATTGGCTCAACTTAGAGAGGAACAACAAAAACAGAAAGTCCCTCAAGTGAAATATGATAAACATTGTCTAAGGCTTTCACCGTCTGAAGTTCAAGAAAAACTCGAACAAGGAATTCCTCATGTGATTCGTCTAAATGTTCCAGAAAATCAAATTGTAAAATTCTATGATATAATTCGTGAAGAAGTTGAATTTGATACAAACAATATTGATGACCAGGTTCTCCTTAAAAGTGATGGTTATCCAACGTATCATTTAGCAAATGTTGTTGATGATCATCTAATGAAAATCAGCCATGTTATTCGTGGTGAAGAATGGCTTTCATCTACACCTAAGCATATCTTACTTTATGATTTCTTTGGTTGGGAGAAGCCTCAATTTGCACATCTTCCGCTCTTACTAAATCCAGATAGATCAAAACTAAGTAAACGTCAGGGTGATGTTGCAGTTGAAGAGTATAGAGCTAAAGGTTATTTAAAAGAAGCTTTAATCAACTTTGTCGCTTTACTTGGTTGGAATGCTGGGGATGATAGAGAATTCTATTACCTGAATGAATTAATTGAAAAATTTTCTCTTGAAGGAGTAAATAAATCAGGTGCTGTTTTTGATTTGAATAAACTTCTCTGGTTGAATGGTGAACATATTAGAAAGAAATCAGTTGATGAATTGCTTCCAATGTTGAAAGAAGAAATACAAAAATCAAAATATGCTAACAAGAACTTTAGCGATGAATATTTAAAACTTGTAATTCAAGCAATGCAAGAACGCATTGATTTTGTTCACGAAATTTTAACTAAAAGTTATTACTTCTTTGAACGGCCAACTTTTTACGAAGAAAAGGCAATTCAGAAAAACTGGAAACCTGAAACTGTTGAACATTTAAAATTTCTATTGGATGAGTTTGATAAAATTGAAACTCCAACAAAGGAAAAATATGAAGAAATTCTTAATAAAACTGCTGAAACTCTTGGGATTAGTAAAGGCAAATTAATCCATCCATTAAGGTTAGCTTTATCCGGGACAAGTGCAGGACCTGGAATATATGATATGATTTTTATACTTGGTAAAGATGAGGTCAAAGAAAGAGTAAAAATAGCGATTGAAAAAATAAAGATTTAATTTACAATAATTTGAATTAAATACTCTTTATTCATTAATGAAATAAAAAAGTCGCTATTTGAGCGACTTTTTTATTTAAGTGATCTCATAATTTCTTACACTTCTCCTTTTTGAATTTTCTTTGCCCATGTATCCTTTAATGTCACAGTTCGATTGAAAACTAATTTTTTATTGTTTGAAAATTTTGGATCAACACAGAAATATCCCAATCGTTCAAACTGAAATTTATCGAGTGGTTTTGCTGATTTTAAAAAGGGTTCTAATTTAGCATTCGGAATAATTTCTAAAGAATTCGGATTGATTGTATCAAGCCAGTTTTCAAGTTCTCCTGGATTTTCAACGGTAAAGAGTCTATCGTACAATCGAACTTCAGCATCAAAACAATGTTTAGCTGAAACCCAATGAATAACTCCTTTTACTTTCTTGTTGCTTGTACCAGAACCACTTTTAGTTTCAGGGTCATATGTACATCTTAATTCAACAATTTCTCCTTTCTCATTTTTAACTACTTCTTCACACTTAATAATATACGCATATCTTAATCTAACCTCACCACCTGGAGTTAGACGATGATAACCTTTTGGTGGATTTTCCATAAAATCAGTTTCTTCGATATAAATTTCTTTTGAAAATGGAACTTTACGTGTTCCTGAATTTGGATCCTCTGGATTATTAATCGCCTCAACCTCTTCCTCACCTTCGTAATTTGTAATAACGACTTTTAATGGTTTCAAAACCACCATTGCTCGTTGAGCGGTTTTATTTAAATGATCACGAATTGCATACTCGAGTAAAGAAACATCTGTTAAGGCATCACGCTTAGCAACCCCAATCATTTCAGTAAAATTCCATATAGCTTCAGGTGTATAACCTCTTCTTCGTAATCCTGCAATGGTTGGCATTCTTGGATCATCCCATCCATCAACAATTCCTTTTTGAACTAGTTCAAGTAATTTTCTTTTACTCATCACAGTGTAACTTAAATTTAGTCGAGCAAACTCAATTTGTTGTGGATGATAAATTTCTAGTTCATCAAGAAACCAATCATACAAAGGACGGTGATTTTCAAACTCAAGTGTACAGATTGAATGTGTAATTCCTTCAATAGAATCTTCAAGTCCATGTGCCCAGTCATATGTTGGATAGATGCACCATTTATTTCCTTGTCTGTGATGAGGCATATGAATTATTCTGTACATCACAGGATCTCGAAGATTTAAATTAGAAGAAGACATATCGATTTTAGCACGAAGAGTTTTTGAACCATTTGGGAATTCCCCTTTTCTCATTCGCTCAAACAAATCTAAATTCTCTTCGACGGTTCTATTTCTGTACGGACTTTCTTTGCCAGGTTCAGTTAGAGTTCCTCTGTATTCTCTAATTTCTTCAGCTGATAAATCACAAACATATGCCTTCCCTTTTTTAATTAACTCAATTGCCCATTGATACATTTGTTCAAAATAATCGGAAGCAAAGAATAAACGATCTTCAAAATCAGCACCGAGCCATTTTACATCTTCAATTATAGAATCAACATATTCCTGTTCTTCTTTACTTGGATTTGTATCATCAAAACGGAGGTTAAACTTACCGTTATATTTTTTAGCAAGTCCGTAATTCAAACAAATTGCTTTAGCGTGTCCTATGTGAAGGTAACCATTTGGTTCAGGTGGGAAACGTGTATGAACTCTTCCTCCATATTTACCTGTACGGATATCTTCTTCAATAATTTCTTCAATAAAGTTTTTGGGTTTTGAGTTTTCTTCTTTTTTCATAAGAGGATTGGAATTTAGTGAGTGATGGAAAGGAAAGTTAGTACCGAAGGCCGGAGTCGAACCGGCACGGGGTTTTGAGCCCCACTGGATTTTGAGTCCAGCGCGTCTGCCAATTCCGCCACTTCGGCATAGGCAATTCAAAATTCAAAGAGCAAAATTGCAATGCAAATTTAGATTAAGTGATTTGAAAATTCAAGAGATTTAAAAAAATTTTAAGATCAATTTCAATTATATAACTTTTAATCAACAATAAAATATTACATGTAAGAAATGGTGGAGGTGGCGGGAGTCGAACCCGCGTCCGGTATTAAGCCCCATTAAACCTCTACATACTTAGTCCGTTTTTTATATCTCGTCGAAAAGGCTCCAACGGACAGGATCCTTTTTCGACCAACCAGCTTAAGTTTTTAATCCCTCCCCCGCTGGTGAGGTTTGGGACGAGCCTGCTTAAATCGACATTCCATAATTCCCCAGCAGGCAAGGGAAAAATGGAATGTAGCCGCCATCAATTAGGCAGCTAATGCGTAATTGTAGTTGTCGTTTCTTTTTCCCCGACTTCTTTTACGTGCACATCGGGAAGCACGGTATGCAGTTTAATGTCGCTTTAATACCGTCGAAACCACATCACCCCCGTAAGGGTCAATGCAAGATTTTAAAGAACTTTATTTTTTCCATTCAATTTCTTTATAACCAGCAAAATAATTTTCGTATCTAGCAACTATAAAAAGAAAATCAGATAACCTGTTAAAATATTTTATGTAGATTTTATCAGCTTCTTCCTTCAATGCAAATTTAACAATTTTTCTTTCACATCTTCTACAAACGGTTCGTGCAAAATGAAGGAAACCTGCACTAACGGTTCCACCTGGTAAAATAAAGTTTTTTAACTCCGGAAGCTTTTCATCATAATAATCAATCCTTTTTTCAAGATAAGATACATCATCATCAGAAATATTCTTTAAATAATTAAGTTTCGTTCTATCTTCAACTGGTGTTGCAAGATAAGCACCAACATTAAACAATTGATTTTGAATCGACATCAAGTCACTTTTAACATCATTTGAAAGAACGAAACTTAAGGATAAACCTATCAAAGAATTTAATTCATCTATTTCGCCGTAAGTGTCTACCCTATCGTCGTCTTTCAAGACCCTCTTACCACCAAACAAACCAGTGGTTCCATCATCCCCTTTTTTAGTGTAAATTTTCATAAGTCTAACATCGGTAAATTTGTTTTTTTAACTTTAATTACTTCTGAATTCTCTTTTACATAAAGTTCATTCAAATCATCTGGAGTTAATTTTTTTGAAAGAATTCCGATTGCAACTGGAGCTTTCAATTTTAATGAATAAGCTTTTGATGTCAATTCTCCGGCAGGATTTCCGTCTTTCTTATAAATAACTTTGTCTTCAAAATTGTAATCTCTTTCTAAAATAAAACCATTAAAATCAAACTTTACTTTTTCATAAGTATCCAACCGGGCAATAACTTCCTGTCCAATATAACATCCTTTTGTGAAACTTACGTACTTAATCAAGTTTACATCATATGGATTAAATGCATCGTTAATCTCATTAGGAAAAATAGGTTCACCAAATTCAATTCTAATCTTATCAAAAGCCTCACTTCCAATAAAATTGACATTAAATATTTCCAGGTTTGAGTGAACATATTTTAATAGATTTTCTCTGTTAATATCATCGCACAAAATTTCATATCCGAAATGTTGTGGAAGAATTTCGTCTTTAATAACCCAGCATTGAAAATCCTGACCAACATATTTGTATATTTTTTTCTCTTCCAGATTTTTTAATTGATCACCAAAAAGAAGAGTAAAAAATATTTCGCTTTTTTTACCTATTATCTTTAGATACAAGTAATTTTCCTCGGTTTGTTTAACTTTAACATCATCCATTACCGAATATCTTTCAATCCATCGATAAACCTTTTCTGCATTATCTGGACTGGCAATTAAGATCGAATGCTCAGGAAATTTGAACAACTTAAGTCTATCAATAAGTCTCCCTTTTTCGTTCAAGAACAAAGTTTGAATGGTAGTGTAATCAGGAAGATTTAACAAATCATTTGTAGATATTCGGTGTAAAAATTCAATTGCATCTTTACCTAATACATAAAAAATACTCGAGTGTGAAGCGTCAAAAATTACTGCAGAGTTATAAAATGAGTTGTATTCTACCTCTACAGAAGTAAAACTTAAAATTTTCTGATTGTGATTAAAACTTAAATTCGTGAATAGTTCTTTATAAACATCAATTCTGCTTTTAATCATAACTCTCTACTATTAATGATAGTTTACAGTTAAATTTCTCTCGTTAGTTAAAACGGGTGAACTGTGATGGTAAAATAATTTTAAACCTTCTTCAGTTTGTTTGAATAAATTTGTCGTTGCAATAAATGTTTGTGATATTGTGTCCTTAGCAGAGATAAATATTTCTTCAATGCAACTCACGATTCCAATTTCGTTGAAAATTAAAGTATTAATGTTTCTAATTGTAAATTTCAAAAAGGCATTGTCCATAAAGATTTTACTCCATCCTTCACGAACATTATCCCAACCGATCAATATATCCCAGCCCGGGTGAATACAGATTACATCATCTGTATTCGACCAGATCTGAGACATTAATTTCAAATCAAAATTTTCAAATGCTTTGTAATAATTTTTATTTATTTCAATTAGTGCTTCTTTTGTAATCATTTAACACTACTGAATTCGTTTAAGAAATAAGCCGAGCAGATAATTCCTCGATGAAAGTTATTCAAATCAAAATGTTCATTTGGTGAGTGTAAATTTTCTGTTGATAAACCAAATCCCATCAAAACAACAGGAGCATTCAAAATTCTTCCAAAGTCAACAACAATAGGAATTGAACCACCTTCTCTCACAAAAACTGGCTCTTTACCAAATGCTTTTTTCATTGCTTTTGCTGCAACTTGAATTGCTTCGTTATCTATCGGAGTAATTGCTGGCTCACCACCATGTAAAGTTTCAAGCTTATAAGTCACCGATTTAGGTACGACTTTTTTCAAATAATCTTTTAATAGTTTTTCAACTTTCTGTGGAGTTTGATTAGGAACAAGGCGCATACTGATTTTTGCATAAGCTTTTGAAGGTAAAACAGTTTTTGCACCAACACCAGTATAACCACCCCAGATACCATTTATTTCGAGAGTTGGGCGTGCCCAGGTTCTTTCTAGAGTTGTATAACCTTTCTCACCAAATAATTCCTTCACACCAAGTTCTTTCATGTATTTTTTCTCATCAAATTTTAGTTTTTTGAATCCGTCTCTTTCCTTTTTAGTTAAAGGTAAAACATCATCATAAAAATGTGGAATAGTAATTCGACCATTTTTATCTTTCATTCCAGAAAGTAAATCACACAGGGCCTGTATTGGATTCATCACAGCACCGCCAAAAGTTCCACTGTGTAAATCACGATTTGGTCCAGTAATTTCAATTTGAAAGTAAGCTAATCCTCTTAATGAATATGTGATTGAAGGAGTTTTCTCATCATACATTGAAGTATCGGAAATTACAACTGCATCAGACTTGAGTAAATTTTTATTTTGTTTCAAAAGTTTTGGAAGCGTTGGGCTACCCACTTCTTCTTCACCCTCAATTATAAATTTCACATTAACTGGCAATTCTTCTCCTGTTTTAATGAAAGCTTCAACACTTTTCAAATGGGTGTAAAGTTGTCCTTTATCATCAGTAGCTCCACGAGCCCAGATTTTTCCATCTCTAATTTCCGGTTCAAAAGGTGGTGATGTCCACAATTCAATAGGATCAACTGGTTGAACATCATAATGACCATAAAACAAAACAGTTGGTTTTTTACGATCGACTATTTTTTCTGCATAGACAACTGGATGACCTTCATCAGGATTAAGAATTTTAACATTTTCAAATCCCATATCAGAAAATTTTGACATTAAAAATTCAGCCGCTCTTTGCATTTCAGATTTTTTCTCAGGATCGGAGCTAATGCTTTGAATTCTTAAGAATTCTTTAAGTTCCTCGATGTAATTTTCTTTATTTGAATTGATGAACTGAATTACATTTTCCATTTTTCACCTCTTAGTTTAGTTTGTATTTAAATAATAATGGAATAAATTTTTTGAAGTTTTCTCTATCACTTTCATTGAGTTGCATAAGTATAGCCGTTGGAGGTACATAGTATTTTTTCCAGGGATCGTCAATTACATAAACATAGTTTTCATCATCAAGAGTTATGCTTTCAATTGCAGCAACATATTTTAAATTTCTTTTTCCTGGAACTGGCAAATCGAGCTTCGTCAATTCACAATTCATAATATTATAATCTTTATCAAACTTAATTTCAAAAAACTTTTGCTGGTTTCGGTCAATACCAAAGATATGATAATCATCAAGTGCATACAATCCACATATTGTATGAATTCCAAGTGTTTTTGTTGAAATTTCTTTAATTAACTTAAGTGAGTTTTTATCAATTATATAAAGCATCGTAGAATCAAGAAATAATTGACCGGATTGAAAGCCTTCCAGACCCAAAAACATTATATTTTTAGAAACCGCAAGTCCCTCAAATCCCACATTTTGGTCAGTGTATCTGGAAATTCTGTCCCACTCAGGAAAATTTACTTTTGAAATTTCTACAATTTTATTGCTAAAAACATCATCATTTTTAAATCTTACTTTATAAATTCCCACCTCATCCATATAATTTATTCCATTTCCTTCTATCGAAATAAAAACCTGTTTTGTGAATTTGTCGTAAACAATTTCTTCAAAGTCTCTTTTCTCAAATTTATCTAAAAATTTCTCTACCGTTTTATCAAAATGAATTGTTTCTATCTCTATTTTGTAATCCTTGAGTCTAATCCGGTGAATTTTTCCAATATCATCACAGATTAGAAAGTATTTTGAACTATTTTTACTTTCAATGAAACTAATACCAGAAGTTTGATCAGTGTGTTTATTATTGTCTCTTAGCCAGATTGGATAATTTTCCTCAAGGGTTAATTTATTCTGACTAAAAAAAGTGATGAATAAAAATAAGACTATTAAAAAATATCTCATATCGAAACTAATTTACAAAGAATGTGATTCGTATCCAATATAAATCGGATACATCTAATTTAATGTTGAAAATTTTTATCGGTTAATTAAACAAATTTCAATTGCATCATTTTAATTAATTTGAATATAATTGCAGCAATTAAAAAAAATATTGGAGAAAAAATGTCAACATTAATTAAAAGTATCTCTGGAATACGTGGAATAGTTGGAGATGGAATTGACCCTGAAAATCTGGTAAGATTTTCTGCTGCGTTTGCGAAATTTTGCAACTACGGAAAAATTGTATTGGGTAGAGATTCTAGAATTAGTGGAGAGGCTTTTTCAAAAATCGTTGCGGGAACATTAATGTCTTCTGGTTGTGATGTTGTGGATATTGGTATTGTACCAACTCCAACTGTTCAAATTTATGTTGAAGAATTAAAGGCTTCGGGTGGAATTATGATTTCGGCAAGTCATAATCCAAATGAATGGAACGCTTTAAAGCTATTAAATTCAGAGGGGACATTCTTAACACCAATTCAGGCAAAAGAATTTCTAAAACTTGAAGAAACATTTCATCCATTGTATAAAAGATGGAATGAACTTGGTAAATATCAATTTATTGAAAAAGCTTATAAATTACATATTGAAAAAATATTGAAGCTTGACATAATAGATAGAGATTTAATAAGAAGTAGAAAATTTAAATTGCTTGTCGATTGTGTAAATGGAGCTGGGGTTAAAGTGGTTCCTGAGTTGCTTGAGCTACTAGGATGCGAAGTAACGAAAATTAATTGTGAAGAAACGGGAATCTTCCCAAGAAATCCGGAACCGATTCCGGAGAATTTAACTGAAACAATCAAACTGGCAAAAGAAGGAAATTTTGATCTTACTATTATAGTTGATCCAGATGTTGATAGACTGGTTCTTTTACAGGAAGATGGTGAACCATTTATTGAAGAATATACGATTGTCCTT
>Ga0197142_1004947_pt1 | contig 10602 bp, 4 predicted proteins | sample GBS60_MetaG_FD_148614 | JGI IMG/M metagenome (GOLD analysis project Ga0197142, IMG submission 148614) | Sediment microbial communities from Great Boiling Springs, Gerlach, Nevada, United States - GBS 60_MetaG | ecosystem: Environmental > Aquatic > Thermal springs > Hot (42-90C) > Sediment...
TTATGCCCGGATGGGTACGCCGGTAACCTGCTGGGGCCAAGAGGCTGCTGGGCCGGCAAGCGGCTATTTGGTCTGCCTGGACTTGGAGGCGGAAGGAAAACTGTTATGGAAGCTGTCGCCGGAAGATCCCCGGTGGGCTTTTGAAGGTAGTCCGCTGGCAGACGGTCGGTCGGTGCATGTGGCGATGCGCCGAAGCGAACTGGGACCCCATGTCCAGGCGTATGTGGCCTCGGTAGATGCGGACACGGGCCGGGTGCAATGGAGAACTTTTATATGCGGTGCGGAGCCGCCCGTCCGAAACTTGCCCCAGACCTCCCACCAACTGCTGACCCTCCACGGAGACACCCTTTACTATAACACCAATCTGGGGGCGGTGGCGGCCATCCGGGCTGCCGACGGCCAAATCCAATGGATCGCTCTTTACCCCCGGCGGAGCCTGGGTAGCGGTACACCCATCGGCCGACATTGGGCCAGAGATTTGAATCCCTGTTTGTGGGATCGGGGGGTGCTGTACGTGGCTCCGGCGGATAGTCCCAGCATTTTTGCCCTGGATGCGGCGACAGGCCAAATCCTTTGGCAAACCGGGCCAGAACTGGAAGATGCGGTGCATCTATTGGGGGTTTGGGAAGATCGTTTGATTGTTACCGGCGACCGGGTCTATGGGGTGGCTACCACCGGGCCTCGGCAAGGGCAGGTGGTTTTTCGATGGCCGGATGGGCCGGATCGGCTCGGCTACGGCCGGGGATTTTTGGCCAACGGACGCATCTATTGGCCTACCCGGCACTCGGTGCATGTGGTGGATGCCCGCACTGGCCAACCCATCCGGGAAATCCTCCTCCGTCCTCTGGAAACAGGCGGCGGCAACCTGCTACCAGCCAACGGCCTATGGATCATCGCCGCGGAAAAGGAACTGGTTTGCCTGGGCGTCGGCCCAAACCCCCAGTCCAACCCCCAAACCACCTCAAACCATCCAGGCGAGGGTAAAACTGCCCCCACTCCTGGTCGAAGCCTCCCGTCCGAACCGTAAACCTCCAGGGGATGCCACGACCGGCACCGACGGAAACCTGGTCTAAACTCCAGCCCGAACCCCAAACCACCCCAACCCCCCAAAACACCGGGGAATAACCACACAGCCCAACTAAGAATACCCCCAAATAGAGAAGGCAGAAGGGAACATGTTAGCCGAATGAAGCAATTTGCCTCTCCCCTGGCGGGAGAGGCCGGCTGAGCGAAGCGAAGCCGGGTGAGGGGGCCTCTGGGAGTGCGGGCCTTTGGCCCGCCAATGGGCGAACGGGACATAGGCCCTCCCAGGGCTGCCAGGCGGGCCTTTGGCCCGTAGATGCCAGAACCAGAGGTTCCCGTTGCTCAGGTTGGCGGACCAGACGTGCGCCCTTCCGGCGATGCGGACGGGACGGCTGCCCTGCCAAGATGAACCCCCCCACCCGGCCTGGCCTTCGGCGCCGCCGAAGGCCAGGCCACCCTCTCCCGCAAGGGGAGAGGGAAATAGTTCCCCCATTTGGATAAAATGTTCCGGACGGGACTGTTGCCCGTTGATAACACCTAAGGAGTGGTTGGATGAGTCCGGAGGATGATCGGCAGGCGTTGGAAAAGCTGCACCGAGCGTATGAGGCCCTTCAAGAGCAATTGGCCCGGGTGATCGTCGGCCAGGAGGAGATTATCGAGCAGTTATGTGTGGCCCTGTTTGCGGGGGGGCATTGTTTGCTGGTGGGGGTGCCGGGGTTGGCCAAAACCCTGTTGGTTCGGACCCTGGCACAGACGCTGGATCTGAAGTTTAACCGAATTCAGTTTACGCCGGACCTGATGCCCAGCGACATTACCGGAACCGAAGTCATCCAGGAGGACAAACTTTCGGGGCAGCGAGAGCTTCGGTTTTTGCCCGGTCCGATTTTTGCCAATGTGGTCTTGGCCGATGAAATCAATCGCACGCCGCCAAAGACCCAGGCCGCCCTGCTGGAAGCCATGCAGGAGCATCAGGTTACCGTGGGTGGCAAACGGCATCGGTTGGAAGAACCCTTTTTTGTGCTGGCCACGCAAAACCCAATTGAACAAGAAGGCACCTATCCGTTGCCGGAGGCCCAGTTGGATAGATTTTTGTTCATGTGTCTGATGGGCTATCCGGCCGAAGAGGAGGAACTGGAAATCGTCCGGCGAACTACGGCGGACTTGCAACCGGAGGTCCAGCCGGTGCTGAGCGGGCCGGAGATCGTGGCCATGCAGCGATTGGTCCGTCAGGTGCCGGCGGCGGAGTATCTGATGCGGTATGCCATGCAACTGGCCCGTCTGACCCGGCCCCGGGAAGATGGGGCGCCGGAGTTCATCCGAGAATACGTCAGTTGGGGGGCAGGTCCACGGGCCAGTCAAGCGATGGTGCTGGCGGCCAAGGCGCGGGCGGCCCTGCACGGTCGGCCTTGTGCCGGTCTGGCCGATGTCCAGACGGCCGCCTTCCCGGTGCTCCGGCATCGGCTGGTCATCAATTTTAATGCGGAGGCCGAAGGGCTGCGCCCAGACGACATCATCCGTCGGCTGCTAGAAACAGTCCCCACGCCGAAGGAACTGCGCAGTGAAGGAATCGAACAGGCAAAAGTATTTCGATCCCCGGGTGCTGGCCCGGCTTAAAGGGCTAGTGCTGCGGGCCAGACGGATCGTCGAAGGCTACATGACGGGCCTGCACCGCAGCCCCTACCGGGGATTTTCCATCGAGTTTGCCGAGCACCGTGAATACGCGCCCGGCGACGATCTCCGCTACTTGGACTGGAAGGTGTTCGGACGGACCGACAAGTTCTACCTGAAACAATTTGAAGCGGAAACCAATCTGGTCTGCTATCTGCTCCTGGATGCCAGCCGAAGCATGACCTACCAAAGCGCCCAGGCCCCCTGGAGCAAGTGGGAATATGCGCAGGCGGTGTCGGCGGCCCTGGCCTATGTGGTCTTGGCCCAACAGGATAGTGTGGGATTGGTAATATTTGATCATGTAGTGCGATATATGGTTCGGCCCGGCGGACATCCGTCGCATTTCAAAGAAATCCTGGCCGGGTTGGAACAAATCCGCCCGGAGGGCAAAACCCACATGGCGCCGGTGCTCCATGAATTGGCCGAGCGGTTTGTCCGGCGTGGCTTGGTCCTGATCCTGAGCGATTTTTTCGACCGGTCTGAGGAACTGATGCGGGCCTTGGCGCATTTTCGACACCGTCGGCACGATGTGATCCTGATGCAGGTGCTGGATCGGGCGGAAGAAGAGTTCCCGTTTGACGAACTGACGCTGTTCGAGGGGTTGGAGAATGCTGGGCATGTACTGGCCGACGGTCGGGCGCTGCGGGCGGCCTACCTTCGGCATTTTCAGTCGGCCCAACGCCAACTTCAGCGGGGATGCCGAGAACATGGGATTCAGTACGTTCGGCTGCGGACCGACCGACCGGTGGACCTGGCCCTCCGGACATTTTTAACCACCCGAACGGTGAAATAACGGAGGCCGCCGGAGTTTGTCCGAGTGAATCGGAAATAGTTTGACCTCAAACTGTAAACGGCAGCGTCAGTTTCTAGGCATAACTTATTTTAGAATAAGGAGTTAATTCCGTTCTACCGACGGATCGATTCCTTCGGTTCGAGAGGGCCGAATCGGGCATTTGTCTGTTGGTTTTCGGCGGTTTTAGGCGGTTTGATTTACAGTTTGAGGTTTGACTATATCGACCGGGTCCCATGCCCACTATCTGTGGGGTTCAAGCTGATTGCTAACTCCCCCAACGGGTAGGGCCGGTTCCAGGAGATACAGTCAAACAAAACCAGTCAAATAAAATATAGGTAACATTTTAACCGACGGAAGCACCCGTTTCTCCCACGGCGGGCTAGGCCCAGCGTGTCATTCCCGCACAAGCGGGAATCCAGAAAAAAAGAAGTCCAGTAACATTTTAGCCGAATGAAGCAAATCGCCTCTCCCCACTGTGGGAGAGGCCGGCTAACCGTAGGTTGGCCGGGGGAGGGGGATTTCGGCTGCACAAGGAACCTGGATTTCTGCTCACGCAGGAATGACACATCCCTCCCCTCCATTCGGCTAAATTGTTTCGGAGCAGTAGGTGATGTTGGGATGGTTGATTTCGGCAATAGGTCCGTGGCTGATTCACTTTTGGAGCCGTCGGCGATACCGGCGGACAGCCTGGGCGGCCATGGAGTATCTGCTGGCCGCTCTGCGAGAAACCCAACGCCGAATGCGTCTAGAAGAATGGAGTTTGCTGGCGGTACGCACCGGTTTGATTGTGGCGGTGGTGTTGGCCTTGGCCGAGCCGTTCCGAACACCCCAGCTTTTGGCCCAGCTTACCGGCCAGCGGGTCCACCGGATTTTGGTGCTGGATGCTTCGTTGTCGATGGGCTACCGGCACGGAGAGCAAAGTCGATGGGCGGAGGCAAAACAGTTGGCCGCTCAGTTGATCGTACGATCGGCCTCTGGGGACGGAGTAAGTCTCATCCTGATGGCCGATCCGCCGCAGGTGATCGTTGGACCGCCGGTCTTTGACCGGGCAGAAATCCTGCGGGAGTTGGAGGAACTACGGCTTCGGCATACCAGCGCCGATCTGCCAGCGACATTGGCCGCTGTAGAACGGATGCTGGAGGCTGGCGCCCATCATGTGCCCCGGATGGACAGGGCGGAAGTGTATTTTTTGAGCGATCTCTGCCGGGTGGGCTGGACGCCGGAGTTTGCCAGGCCGGAGGATAGGCAGACATTTGAACATCGACTGGCCCGCATCGCGCAGCAGGCCCGGCTGATCCTGATCGACCTAGGACAACCCGGTGCTGCCAATGTGGCCGTGTCGGAAACGCGGCTGCTAGAACCCTATACGGCAGCAGGCCAGACCATCCATGTGGAAGCGGTGTTGAGAAGTTTCGGCCAGGATCAGCCAGGACACCCGGTGGAATTGTGGGTCAACGGCCAACTGGCCAAAAGAACATCGGTAGATTTACCGGCGGACCGACCGGTTTCGGTGATCCTGGAGGCGGTGGCGGAGTCGGCCGGACAGTATCTGCTGGAAGTGCGTAGCGGCAGCGATGCCCTGCCGGAGGACAACCGCCGGTTTGCCGTCCGACAGGTCAAACCGGTTTTCCGGGTGTTGTGTGTGGATGGGAGGCCGTCGGGCGGTTGGGCCGGGGGATTTCGAGGGGCAGCGGATTTCCTGGCTCTGGCATTGCAACCGGCGGACCGGGCTGGTACCGCCCTCCCGCTGGAGCCGGAAGTTGTTCCGGAAAGCGCCCTGCCCGAACGCAATCTGGCCGACTATGACTGCATCTTCCTTTGTAATGTGGGGCAATTGACCCGGACGGAGGTGCGACGGGTGGCTAACTATTTGAAACGGGGGGGCGGTCTGGTGGTATGGTTGGGCGATCGGGTGCAGGCGGAGCTGTACAATCGCCTCATGGCAGGCGGGCAACCAGATGTGGAACGGATTCTGCCTGCCCGGTTGGGGCCGATGGTCGCTCAACCGGCAGGCCGACTGGACCCGCTGGAATATCGGCATCCGATCCTGTGGGCATTTCGAGGCCGAGAACGGGCCGGCCTGCTGACCACCCCCATCTTCCAATACTTCCGCCTGGAGCGGATTCCGGAAAGTCAGGCCCAGGTGGTGCTGGCATCGGCCAACGGGGATCCGCTGATTCTGGAAGAACCCATGGGGCAGGGACGGGTGGTGTTGGCGGCCAGTTCGGCAGATACCACCTGGACGGCCATGCCGCTATGGCCCAGTTTTGTGCCGTTGGTGCAGGAGATAACGGCCTATGCGATTTCTGGTTCTGGCCGAGCGGCCCAGGTGCAAGCCGGCCAGAGCGTGGGGGCGATGGTTTCCGGGACGGAGGCGTCGGCCTGGGTACGGTTGACACTGCCAGAGGGACCAACAGTAGAACTTCGTCCACGTTTAGAACCGGGAGCCTTCTCCTGGAACTATACGGAAACATTTTGGAGCGGGTTTTATATGGCCGAATATGGGCCGCCGGTTGCCCGACAAGAGGCCTTTGCCGTCAACCCCGACTCCAAAGAAAGCGATCTGGCGAAACTTTCGGAAGCCGACTTGCGCCAGATGTGGGGTCAGCAGGTGCCTTTTGAATACCAAACCCAGTTGGACTCGGTCGGCCTGCCGCCGGCGGCCGAACTCCCCCCACAAAGGCTCTCCCAATTCCTGCTGCATCTAGCGCTGGGGTTAATGGTTTTGGAATCGGTCTTAGCCTGGCGGATGGATAACCGGCGGCAACAGACGCCTGCCCTAAATTGACTGTATCCAACGGGGCCATTACCACAATCTGTGGTGTTCGGGCCGATTATTAACCCCTACAACGGGTAGGGGCCAGTTCCGGTAGATACCGGCAAACTAAAATGACGCCGACACCGGCAAGGATGCCCTGAGGACCGGTTCATGGGGCAGGACAATCCCCACCGGCTTTTCGCCCAAAGGCATATAGGCCCAAAGCAGCCCTCCGGAAATACACCATCGGGAGAGGCGGGTTGTGCCGAACGTATAGGGAAGAGACGGACATCAAGTCCCACTTGTCCTCAGCGGAAACATTTCCGAACTTCTTCACCAGGGGGATTGCAGAAGGGAGTTTCTCGGATATATTTAATTGGATTTGAGAAGGTAAAATGCGGTCGGAGAACAGAGAACCTCAAAAGGTCATGGTATAGAGGGCTGTTTTTCGGAGAGGGGAAAAGACGATGGGTCGAACGCGTGGTTTGGGCAGGATGTGGGTTGTGGTGGGATGGTGGGTGGGTGGGGCGTTGGTGGTTGCCGGTTACGCTGCGGAGCCCGCCCCGAAAAGCAAGGCCGCCGAAAAGTTCCAAGAACAGGCCCAGAAGATGTTGGATGGCCTTCGGGAACGAGGATATTTTGATACAGCGTCGGAGTATTTGGACTGGCTTCGGACAAGCCAATTCTGTCCCGAAGAGTTGAAAAAAACTTGGAGTTACGAAAAGGCCCGAACCAATTTGTTTGCGGCCTTGGCCAGCCAGGATATGAAATATCGGGTCCAATATCTGGATGCAGCGCGGAAGTACTTTGACGAGTTTGTTCAGGATCAGCCGACTCACCCCTTCGCGCAGGACGCTAAATTGCAATTGGGCAATATCCTGGTGGAACGGGCCAAGATCAAACGAGAACAAGCCCACAAACCCACCACCAAACCCGAAGAGAAAAACAAGTTAATCCGAGAGGCCCAGGACCATCTCAATCAGGCCTACGATGAATTCCAAGAATTAGAGCGGTATTATACCAATAAACGGGCCGAGTACGGGAAGGTGGTCGATCCCAAATGGCCCGAGAAGAAAAGACAAGAATTTGAGGAAGTCGTTCGGAATATGGCGATGGCGCGGCTTTACTTGGCTACCGTCGAGTACGAGCTGGCCCAGACTTACGATAAAAAGGACGCGCAATACAAAAAGAAATTAACGGATGCGGCGGAACGTTTTGGCATCATCCACAAACAATTCAAGCATTGGTTGGCGGGCCTGTATGCCTGGTATTGGGAGGCCCGGTGCTACAAAGAAATGGGGGATGTAAAAAAGGCGATGGCCATTTGCCGAGAACTGGCCGCTCAACCCGACGAGCCGAAAGCCTTCCGAGACATCAAAAATAAAGCTCTGGTGCTGGAGCTGGAGATTCTGCAGGAGGACAAGAAGTTTTCCGAGGTGTGGAACAAGGTGGAGGAGTGGCTGGGGACGGCCCGGCCGGATGAAGAGTCCACGCCAGATGGGTTGACCATTCGGTTTTACGGTGCCCAGGCAGGCGAAGAGCTGCTCAAACAGCAAAAAGAAAAGAAAGACCCGAAGATTTATGCCGCGGTACGGGACTATTATCGGTTTGTGGCCCGATATGAGGGGCCACATCAGGTGGCGGCCCGGGTCCGCCTTCGAGAGATGGCCGAAGGACAATTCCGCGTCAGCACCTATGAAGAAGCCCGAGACTATGGAAAAGCCGCCCTGGACGACCTGCAAGCCGCTGATCTGGAAATGCGCATGTTGGCCGGACAGGGCGCACTGCAGGAAACCAAGAAAAAGGAACTAGAACAACGCATTCAGGCTGCCCAGGAGGAAGCCAAGATGTATTTTGGCCAGGCCATCCAATTGGCCGTCAGGTTATCCCCAGATCGCCGCAAAGAAATCCTCGACGAATTAAATATGCTGCGCTATTATCTGGCCTATCTGAATTATCTGTCGGGCGATCTGTACGAAGCAGCGATCTTGGGGGAATTTCTAGCCCGAAAATATCCCAACAGTGGCGGCGCCCGGCCCGGGGCAAAGATTGCCTTGGCCTGTTGGCTGAAACTGCGTTCGGAGGTCCCCAAAGATGCCGACCGCAGTTTTGAAAACACCCGCATGAGCAATCTGGCCGAATATATCGCCGGTCGCTGGAAAGATGCCCCAGAAGCTGAAGAGGCGATGGTCATGCTCTTGCGCAGTGCGGTGTCCGACCAAGAGCCCCAAAAAGCTTTGGAATATTTGAACCGTATGCCGCCCAATTCTGCCAAACGCCCGGAGGGCGAAGTGCTGATCGGGCAGGCATGGTGGGCGTCGTATGTACGAGCGGCTCGGCTTCCGGAAGACCAGCGACCACCGCAACAGGAATTGGATCAAATGCGCAAGCAGGCCCAACAATACCTGGAGCAAGGCATCCAAGGGCTTCGTAAACAACTCAAGGATCCGGGGGCGATTGATTATACGTTGGTCAGCGCCGGCCTTTCCTTAGCCCAAATCTACATCGAGACCGGGCAGGCGAAAAAGGCCTTAGAGAGATTGACAGATAAACAGATCGGGCCGCTCACCCTCGTCGAAGCCAATCACCCGGTGACCGAACGAGGCAACTTCCGGGCCGAAACCTATAAAGCCGCTCTCCGAGCCTACGCCGCAGAGCGCCAAACCGAAAAAGCCGAACAGATCATGAATACCCTGGAAAAAGTCATGGCCGCCGATCCCGAAGGCGCGGCCAAACTGACTCAACTCTATATCAGCTTGGGGTTGGAACTGGAACGGCATCTGAATCGCCTCCGCCAAGAACGAAGAGATGAAGAAGCCAAACAGGTGCTAGAGGGATTTGAACTTTTCCTGGACCGGATTGCCAAACGCCAGGATAATACGCTGAGCACGTTATATTGGGTGGCCGAAACGTTTCTGAGTCTTGGATCGGGGCTGGATCCAGGCGGCCTGCGGACCTGTCCGCCCGATGTCAAACCTTATTACGAGAAAGCAGCGGCCGCCTTCGAAAAACTCCTCGAACTTGTCGATGCCCAACTCGCCCGAATCAACCAACAACTCCAACCCTTGGAGGAAAAACTCAAACAGATTCAAGACGAAACCGCCAAGAAGGTGGAAGAAGAAAAACTCCTCCCCCTGCGAGAAGAAAAAACCAGACAGGAAAATCTCCGAGGCAGCATCCTGCTTCGATTGGCTAAATGCGGCCGCCGAATCGGACACTACAAAGAAGCCCTCCAATGGATAACGCTGCTGTTGCAAGACAAACCGATGATGATCGACGGTCAAGTGGAAGCAGCGTATATCTGCCAAGCCTGGGGCGCCGAAAACCCGAAGTATTATATCTATGCCATCCAGGGCGGACTGAAAGGTAAACGAAAAGATGGACAAGAATTCCAGTTGCCCATCTGGGGTTGGGGCCGCATGGCCCGTATCCTCCAACGCTTCATGACGGATCCGCGTATGGAAGCGCCCGAACGACAAGCCGATAAACAGCGATACTCCGATTATTTCCATGAAGCCCGCTACAACCTGGCCATCTGCCGCTTTGAATATGCCAAGACTCTTTCCGGCGACCGCCGGGCCAATGCCCTCAAACAAGCCGAGGAAGATATCCTTATCGTCTATCGCCTGATGCCGGAATTAGGAGGCCCCGAATGGTTTGCCAAATATAATGACCTTTTGAAACGAATCCAACAAACCCAAGGGAAAACACCCACAGGTCTTTCGATGCCGACAAGTCCTGCTTCGAAGCCGAAAGCCACAACTGAAAAAAGTGCGGACTCGGATTCTGATTTCGGGAAGCCGGCAATTCCTTCCTCGAAGCCGAAAGCCACCGTCTCGGCCCCAACCGCTTCGAAATAGGATCACTCCGGCGACCGGATTCGCATCTTTCGGCGGGTTACTCCATTCGGGTAAATGTTCCTAAGGGACGAATTGTATCTCCTTCAAAAGGATAGAAACCGTTCGTGCAAAAAGGAGACTCACGATGCGTAGAACTTATCGGCTAGCGATTACCATGGTACTGATCGGGTGCCCCGGGATGCTAGGGACCGGGCTTTGGGCTCAGGATACAATTCGGCGGATCGGCATGCCAGCGATCCAGGGTACTGTCAAAAAAATGAGTCCTCTGGAAGTCATCGTCGAGCAGGCGGGACAAGAACTGAAAATCCCCGTCAACGAAATCCAGGCGATTATCTTTCAGAGGGAACCGCCCGGGTTGACTAGGGTTCGTACATTGGCGGCGGAAGGCCGATACCAAGATGCTCTGGATATCTTGAATGATCCCAAAAGGCTTGCTCCGGAAGAACTGGATATGCCGGTTCTCAAACAGGAGGCGGAGTTTTACAAAGCCTACTGTCTGG
>Ga0197142_1004948_pt1 | contig 10600 bp, 7 predicted proteins | sample GBS60_MetaG_FD_148614 | JGI IMG/M metagenome (GOLD analysis project Ga0197142, IMG submission 148614) | Sediment microbial communities from Great Boiling Springs, Gerlach, Nevada, United States - GBS 60_MetaG | ecosystem: Environmental > Aquatic > Thermal springs > Hot (42-90C) > Sediment...
CGCTGGATTGGGTGCGCGAGCGGCTGGCGCAGAAGTTTTCGAAAGAGGACTGGCAGCAGGTCTGGGACCATGGAGGTGCCGAGAACTACTGCTGGCAGGTGATGGGCGACCGATGGTATGCGAAGGCGCTGCCTTACCTGCCCGAGCCGGTGCAGCAGCGCGTGAAAGCCTGCCTGCAGGGGTACATGCGCCAGCACGTGCTGCGCGAAGAGCATTACCAGCCTTTTCGGGGCATGTTGCTTCTGGTGGGACCGGGCATCGGCACATGGGGCGGCTACGACGACGCGGGCAAGTTTTCGTCCAACCTGCTGGAGACGCTGTGGTGTTACGCGCATTATACGCAGGACTGGGAGACGATTCGCCAGCACTGGAAAACCATCCAGAAGTTTTTCATCACCCCGCTGGAGTGCGACTGGAAGTCGTTTGGGCGTTACGCGATTGCCGAGCTGGGTGACGAAGCTGCACCGCCCCTTTACATGGCGCGAATGGCGTATCAGGTCGGCGACCATGAGACGTACCGTTTTGCGTGCTACATCTTCGTGCGCGAGCTGGTGCATCACTACGTGAAGCAGGTCGGACACCGCTATTTCGTGCAGCGTCAGCCCTGGCACTCGATGGAGCCGATGCCGGAGAACGTGTATTTGACCAATCTGTGGGGAGACATCGCTGGCTGGCAGATCGACGGACCCACCTACCCGCGCGTGACAGGCGAGCGCCAGTTCGAAAATCGCTGGGTGCGGTTCGGCAGCGAGGATGTGGCACGGTTCTACCGCGACGTGCTGCTGGACGAAGTGCGCGCGGAGCTGGACTGGTTGCGCCAGCTGGCACGCGAGGACAAGACACCGTACCGTCTGCACGAGGACACGGCGCACATCGCGCCCTCGCAGGTGCGGTTGCGTTCGCTGTTGCTGCGAGAGCGGGTGGAGCAGCTGGCAGAGCTATCTCCGCCCGACCGCTGGCAGCTGGGCAGAGCGGCGGATGGAACTGCCTTTTGTCTCTCACTGCTATACGCGGCATCACGGGTTTCCGTCCAGCGGCTCATCCCTCTGCAGAAGCGTGTTCCCTTCCGCACGGGACTGGAACCGCTGGTAGCCGATTCCTTTCCGGGTTTGACCCTTGCGGTGGAAGCCGACAGGGGTTCTCCCGTCCTGCGCTGGTGGGCATGGGAACCTCCCCAAAAAGCGCAGGGCGTACCTGCTGGAGACCACTGGAGCTTTGGGATGGTTCAGGTGCCCGGTTGGGATGCCACTGAGTGGAGGCGTTCTCGACTGAACTGGAATACGGCAATCTGGAAACCCTGATGCGGGATAGGCGTGATGAAGGATGGGTGTCAGGAGTTGTCCTGTCTCCTGTATCCGCTTGTTGCTGCCGAAGACATCGCCCACACATCTGGTGTTTTTGCGAGATCACGGATAACTGCGATGCGCCCGTTTTTCGTATATAATGAAGGTAGTTCACCGTTCAATAGAGGAGGTCGAATCGATGGTGAAATCTTTCGGTGTAGTCGTTGTGCTGGCAGGCGCGCTTTTGTGGACAAATGCGCCCCGAGCACAAGAGGAGTCACCCAAACCTGTTCCCAAGCCAGCTGAGCCGGCGATGAACTTGCCGCCTAAGGCGAAGGTGCCTACCAAAACACCTCAGCCCAGTGCGAAAGAGAAGGCACTCATGGCAAAGCTGGCGCAGTTGGAGAAGCAGCGTGACACCCTGATCAAGAAGTCGGCCGAGCTGGATAAGAAGCGGCTCAGCACCCAAGACCCTGCGGAGCGCAAGCGGCTGGATCAGCAGAAAATGGCGCTGCTGAAGGAGATGGACGCGGTCATCACCAAGCGTGCGGAGGTTTACAAGGCGTGGCAGAAGGCGGCCATGGAGCGGTGGCGCAAAGAGAATCCCGAGGCGTTCCAGACTCCGCCAGGGATGCCACCGGGGATGCCGCCGGGCATGTCGCCTCAGGTTCTCGCCAAGCAGATTGAGATAGCCAAAGAGCAACTGGCGAAGCTGAAGAAAGAGGGCAAGCCAGACACCGACCCGCAGGTGAAGATGTACAAAGAGCGCATTGACCGTTACCAGCAGATGCTGAAAGCGACAGCGGCAAAAATGCCGACACCTAAGCAGCCAACTGCGCCAAAGTGAGTCAACCTGAAACGGAACAAACGCCTGTCACCCGCATACACCTGCTGGAAGAGCATACGGTCAACCGAATCGCCGCAGGCGAAGTGGTGGATCGCCCCGCGTCGGTCGTGAAGGAGCTGGTGGAAAACAGTATCGACGCGGGGGCGCGCACCATCATGGTGGAGGTGGAACAGGGCGGTAAGCGGCTGATTCGGGTGACCGATGACGGCGAGGGTATGAGCCCAGCGGATGCCCTGTTGAGTATCCAGCGCCATGCCACCTCGAAAATCCGTAATGCGGAAGACCTGCAGTCTATCGTGACGCTGGGCTTCCGGGGCGAGGCACTGCCCAGTATCGCCTCCGTCAGCCGGTTTGAACTCCTCACCAGGCGTGCGGACCTCGATACCGGCATGAGGCTGCTGGTAGAGAACGGGCAGGTGGTGGAAGCAGAGGAATGCGCCGCCCGCAACGGTACCACGGTGACCGTCCGCGACCTTTTCTACAACACGCCTGCCCGCCTGAAGTTCCTGAAAAGCGTGGCTACCGAGCTCTCGCATATCACCGAACTGATGACGCGCTTTGCGCTGGCTTTTCCCGAAATCTCCTTTCGCCTTCTGCACAACGGGCAGGAGATTTTCGTCTCGCAGGGAAGCACCGACCCACGGCATGCCCTGCTGGCGGTATTCGGGCGCGATGTCGCGCGGGAACTGCGCCGTATAGACTACATGCAGGGCTCCCTGCGCATCACCGGCTACGTTTCTCCGCCCCACCTGACGCGCCCCACCCGCGCCATGCAGAGCTTCTTCGTGAACCGTCGGCAGGTACGCCACCGCGTGCTCTCCAAAGCGCTGGACGACGCCTACCGCACACTGACCCCAGAGGGGCGGCATCCCGTCGCCGCTATCTTCCTGCAGGTGCCCCCGTACAGTGTGGATGTGAACGTACATCCCACCAAAGCAGAGGTGAAGTTCTCGCACGAGGGCGAGGTATACCATGCGGTGTTGACCGCGATACGGCAGGCGTTGCTCCAGCAGGGGATGATGCCCTCTGCACTGCCCGGCTTACAGAGCGGGCTGGATATCCCCCAGTCTGCTGGGCGACCAGCAACTGGGCAACCCGTCTGGCAACCCTCGCCACTGCTGCCACAGGAAGTGCTTCACGCCGAACTGTTGCGCCGCGCGGGTATCGAACTCTCCCAAGCAACCGCGGCAGAAGTGCAGCCTGCTGCCCGACCCTACGCGGAGATGCTCGAAGGCTTTCAGGTGCTGGGACAGCTCGACCGCACCTACATCGTCGCCTCTTCGCACCGTGGTCTGCTGATTATCGACCAACACGTAGCGCACGAGCGTGTGCTGTATGAGAAGCTTACCGTGCTGCGCCAGAGGCAACCCGTGCCTGTCCAGCATCTGTTGACCCCTCTGGTGTTTCACCTGGACCGTCGCACTGCTACCCTGCTGGGAGAGCATCTGCAGGACATCCAGAACATGGGCTTTCTGCTGGAGCCTTTCGGCAGCGACAGTGTGGTGCTGCGCGGTGTGCCCGCATGGCTGGGTCAGCGCAATGTGGAGGCTCTGGTGCGCGACCTGCTGGACGAAATCTCCGAACTGGGTGTGCAACGCCGACTGCCGCTGACCGACGAGACGCTGGTCGCCACCACGGCGTGCAAGATGGCGGTGAAAGCGGGAGATGCCCTGTCCCACGCGGAGATGACCCACCTCCTGCAGGAGCTGGCAGAGACTGAGAACCCCTACCTGTGCCCGCACGGTCGCCCTGTGGTGTTGGTACTCAGCATCGAGGAGCTGGAGAGACGGTTTAAGCGAGCGTAAAGCGAGCAGGCAATTCATCCAGTTTGACAACACAAGAGCCTCCATCATACAATGACACGGGAGGTATAGAAATGCTGACATCGTTGACTATCGCAGGTTTTCGTTCCATCAGAGAGCAGACGGTAGAGCTTGCGCCGCTAACCATTCTCTATGGTCCTACTGCCAGCGGAAAGTCGAGCCTGCTATATGCGCCGCTGGTGCTGCGCAATCTGGTCTCCAATCCCAACGAGCCGGTCGATAGTTTCTTTGCTTTAGGATTTGTGAACCTTGGCGGATTCGAGGAATGCGTTTTTAATCATCAGAAAGACGGAGAAATCCGCATTTCGTATTCCACTGCCGATGGGGAGTACGGTGTCGTGCTTCGCCGTACTTCGGGCGAGTTGCAGTTGAAGACAGGCGACGGCGTCGACGTGAGCATAGAGGTTGCATTTCCGTATGCCGTGAATCAGGAAGTTTCTCAGATGCTTAACCTGCTGCAGATTCGATGGAACGGTATCACCTGCGATGTCTATGCCGACTCAGCAGAGCTCCAGCAACAGGCGAAAGACCTGGCAGTCAGGGCGAACGGTGTGGTGAATCGTGCGAGGAAGATAGACATCGTGCCCCATCGAAGGGGGTTCTTCAAGCCATACTACAGCCCGGTGCCCGTTACTCCCTTCCCCACCTCGGAGGATGAGCTGGCAACGCTTGTCATTAATGACCCCTATTTAGCCCCCAGAATCTCCGTGGATTTAGAGGAAATCGTGGGGAGAGATTTCCGACTCTATGCGCCCCCCGGCAGCGGGCTCACTTACCTGCAAACCACCGATAAGCAGGCGCGCATTCCCACAAACCTTGCAAACGACGGTTTCGGAGTCAATCAGCTGGTGTATATGCTGGTGAAAATACACCGCACGGACATCAGTACCGTTCTGATGGAGGAGCCGGAGGTACATCTGCATCCTTCCGTCATGCGCCGCTTTGCGCGGAGATTGTGTCGTATCGTCTCTGAAGAGGGCAAGCAGGTATTGCTTACGACGCACAGTGAGGTATTTGTTGGCGCGGTGCTGGCAGCCGTTGCCAGAAGGGAGATACCTGCCGACGGTGTTCGGTTCTACCTTGTGGAGAAAGAGAGGAAAGAGACGGTTTTCCGCCATCAGGCAGTAACCGAAGAGGGACAAATCGAAGGCGGCATGAAGACCTTCATAGAAGGCGAGCTGGAAGACATCAGGGCGTTGTTGGGAATGTGACATGGTCTCTGACAAGCAACGCTTTATCGTGGACGAATGGCTGTGGCACGATGTTCGAGGTGAAAATGGTGAGGCTCGCCGCGCACAAGCGTTTCGATTTCTGGAAACGCTGAATAGAAAATGCGATATGATAGTGACTCTGAAGCGGTCGCCTTTTGAGCAAAAGTTCTTCGAGACGTGTGAACATGCGGAAACTAGAACCCGTGCGATTGTCCGCTTCTTCTGGCTTGTCATCTACAGCAACAAGCAGAAGTACCTTACTGTCGAGGACGATGAGTGCAGTCTGCCGCCGGAAGGGATTCCAGCCAAGCCGGACGACCTGTATCTGGTGCGGTTGGCGGCAAGTGGTTACGGAACAGTAATTACTTCTGACCATCTACTGATGCAGATTTTGCAGGAGAGGAATATCCCCTGTGTACACAGAGATGAACTCTTGGGACAGTATACTGAGAATGGGTGAGGAGAGGTTATGCCTATCTTTGCCCCTCGTCTTTCCGTAAGCACACTCTTGCGCCGTTTGCAAACCCCTTTGCCTGCCCTCTGCCTGATACTGGTTGCCAACCTGCCCGGGCTCGAGCAGGTAGTCGCCAACGCTCCGCTTCGAGCAGACACCGATACCGCCGCCATGCTCAACGCCATGCGGGATACGGAAGGCATCGCGGGCTGGTGGAAATGGTTCACCGGCGACTGGTTCCTGCACAACGGTTTCTACCGCCCGACGACCTGCCTTTCCCTGTTGATCGACTACACCCTGTACGGTGAAACCGGCTGGGGCTATCGGCTAACGAACTGGCTGTTAGCGGTGCTGACAGCAGTGGGCGTGTACGCGCTATTGCGCTGGTTTGCCCGCCAATGGTTATCGAACCTGCTGACCGAAGAGTGGCAGGCAGGGGTTGTTGCTCTGGCTGGGGCGATTGCTTTCAGCCTTCAGCAGACGGACGCAGTGCATACGCTTCGGTCGGTCTCCGCCTGGTGGCTCATCGCGTTATGGATGCTGATTGTCGGTTCGTTCTCACACGTCTGGCAGGGCGACACGTGGAAACCCTTCCTGCGCGAGCACGGCTGGCGGCTGTGGCTGGCGGCGGGAGCCTTCTTCTGGGGCTGGGACAGGCTCGTTCACGGTGACTTCGAGCGGCTCATCGTATGGGTTCCCTCGCGTACGGCGTTGCTCAGTACCTGCCTGTCGGTTTGGGGCGTCTGGTCGCTGTTACGCTGGGGCGATACGGGGCGCGGAAGGTTTCTGCTGGCAGCCTGTTTACTGTATGCTGGCAGTCTCGGAGCGTACGAACAACCAGTTACACTGGTTGCGGTGGTGGCGGCACTTGCAGTGGCGATGCGCGGAAGCTGGAAATGGCGTTCCTGGACAGCCTTTGCTGCTGTGGCGGCGATAGCGGCTGGGTACCTTGCCCTTCGCTTTGTGCTTCTGCCTGCCTCGCTGAGTGGCTATCAACAACAGCAGCTGCGCTCCGCTCCCGCTCTGGGGATACTCCACTGGCTGCAAATGCTTCTGCCTGTGCTGGCGCACATGCGTTACTGGGCGACCGTCGGACCAGACCCCTATCTGTTCTTCTTCAGAAACGCGTGGGACACACTCATCGCCGATCTTGCCTTTCTCGGGGTGGCGGCGGCATTCTGGAACTCGCGCGGGTGGTTCGGCTGGTGGTTGCTGTGGCAGGGAATGACTTACCTGCCCATGAGCTTGCTGCACCCCTTTGAGCACTACTACTACCTGCCACAGGTCGGGCAGAACGCCATAGACCTCGCGCTGATGGTGTGCGGCTGGAGATGTGCGCACCGCATCCTGTCTGCCTCGCAGGCGCGAACGATGCCGCGTTGCGTTTGAACACGGCGACGGCGATAGGGTATACTGGTTACAATAGTTTGTGAAGAAAAGGTACGAACTGGGGAAAAGCGGTGGACGCTACTCGAGACGAACTGAAGATCGTCAAGCATCAGAAGCGAACGTATATTCTAGACCTGTTTGCGCGTGTGGCTCCGCGCTACGACCTGTTAAACTCTCTGTTGAGCCTAGGCGTTCATTACTACTGGCGCGAGAAGGCGGCAAGGGTTGCGCGTTTGCAACCTGGAGACACCGCGCTGGACGTGTGTACGGGCACTGCCGACCTCGCCATCCGCCTGGCAAGAGATGTGGGGGAGGTTGGAAAGGTAGTCGGTGCGGACTTCTGCGAGCCGATGTTACGCCTGGGGCAGCGTAAGCTACGCAAACAGGCGAACGGACAGCGGGTTACGCTGGTGCTTGCCGACGCCCTGCAATTGCCCTTTGCGCCAAACTCATTTGAAGCGGTGACGGTGGCTTTCGGCATCCGCAATGTGGTGGATATCCGCCAAGCGTTCGCTGAAATGTGGCGTGTGTTGAAGCCAGGAGGGCGGGCGGTGTGTCTGGAGTTCTCCTTGCCTCGAATCCCGATTTTCCGTGAGCTCTACAGCTTCTATTTCTATCGCCTCGTCCCGTGGATGGGCGGACTGCTGAGCCATCGAGACGCCTATAGCTATCTCCCAGCATCGGTACGCCGTTTCCCGGAGCGTGAGGTGCTGGCGCAAATCATGCGCGAGGCAGGCTTCGCCGAGGTAACTTGGCAGGAGCTGACCTTTGGCGTCGTCTGTATTCACTCTGGGGTCAAAAGATGAGCATGTATCCGTCGACTACAACTTATCCTGCCGATTTGCACATCGCGAACCTGCTGGAGGTCATCAAGCCAGACCTGCAACTGGTCGATGAATGCATCCGTGCGGAGATAGCCTCTCCGGTGCGCACGATAAGTGCGCTGGGAGAACACGTGTTATCGTCGGGAGGGAAGCGGATACGCCCCGCGCTGGTCTGCCTGAGCGCATACGCTACCGGATTGCCTGTGGACAGAACACAGCTCATCCCGCTGGCGGCAGCGGCGGAGCTGATGCACATGGCAACCCTCGTTCACGACGATGTGGTCGATAACACCACCACCAGGCGCGGCCGCCCAACCGCCAGTGCCTTGTTCGGTAATGGGGTCACGGTGCTAACGGGCGACTACATGCTGGCAAAGGCGATGGATTTACTGGTCAGAAGCGGCGACCTCTCGATCATCCGCGTTGTGCTTCAGGTTGCGATACAGATGAGCGAGGGAGAGGTGCTTCAGATGGTTCATGCCCACGATGTCTCCATCTCTGAAGACGTCTACTTCGACATCATCCGCAAGAAGACGGCGTTGTTTATTCAGGGGTGCTGCCAGACGGGCGCGATGGTCGCCGGAGCACCTCAAACCCTCGTGAATGCCCTGGCTCAGTATGGCTATCATATCGGCATGGCTTTCCAGATTGTGGACGACCTGCTGGATTATACAGGTAACCCCGCCCGCATGGGCAAACCTGCGGGAAGCGACCTGCGCGAAGGCAAGTTCACACTGCCTTTGATAATCGCTTTGCGCGAAGCGGAACCGGCAGACCGCCAGAGACTGCTGCAACTGATCGAGAACCCACCTAAAGACGGGGAAATCCAGCAGGTTATCGAGGTCATTAGCCACTACGACGGTTTTGCACACGCGCGGTCTGTGGCGGTTCACCATGCGCGTCAGGCAGCGGAGGCATTGTCGTTACTGCCTGCCGGAGCCATCCGCGATAGCCTGATTGCACTGTGCGACTATGTGGTGCACCGACAGAGCTGAGTGCGGGGCAGGTACGTCGGCGTGGGCTTCGCTTTGTTGCCCTTCCCCCCGGAAGTCGCTGTCACGAAACACCACCTGGCTACACTGCACGCACGGTTCTGCAGGAAACTCCGCTGCTCAGGGGTAATCTGTTTCTTGCCTGAGCGTGGTGAACCGGTTAATATTACAGAAACTACCTGAGGGGTGTCCCGCGCCATGAGCCTGTTCGCGACCGAATACGGTTACTTCGCCGATTCAGGCGATGAGTATATCATCACCCGACACGACACTCCCATGCCGTGGGTCAATGTGATTTCCAACGGCGACTACGGCATGGTGGTCTCCCAGCTGGGCAGCGGTTACAGCTGGCGCACACACGCCAGCATGAACCGAATCACGCGATGGGAACAGGACCTGATACGTGACCACTGGGGGAAGTATCTGTATCTGCGCGATGCGGAGACGGGTGAGTTCTGGGGCCCAACGTGGCAGCCCTGCCCGAATAAGCTCACCGCGTACCGCGTCAGACACGGGTGGGGCTACTCAGTGTTTGAGGGAGAATACGAAAATATAGCGAGCGAGCTCACCCAGTTTGTGCCAGTAGGTGACCCCTGCGAGGTTTGGCTGTTGCGCCTGCACAATAAACGCGCTACCGCCCGCCGACTGCAGATATTCTCCTACCTCGAGTGGCTTCTGGGAACTGCCCCTGACTGGCATCGCGAGTTTCGAAGGCTGTTCATCGAAACCCGTTACGTCCCGGCGCATGGCGTGCTGTTGGCAACCAACGTCATGTGGGACATTCCGGGCAGAGGCAACACGCACTGGAACAGCAACTGGGAGTATGTGGCGTTTCACAGTGCCTCAGTGATGCCCAGCGGATTCGACGGCGACAAGCGGGCTTTTCTGGGGTTGTATCGCAACCTGGATGCCCCTCGCGCAGTCGTGGAAGGGCGGTCAGACAACACGCAAGGGCGGTGGGGTGATGCCATTGCCAGCCTGCAGGCTGTGGTAGACGTTCCGCCGGGCGAAACGGCAGAAGTGGCTTTTGTGGTGGGAGCAGGGGATAACGAGACGCACGCGATCACATTAGCGGAAAAATACCGCCAGATACCCGTTGTGCACCAGGCACTGCAGGAGACGCAACGGTTCTGGAAAGACTTGGTGAGCGGGCTATCCGTGCAGACGCCAGACGATGCAGTGAACGTGATGGCAAACGGTTGGCTGGCGTATCAGGCGATTTCGTGTCGGCTGTGGGGGCGCACCGCCTACTATCAAACGGGTGGCGCCTACGGCTATCGTGACCAGCTGCAGGATAGCCTGGTATGGCTGCTGCTGGGGCAACCGAGACGCACGCTGGACCAGATTCGCCTGCACGCGGCGCATCAGTACCAGGACGGCACGGTGATGCACTGGTGGCATCCGATTGCCGAGGAAGGCTTACCCTCCCGCTACAGCGACGACCTGCTGTGGCTACCCTTCGTCACACTGCACTACCTGAAGGAAACGGCGGACTTTGCCTGCTTGCAGGAGCTGATTCCGTTTCTGGACTGCGGTTCTGACACACTGCTGGGTCATTGCCTGCGCGCTTTCGAGAAGGCTTTGAGCCGGCGCAGTGAGCGCGGCCTGCCGCTGATTCTGCAGGCGGACTGGAACGACGGCATGAACGCCGCAGGCATTGGCGGTAAAGGCGAAAGTGTGTGGATGGCCCACTTCCTGCACTACTTGCTGACCCACTGGGCAGAATTGCCCGTGCTGGACAGCCAGACCGCGACCCGTTTTCGCGAAGAAGCCCGTT
>Ga0197142_1004949_pt1 | contig 10600 bp, 14 predicted proteins | sample GBS60_MetaG_FD_148614 | JGI IMG/M metagenome (GOLD analysis project Ga0197142, IMG submission 148614) | Sediment microbial communities from Great Boiling Springs, Gerlach, Nevada, United States - GBS 60_MetaG | ecosystem: Environmental > Aquatic > Thermal springs > Hot (42-90C) > Sediment...
CGTACCGCGTTCACGGGGCGGGCGCACCCATTGGCAGAACATCGTGACCGCCTGCACCCGCTGCAACCTGCTCAAAGGCAACCGGCTGCCCGAGGAATGCGGCATGTGGCCCGCGACCAAGCCGTTCGCGCCGACGATGCAACAGCTCCAGCGCAACGGCCGGCTCTTCCCGCCCAACTACCTGCACGAGAGCTGGCGGGATTATCTCTATTGGGACGTCGAGCTCGAGCCTTGAGCCGAGCCATGCCACCCCGTGAGGCGACCGGCCGCGTCGACCGCCATCCGCCGCGGCCGAGGCGAACCCCGGCCGGCTGCCGTCGCTCACTCGCGGTAGGTGCGCTCGCGCCGCTCGTGTCGCTCCTGCGCCTCGATGCTCAAGGTCGCGATCGGCCGGGCCTCGAGCCGCTTGATACCGATCGGCTCGTGCGTCTCCTCGCAGTAGCCGTAGGTACCCTCCTCGATCCGCTTCAAAGCGGCGTCGATCTTGGCCAACAGCTTGCGCTCGCGGTCGCGCGTGCGGAGCTCGAGGGTGCGGCGGACCTCGGCCGAAGCCCAATCGCTCTGATCGGCGAGCCGCTTCTCCTCCTCCTGCAGCTGGCGTAGGGTCGAGCCCGAGCCCGAGAGGATCTCCTCGCGCCAGCGCAACAGTTTGCGCCGGAAATACTCGATCTGGCGCGGGTTCATGTAGGGCTCGTCCTCGGATGGACGGTAGCCCTCCGGAAGATTCTCCGCCATCCCACCTCCGCCGGATCCGGCCGGGGACTCCGCCCCGGGCGTGACACCGGGCGGCGGCTCCTTAGCGCAAGCGGGCCGCCGCGGGCAACCGGCGAAGACCCGGTGGCCCTACCCTAAGTCTCTCGTTTTCGACCGGAATCGGCTCGACTAGGGGGTCGCTGCGAGGGCGATGCGGCGACAGCCCGCCGCGCAGGCCGGATCGCGCGGCACCGCGAGCCGGTCGAGTCGTGCGGCCATCGCGTCGTAGAACAAGAGGTTGCCACTCAGCGAGGGGGCCGGCGGGCCCAGCAGCTCCTTGATCACTTCGACCGCCTGCAGGCAGCCCATCACCCCGGCCACCGGACCGAGCACTCCGGCCTGGGCGCAGGACGGCAGGGCCTCGCGCGCCGGTGCCTCGGGGAAGAGGCAGCGCAAGCAGGGATGCGGTGGCCCGAGATGGGCTTTGAAGGTCGTGAGCTGGCCGTCGGTACCCTGGACGGCGGCGCTCACGAGCGTCCGGCCGACGGCGAGGCAGGCATCGTGGACGGCGAGCCGGGTGGCGAAGCTGTCGCTGCCGTCGGCCACGAGATCGTAGGCGGCGACGAGCTCGCGGGCGTTGCTCGGCTCGAGCTTCACCCGGTGCTCGACGATCCGCACGCCGGGGTTGAGGGCGCGGAGCCGACGCGCCGCCGCCTCGACCTTGGGCTCGCCCTCGGCGGCCGTGTCGAACAGGACCTGGCGTTGCAGGTTCGAAACGTCGACCCGGTCGAAGTCGACCACGCCGAGCGTGCCGACCCCGGCTGCCGCCAGATAGAGGAGGAGCGGCGAGCCGAGGCCGCCCGCGCCGACCACGAGCACGCGGGCGGCCAGGAGCCGCGCCTGGCCTTCACCGCCCACCTCGGGCAGCACGATGTGCCGCGCGTAGCGGCGGATCTGCTCCTCGTCGAGGTCCATGGCGTGCGGGCTCCCGGGCGACCGCAACGGCAAAAGGCGTGGCCCGAGCGTCGCGGGTGTCAACTCTTCGTTAACCACATCGCCACTAGTCTCGCCAGCGCACGACGGACGGAGGTCGGTCATGAGCGGTTCGGACATCGCTTTGGCGTTACGCTTCGACCCCGAGACGGACGGCGTGCCGCGATTGGTCGCGAAGGGTCGGGGGTTCCTCGCCGAACGGATCCGCTCCCTCGCCCGAGCGCACGGCATCCCCGTGCGGGAGGACCGGGCTCTGGTCGCCTTGCTCGAGAAGCTCGAGCTGGGCGCGCCGATACCGACCGTGGCGTTCGCCGCCGTGGCCGAGATCCTGGTCCATCTCTACCGGCTCGATGCCCGGCTGGCCGCCGCTCGCCGGCAGGGGACGACGCCGTGAGCGCCCCCGTATCGGCCGACCGCGTCGAGGACTGGCGCGCGCTCCAGACGGCGCTCGCCGCGGCTCGCCAGCGCCTCGCGGCCGGCGGCTCGGTCGGCCTCGAGCCGCTCGAGCGCGGTCTCGAGGCCTTCACCGAGGCCGAGCGACGGCCGCCCGCCGGGCCGGAGGAGGAGGCCGCCCTGCTCGCGCTTCTCGACGAGCTCGAGGGGCTCGCGATCGAGCTCGCCGCCGAGCGCGAGCGACTGCGGCACGAGCTCGATCGGCTCGACCGGGCGGAACGGGCGCGGCGCGGCTACGCCGCCCTGGGTGCGGACTGAACGGCCGTGGAGATCCTCGATCTGGTCCGCGGGGCGGGAGCGCTCCTGGCCGTGCTCGGTCTTCTGGGCGTCGCGGCATGGCTCGCCCGGCGCTTCGAGCTGCACCGGCGGCTCGGCGGGCCGGTCGGCGGCCGGCTCGCCGTGGTCGAGACGCGCTGGCTCGACTCGCGCACCCGGCTCCTCCTCGTCCGCCGCGACCGGGTCGAGCATCTCCTCCTCTTGGGCGCCACGGGCCCGCTCCTGATCGAGCGCGGGATCGGTTCCGTGGGCGAAACGAGGCGAGGACCGTCGTGACCGCGTCCCACCTCCCGACCGGCGCCGTGGGAGGCGCCCAGGCCCCCCTCTCTCCCGGCGCGACGCCAGCTCTCCGCCTCACCCTGCTCGGATGCGGTGCGGGGGCGGTGGGCGGCCTCCTCCTCGCCGGACTGCTTTTGGCGGCGGGGCCCGCTTCGGCGCAGTCGCTGCGGCTCGAGCTCGGCGAGGGTGGGACCTTCACGGGCCAAATCGTCCGCCTCGTCCTCCTGCTCACCGTCTTCTTGAGCCTCGCCCCCTCGATCCTCGTGATGGTCACCTCCTTCGTCCGGATCGTGATCGTGCTGTCCTTCTTGCGCAGTGCGATCGGCCTCCAGCAATCGCCGCCCAACCCCGTGCTCGTGAGCCTCGCCCTCTTCCTCACGCTCTTCGTCATGGGACCGACCTTCGAGACGGCTTGGCGGGAGGGCATCGCGCCCCTGATCGAGGAGGAGCTCGAGGAAGGTGTGGCGCTCGAGCGGGCGGCCCAGCCGTTCCACGAATTCATGCGCCGCCAGGTCCGCGAGAAAGACGTCGCGCTGTTCCTCGAGATCGCCCGGCTGCCGCCGCCGGCCCGCGCCGAGGACCTGCCTTTCCGGGTGCTCGTTCCGGCCTTCATGATCAGCGAGCTGCGGCGGGCCTTCGAGATCGGCTTCATCGTTTTCGTGCCGTTCCTGGTGATCGACCTCGTCGTGGCCTGCTTGCTCATGGCGATGGGCATGATGATGTTGCCACCCGTGATGATCTCCTTGCCCTTCAAGATCATCTTCTTCGTCCTGGTCGACGGCTGGGCGCTCCTGGTCGGGAGCCTCGTCGAGAGCTTCGCCACGGGCTGAAGGCCGGGCTCGCGGTGCGCCCGGGGCGGCGCTAGAAGGGGGCGATCCCCGAGGAGGGGAGGGAGCGGATGGAGCGGTCGGCGGGAAGCGAGGAGCGGCGGGCGGCGATCGAGGCACTCCGGCAGCGCTTCGGCGAGCGGCTGTCGCTCAATCCGGGGATACGCGAACAGCACGGCCGCGGCGAAGCGTTCCGGCCCTGTCTGCCGCCCGACGCCGTGCTGTTCGCCGAGAGCACGGCCGACGTGGCGCTCGCGGTCGAGATCTGCGCCGCTCATCGGCTGCCGGTCGTACCCTTCGGGGTCGGTACCTCGCTCGAGGGGCACGTGGCGGCGCCGGCGGGCGGCCTCTCTATCGACCTTTCGCGGATGAACCGGATCCTCGAGACCAACGCCGAGGACCAGGACGTGCTGGTCGAGGCCGGCGTCACGCGCAAGCAGCTCAACGCCCATCTGCGCGACCTCGGCCTCTTTTTCCCGATCGATCCCGGAGCGGATGCGACGCTCGGCGGGATGGCCGCCACCCGGGCCTCGGGGACCAACGCCGTACGCTACGGCACGATGCGCGAAGCGGTCCTCGGGCTCACGGTGGTCTTGGCGGACGGTCGGACCATCCGGACGGGCGGCAGGGCCCGCAAATCCGCCGCCGGGTACGACCTGACCCGACTGTTCGTGGGCTCGGAGGGCACGCTCGGCGTGATCACCGAGCTGCGGTTGCGGCTCCACCCGCTTCCCGAGGCGATCTCGGCCGCGGTTTGCACCTTCCCGACCGTTGAAGCTGCCGTCCGGACCGTCGTCCAGACGATCCAGGCGGGCATTCCGGTGGCCCGGATCGAACTGCTCGATGCTTTGCAAATGGAGGCCTGCATCCGCTTCGCCAAACTCGAGGGCTTCGAGCCCGCGCCCACGCTCTTCCTCGAGTTCCACGGCAGCACGGCCGGGGTCGCCGAGCAGGCCGAGCAGGTCGGGGCGATCGCCGCCGAGGAGGGCGGCTCGGCCTTCCGCTGGGCGAGCCGGCCCGAGGAGCGCAACCGGCTCTGGCAGGCCCGCCACGACGCCTATTACGCGGCCTTGGCACTCCGGCCCGGAGCCAAGGGCTGGGCCACCGACGTGTGCGTGCCGATCTCGCGGCTCGCCGAGTGCATCGAGGAGACCCGGCGCGATCTCGAGGAATCCGAGATCCTGGCGCCGATCGTGGGCCACGTGGGCGACGGCAATTTCCACCTCCTGCTCTTGGTCGATCCGGAAGATCCGGCCGAGATCGCCCGAGCGAAAGCGGTCAACACGCGCTTGGTTCGCCGGGCGCTCGCGATGGGGGGCACCTGCACGGGCGAACACGGGATCGGGATGGGCAAGATCGAGAGCCTGGTCGAGGAACACGGAGCGGCGGTCGAGGTCATGGCACGGATCAAACGGGCCCTCGACCCGCTCGGCATCATGAACCCGGGCAAGATCATCCCGGTCGAGCCGGGCGCGGCGGCCGGCTGAGCTCGGCTGCCACCTCGAACAGGATCGCGTGCCGGCGGGCGAGAGCCGAAAGGTCGGGATCGTAGCCGCCGCCGATCACACAGGCGACGGGGACGGCTGCACGGCGACAATGCTCGAGGACGAGCCGGTCGCGCTCGGCGAGGCCGATGTCCGTCAGGGCGAGCCGGCCGAGCCGGTCGTCGCGATGCGGATCCACGCCGGCATCGTAGAGCACGAGATCGGGGGCACAGCGACGCAGGAGACCGGGCAAGAGCCCGTCCAGGAGCTCGAGATAGGGGCGATCGCCGGTGCCCGCATCGAGCGCCACGTCGAGCGTGGATTGTTGTTTGCGGGCGGGCCAGTTGCAACGGCAGTGGAAGGAGATCGTCGTGACGCGTGGCTCGTCGCGCAGGATCTCGGCCGTTCCGTCGCCTTGGTGGACGTCGAGGTCGAGGATCAAGAGCCGCCGCACCCGGCCCTCGGCGAGCAGCGCCAGGCTCGCCACGGCCAGGTCGTTGAAGATGCAAAAACCCGCTCCGCCGGAGCGGCGCGCGTGATGGCTGCCGCCCGCCGTGTTGAGGGCGAGGCCGTGCTCGAGCGCGAGGCGCGCGGCGAGCAAGGTCCCGCCCGTGGCCGCCCGGGCTCGCGCCGCCACCGCCGGGCTCACGGGCAAACCGACCCGGCGTTCGGCCGCCGGCTCGACCCGGGCGGTGAGCACCGCCTCGACCCAAGCCGGGTCGTGGGCGAGGGCCAAGATGTCGGGGTCGGCGAGCTCGGGCCGTCGGCCGTTGCGGCGGTCGAGAAGGCCGCGTTCCTCGAGCAGCCGGGCGAGGGCCGCGAACTTGCCCATCGGGAAACGATGCCCCTCGGGCAAGGGCACGCCGTAGGCAGGGTGATGGACGATCGGAGGCCGATGCACGCGCGCGGATGTGCCAGCCGGACCCGGAGTCCACAAGGCGCGAACGCTGCGGATCGCTCGTCCGCCGGCGCGAAAAAGACGGGCCTTCCGGGCCCGTCGAGGTCGCGATCGGGAGCGAGGGGAAACCCTCTACTGGCCGCCGCCCAGCCCGTGGACGTAGACCGTGAGCATCTTGATGGTCTCCTCGGCGAGCCGGCCCTGCCAAGGTGGCATGACGCCGAGCCGCGGCCGCCAGATCTGCGCCTCGATCTCCCGGGCGGTGCCGCCGTAGAGCCAGATCGCATCGTCGAGCCGGGGGGCGCCGAGCGCGGCCGTGCCTTCGCCCCGCTCGCCGTGGCAGGAGGCACAGTTCTCGGCGTAGAGCGGGGCACCGCGTTCGGCCGCGGCGGCGTCGGTCGCCCGGCCGGAGAGGGACAGGACGAACTGCGTCACGTCGCGGATCTGCGCCCGATCGAGGATCCCGTCGGCGCCGAAGGCCGGCATCGCCGAGGCCCGCGCCTGCGGGTCGTCGGCGTTGCGGATCCCGTGGCGGATCGTGTACTCGATCTCGTCGAGCGTTCCGCCCCAGATCCATTCGTCGTCGACGAGGGCCGGGAAGAAGCCCTGGCCGGCCCCGCCCGCGCCGTGGCAGGGGGCGCAATTCGTGCCGAACGCCGCCGCGCCGCCGACCGTGGCGAAACGAGCGAGGTCGGGGTCGGCCTGGATCTCGGCCGGGCTCTTGGCGGCGATCCGATCGAGCCAGACCTGCTGGCGGGCGCGCGCCTCGGCCAGGCGCTGCTCGACCTCGAGACGCTGGTTGGAGCCCAAGATCCCCTTGGTGTAGCCGGTGAGGCTCGGCCAAGAAGGATAGAGGATCCACCAGATCACCGAGAAGAGGATCGTGGCGTAGAAGGTGTAAAGCCACCATTTGGGCAGCGGGGTGTTCAGCTCCTTGATGCCGTCCCACTCGTGGCCGGTGGTCTCGGTCCCGGTAAGCGCATCCTTCTCGACCTTAGCGGGCATGGGGGCGATCCTCGTCCTCGAAGGGAATGCGGGCGTGGCGCTCGAGCTTGTCCTTGCGCGACGGCCACCAGGTCCAGGCGACGATCCCGACGAACAGCAGGACCAGCCAGACGATCCAGAGCTCGCGCAGGAAGGCCAGGAGGTCGTTCACGGGCGCGGGCTCACTGCAGGAGGTCCTCCTTGCGGACGCTCGTGAAATCGACCATCCGGCCGAGGATCTGCAGGTACGCGATCAACGCGTCCATTTCGGTGAGCTTGTCCGGCTGACCGTCGAAATCGCCGACCGCGGCCTTGGGATAGCGCGTGAGAACCGCCTCGTGGCCCTCGGTCGAGGCCTGGGCGAAAAGGTCGGCCTCGGCGTTTTCGATCATCTCGTCGGTATAGGGCACGCCGACTTTGCGGAGCGCGCGCAGATGATCGGCCACATCCGAAAAGCGCAGCTCGCGCTCGAGGAGGAACGGATAGCCGGGCATCACGCTTTCCGGCACCACGCTCTGCGGGTTGACCATGTGCGCCACGTGCCACTCGTTCGAATATTTGCCGCCGACCCGAGCCAGATCCGGCCCGGTCCGTTTCGAGCCCCATTGGAACGGATGGTCGTACATGCTCTCCGCTGCCAGGCTGTAGTGGCCGTAGCGTTCGACCTCGTCGCGGAAGGGCCGGATCATCTGGCTGTGGCAAGTGTAACAGCCCTCGCGGATGTAAATGTTCCGGCCGGCGAGCTCCAAAGGCGAATAGGGGCGGACGCCCTGGACCCGCTCGATCGTGCTCTCGATCGTGAAGAGTGGCGCGATCTGCACGATCCCACCGATCGACACGGTCACCAAGATCAGCACGAGGAGGAGGAGGCCCCGGGTCTCGACCTTCTCGTGATGGGCGATCAGCGCCATGGCGCGGCTCCCTCCGGGCTCACTCGGCGGGCGCGAGCCGCGCCGTGGCGCCGACCGGCATCGGCTCCTCGGCGCGGATGTCGCCCTTCACGGTACGGTAGAGGTTGTAGGCCATGATCAACGCGCCGGTGAGGAACAGCACCCCGCCGAAGGCGCGGATCACGTAGAAGGGATGCATCGCCTCGACGGTCTCGATGAAGGAAAACTGCAGGAAGCCGAGGCTGTCGTAGGAGCGCCACATCAGCCCCTGCATGATCCCCGATACCCACATCGCGGTGATGTAGAGGACGATGCCGAGGGTGGCGATCCAGAAGTGCCACTCGACGAGGCGCAGGGAATAGAGCCGCTGCACCTTCCACAAGCGCGGCACGAGGTAATAGATCGCGCCGAAGGTCACGAAGGCGACCCACCCGAGCGCCCCCGAATGGACGTGGCCGACGGTCCAATCGGTGTAGTGCGAGAGCGCGTTCACCTGGCGGATCGACATGAGCGGACCCTCGAAGGTGCTCATGCCGTAGAAGGCCACCGCGACCACGAGGAAGCGCAGCACGGGATCGGTGCGCAATTTGTCCCAAGCCCCCGAGAGGGTCATGAGGCCGTTGATCATGCCGCCCCACGACGGCATCCAGAGCATGACCGAGAAGGTCATGCCGAGCACTTGTGCCCAGTCGGGCAAGGCCGTGAAGTGGAGGTGATGCGGTCCGGCCCAAATGTAGAGGAAGATGAGCGCCCAGAAGTGGATGATCGAGAGCCGGTAGCTGTACACCGGCCGCTCGGCCTGCTTCGGCACGAAGTAGTACATGATGCCGAGGAAGCCGGCGGTCAGGAAGAAACCGACCGCGTTGTGGCCGTACCACCACTGGGTGAGCGCGTCCTGTACACCGGCGAACAGGGAATAGGATTTCGCACCGAGAAGGGAGACCGGGACCGCCAGGTTGTTGACGATGTGCAGCATCGCCACCGTGACGATGAACGCCAAATAGAACCAGTTCGCGACGTAGATGTGCGGCTCTTTGCGGTTCAGGATGGTGCCGAAGAAGACGACGAGATAGACCACCCAGACGAGCGTGAGCCAGAGGTCGGCGTACCATTCGGGCTCGGCGTATTCGCGGCTCTGCGTGACGCCCGTGACGTAGCCCACCGCCGCCATGACGATGAAGAGCTGGTAGCCCCAGAACAGGAAGGTCGCGAGCAGCGGCCCGCCGAAGAGCGGCGCCCGGCAGGTGCGCTGGACCACGTAGAGCGAGGTGGCCATGAGCGCGTTGCCGCCGAAGGCGAAGATCACCGCCGAGGTGTGGACCGGCCGCAGCCGGCCGAAGGTGGTCCACTCGAGACCGAGATTGAGGACCGGGTAGGCGAGCTGGAAGGCGATGTACGTCCCGACCGAGAAGCCCACGATCCCCCAGAACACGGTGGCGATCGTGAACCACCGGACGACGTCCTCGTTGTAGGCCGGTGTTGCGGCCTCGACCCGACCCAAAGCGATGCTGGCCATGCAGCGCTCCTCGACGATTGCCACGGACCCGCGACCGCCCGCGCGGCCGAACCCGTGCGGTGCTTCTCGGCCAGGGGAGTTAAGAGGTCCTTGATCTACATCAAAATCCCCTGCGACCATTGGCGCTAGGAGGCGGACGCGCTGGGCGCCGTGCCCGGCCCTCGCTAAAATCGCGACGGAGCAGGGGAGAGGTCCGAGATGGCGGAAGCGGTGGCGGCCGGCGGCGCGCCGGTGATCCGGATCCGGCGGATCGAGCTCGATCAGCCCTGGACGTGGCTCGCCAAGGGCTGGCAGGATTTCCGCGCGAACCCGGCGCTCGGCGTCTTCTACGGCTCGCTCGCCGCGGTGACCGGCTATCTCATCCTCGTGGGCCTCTGGTGGGCCGGCATGCTCTACCTCGTCCTGCCGCTTTTGGGCGGCTTCCTCATCGTCGGGCCGGCCCTCACGGTCGGGCTCTACGAAGCCGCCCGGCGGCGCGAGGCCGGGCAGATGACGACCTTCTTCGAGGCGCTCGCCGCGTTCCAGCGGAACCCGAGCCAGATCGCCCTCATGGGGGTGGCCCTCTTGCTCTTGATGTTCGCCTGGGCGCGCCTCGCGGCGATGCTGTTCATGCTCTATTTCGGCGGTAATCCGCCCTCGTTCGAGAACCTCTTCGCCCAGACCTTCCTCGAGCCCGAGGCCCTGCCGTTCCTCGTGATCGGGACGGGCGTGGGCGGAATTCTGGCGTTCGTCGCCTTCTCGATGAGCGTGATCTCGATCCCGCTTCTGCTCGACCGGCCCGAGGTCAACGTCATCGAGGCGATCATCAAGAGCTTCGAGGCGGTGCAGGTCAATTTCTTCCCGCTCTTGTTCTGGGCCGCCCTGATCGTCGTCTTCACGATCGCGGGCCTCGTGACGCTGTTCCTCGGCCTCGTGGTGGTGCTGCCGCTCTTGGGCTTCGCCTCCTGGCACGCCTATCGCGATCTGGTCGAGCCGGTCGGGCGGTGAGGTCGGCCATGGCGACGCGCGGAGCCGAGACGGTCGGGTCGGGCGAAGGGGGACGTGGCGGGATGGGGGCGGCGATCTACGGCGGCGTGATGGGGCTGTTGGCGATCCTCGGCCTCTTCATCGCGGCGGGCGCGCACGACAGCGCGATCCACCTGGCGGGCTGGTTGCTGTTCCTGTTCGGCCTGGTCAACATCTTCGTGCTGATCCACAAGCTCACCGAGCCGCCGCGTCGCAGCTGAACGAACGGCTCAGCGCGCCTCGAGAACGACCCGGCACTCGGCCGGGAGCTCGGCCAAGGTGATCGGCCGCGGCGGCGGCCC
>Ga0197142_1004951_pt1 | contig 10597 bp, 7 predicted proteins | sample GBS60_MetaG_FD_148614 | JGI IMG/M metagenome (GOLD analysis project Ga0197142, IMG submission 148614) | Sediment microbial communities from Great Boiling Springs, Gerlach, Nevada, United States - GBS 60_MetaG | ecosystem: Environmental > Aquatic > Thermal springs > Hot (42-90C) > Sediment...
TTCTTTCATCATCTTAGAAATTGTCGGACCAAGCGCTGGGTCTGTCGCATAGATGAACATGCCATCGTACTTGTTCGCCACGATGGTTTCCGCGATGCTCAGCGACTTGTTGGCATCGAAGTTGGCATCGAAAACATCTAGAGTCATCCCCAACTCTTTGGCGAACTCCTGCGCGCTTTCAGCCACTTCGCGCGTGTAGTCTTGGGACATAATAATCATGTTCAACGCCAAGCGATACGGTCTCTTGGGCTCGGGTATCCCAGGTGGAAGAATATCGTACATGCGCGCATCAGTCAGCCAGCGGTAAATGGCCGGATAATCGTTGACCTCGGGTGTGGGTATCGGGGTCGGTGTCATCATCGGCTCCGCTGTAGGGGTGGCGTCCTCTTGAGGGGGCATAGCTTGGGCGATGCCTGCTATCAGGATGAGCGTCGCCGCTGTTAATGTCAGGAGAAAGGCAACCTTGCTGATTCGCTTTACAAAGTGTTTCATCTTTTTCCTCCCTTGGTTTCTTTATTGCTCATCGTTGTTGCACTTCTTGAATCGCTACACTTTGCATCTATGAACAGACCTGATCGAACAACCAACGGTTAAATCGCGATGTGGCCTCACCCCCTTTACTTCCGGCTTAGTTGTGCCTAAATACCTCCATGCGAAACCGTCCATCATCCAATCCCAAGCAGCCGACCCTACTTGGGATGGTGGACGACTAATACACTCCATAGCGATGAATGGCATTTAACATAGCAATGTAGTTTTCATGAGGTACGAAATTGGTGATGCTGTGACTGGAACCCGCGATGTACCTTCCGCCGGGCTTGAGCACATCCATATGTTCTTTGACATCCCGCTCTACATCCTCAGGAGTGCCGTGTACTAGCGGCCATTCCACGTCAATGTTGCCACTCAGCGTAAGTCTGCTCCCGAAGCGCTTTTTATAATCTCGATAATCAATGCCATATGGATCCATCGGATTAATGCCATCCACCCCGATATCTATCAACCACTCCACTGCATCATCAATCTTGCCGTCACTGTGGAACATTACCGGTATACCTCTGTTCACCGCCGGCGCGATGATGCGTGCCATGCGGTGCAGCCATATTTCCTTGAATAAGGCAGGAGGGATCATCAACCCGTTTTTCCAGGCAAAGTCGTCGGCAACATAGAGAATGTCTATCCCCTCCTTTACCGCCGCTTCCGAGAGCTTCTCAAAGTAGACTGTGCTGACTTCCAACATTTCTTCTACCAGGTCGCGTTGCTCATAGCACATCATCATAAAATCGGTTAATCCAACTACCATCTCATACAACGTTTGGAGGATACAGCCACCTAACAGCATCACCCCAATGCGCGTGCCTTTCACAGCTTCCTTATACTCGCGGATATACTGTAAGCGATCCTCGATGTCTGCCTCACCAGGTAGCACCAGAGCTTCCCAGTCTTGACGCGTCTTGACGCTGCGATCCGCCACCGTCTTAAGCGTGCCGTCAGGCGTGCGCTTCTTGAACGGTGTCCATAGTGCCTCGATAACCATCACATCCTGACCGGTCAGCTGGCAGAACTCCAGAAAGTCAGCCGCTTTCATCGGCCGTCCGACAGCCTCACCGGCGCCCTTGGCCGGGTCACCACCGTATGACAGGGTGTTTCCTGCCTGACGTCCCAACAACTTGGCCACATGTTGGTCGTCAACCAGGTTCTCAAAATTGGGAACGCGGTCCACCGGTTTGCCTTTGAGCGCAGCTTTCAGTCGCTCGACATCCGGTTCACCTATATAAGGCTCCAATTGCATCAGAGCACCTCCTGATTCTTAAGTCGAGCGGCTAACTTTTCGTTGACAATGCGAGCTGCGGTCCCCGCATCCGGCGCATAAATATCGGCTTGCCACTCGTCTGCGTTGCGCTGCGTCACGGGTGCTCCGCCGACTGCGATCAGGAGTCCCTCGCGCAGACCGGCTTCCCGCAGTGCATCAATGGTGCGCGGGATGTTCACCATAGTTGTGCTCAGCAGCGCTGAGAAGCCAACGACTGCCGGCTTGTGTGTCCGTACAGCCTCGACGAAACGTTCTGGGGCGACATCCACACCCAGATCTACCACCCGGTAGCCTGTGCCCTCCAGTGTGGCGACCACCAGATTCTTACCGATATCATGTAGATCACCTTGGACGGTACCGATCACCACGGTTTCCTGACGGGACGCAACACCTCCCTCGCCCAACAAGGGCCTTAAGTAAGCGATCGCACGTTTAGTGGCCTCGGCGGCCAAGATCAAGTCCGGCAGGAAAAACTCTGCTTTGGAGAATCGCATCCCCACTTCGTCCATTGCCGGTCGCAGAGCCTTTTCAATGATATCGGTCGCAGAGACACCTTCTTCCAAAGCTTGTCTCACCAGGCCCTCAACCTCATTGCGTTTGCCCTCAAGAACCACGTTGTAAATAGCGTCCAATATGCTCATAATTACTGCTCCTTCGCACTGCGATCTTTTAGCTCTCACATCTAACCGCGCCCCAGGCGATATTTGAGATACTCCACATACTCGCAGAAGTTGGGCCACGAGATGTTTGGGGGCACACTGTGATCCAGCTCGGGAATGTAACCTCCGTCCTCCACCAGCGGCATCACACGATCCACTTCGCGACGCATTACTTCACCGCCTGGTACCAGAGCACGTTTGTCAATACCACCCATAATCACGAGGTCATGTCCATAAGTCTGTCGCACTTTGAGGACATCCATACCGGACTGCACCTCAAAAGGCCAGAGCATATTGATGCCTGATTCGAGCCAGAGGGGTATCAGCTTGGTGATGTTGCCGTCGCTATCGAGACCAATGTACTTGATCCCTTGACTGCGCAGCCAATCGTTTACGCGGCGATAGTGTTTAAGGGCAAACTTACGAAACAATTTTGGATCGATCAGCGAGTCATGGTTATAAGCCATGTCCTCCCAGTACCAGAATACATCAAAGTCCGTATATTTCATGACCTCTGCTGTAATCTCGATGATGCGATCAGCGCGCTCTTCCATCATGCGCTCTATCAATTTGGGATTGTCATAAAAGGCCAAGCAGAGGTTTTCCAGCCCCATCATATTGCGTAATGGCCCGAAGAACCCACCCCAGCGGTCGGCCCAACACAAGCGAGGGTGTTCATCTAGGTTCTCCTTGTCGTCCAGTTCACCGATCTGATTAGCTTCTGACTCGACCGCTGTGATGTTTGCTGCGCCGGCGACGCCTCGTAGTTTGCCTTTTCTAACCTGTTCCTGCCACTCCCTGGGAAAGCGCTCTTGAGGATTCAACGCCAATCGCTCCGCCGCAAATTTTTCGAAGTCCTCCAAGTTCTCCACAGGAAATTTGACAAACTGAGGCATGCTGGTATCCGCATGCTCTTTAAATTCGCGCATCAGGATGCCTTCGTGGTTAATGTAAAGCTTGGTACGCTCATCCTCCTCGATCACCTGATATTCGAAAGGTGGCACCGGTCCATACCAGGGATCTACCCGCAACAGCTCATCCAGTCCAAAGCGCTGCGGCAATCCCTCGCCATGCCACCCCAGGGTGGGTCCTTCATAACCCTGGGTGCGCCATACCAATTCTGTCTCTGGCCACACGAAGGCATATGCGCGTACCCAGGGCACATCGACCGGCTGAAACTCCAATGTTCTCAGAAACCTTTCACGAGACGTCATCATAATAGTGGTTTCTCTCCTGAGTATTTTCAGAGGATAAATCGTGCATACTGATAGCGCTTCTCACGGGTTCTCTTCCGGGTAGTAGTGATACAGGTTCTCGCGCGTGATGTAGACATGGCGTGTGTAAAGTGCTGGCGGCACCGGTTCACCACGCAGAATGCGCAAGGCAGCATCCAATAACCTCTCGCCATACTGCTCGGGAAAGTAAGCCGTGGTGCCGATAAAAGGAAAATCTGGGCGACGCAACGCTGCGCGGCCGATGCGGTCGGCATTCTGCCCCACCCCTACGATCTGGCCGAGACGGCCCGCACGTTCAAAAGCGGTTAGCGCACCGACGGCTGCATCATCATTAATGGCGATAATTGCCACACGAGCGTTATCCGGGATGTGCGGTAGATAGGCGTTCATAGCAGGTATCACGTCCTCGAAGATCACCGGGCTGTCAATGACCAGTGTCCTTTCAGCTTCGACCGGACCCAGCACAGACATCAATCCGTCCAACTCTCCTTGCAGACGTGCACCGCCCAACGGACCTACACGCAGCGCATCCAGTCGGATTAAGAGGTCAAAATGGCCTGTCCAGTTCTGCTTAATCCAATGGCCTAAGCCTTCGCCAGCCATATGCCCGGCCCGATAGTTGTCTGCACCGAAGAAAGTGGCGCCGGGCATTGGTACATCCACGGCGATCGCAGGGATCCCGGCTCGATTCAGTTTGTCCATAATGACGTTGCCGATTGCAGCGTCCAGCTGGAACTCAATCACCAGATCCACCCGATTGGCTACGAACCACTCGGCATTCTCCAAAGCCCTTTGGCTATCCAAAGCATTGTCCCGGATGAGCAGTTCCACATTTCCTAGACGGGCTGCGGCCCTCTCTAAGCTCGCTCGCACATCATGGGTGAAGCTCATCCTCTCCGTAGCATTGCCAAAGCCGATACGATAACGTCTGCTATTTACGAAAGAGGAAATCGGTTGCAAAGTTTCAACAGAAGTGGAACCCACTACAGTGATGGGACACCCGACCATCCGTCGCAAGACAGCCAATTTGTCACGCGACACGGCCTCATCCACTACTATCCAATTGAGCTGGTTCAGACTGGCAAAGCGAAAGGTGCCTTTCTTATCGAATTTGGTGTGATCAACCAGAGCAATTACCTGGCGTGAGAGCTTGACCAGCTGCGCTTTGAGCGCAGCTTCGTCCATGTCGTTCTCGGTTAAATCCTCATCAACCGAAAAACCTGAGCACGAGACAAAACATTTGCTGGCGCGGAATCCGCTCAACAGTTCGGGGTTCAACTCACCGATCAGGGCGTTGCCATCGGACCGCACAGTGTTAGCAGCCAGAATCACTTTATTGGTAGGCTCGCGCGCCAACAGCAATGCAGATTGTAGACCGTTCGTCACCACCGTGAGGTAGCGTCGTTCGCGCAAAAAGCCGGCGAGATGGTAAGCGCTGGTACTGGCATCCAGAATGATCGCGTCACCATCTTGCACTAAACTGGCCGCCCAGCGTGCAATATTTTGTTTCTCCAAATGGTTAGAGCGCGCACGCATAGAGAAGGCCATATCCTGCACAGTGGGCCTGTTGAGAGCAACGGCACCGCCGCGCACACGCCGCAATAGACCACGCTGATCCAGCGCAGAGAGGTCAGTGCGGATCGTGTTGGCAGACACACCAAAGCGCCTGGCAACGTCCTCGACGCTTATTTCACCGCTTTCGTTGAGCAGCGCTAGGATCGCTTGACGGCGACGATGTGTGTCCATCACCAGCAACGTTCTCCTCATTTGACCCACAAGTAGTGAAGGATAGCGACAGCCGACACGGACCGGTGGACGTCATTCACCCCAGTAGTTGCTGGGATTCGCCCTGGGGATAGAGGTATAACCAAGAGAGTGCACAAAGGATTTACATTGATCTCTTCAACAATGAAGGTTTCTTGAGCGACCATTTCCAACCTTTGGAAACGACATCTTGGTCGTCGCAATGACCAAGGATATGCTTGTTCCTTTGTTTGAGTATCTTTTGTTGTTACACTGTGGTAAGCTTGTTATTTGATTGTAATTACCTTGTGAAAGATTGTACCACACTTCCGTTTCTTTGTCAATAGGGGTCCAGATGGGGAGGCCCAGGAATATCACAGGTTGCGACGGGTCGCTTTGGGGGCTGTGGCGCGATGCCATCCAGGCCTTTCTGACAGAGATGGTGCACAATTCAGCGACTTTTTCAACACCCTCCACTCTCAGTTTGCATTTTCTTCCTTTTCATGCTATTATTCAGGAAGTTACCAGAGAGGAAAGATTTCACCCAACCGAGTTGGGCATGATCCAGTCATTGGATCGGTCTCGCAGGTGATCAGGAGGATGGTGTGGCTCTGAAAAAAGAAGAGAAGCAGGCGATCATCAACGCCTATCATATTCACCCCAACGACACCGGTTCCCCGGAAGTGCAGATTGCGTTGCTGACGAAGCGCATCAATCAGCTGATTGAGCACCTCAAGACACATAAGCACGACGAGGACTCACGGCGTGGGCTGTTGCAGCTGGTTGGCCAGCGCCGTCGCCATCTGGCTTACCTCAGCCGCAAGGATGTGGCGCGTTACAAAGATGTGATCGAGCGGCTTGGACTGCGCAAGTAGGACATGCTTACTCTACAACAGATTACCGGGCAGATCAGCAACCGACTGCCTTCCCGCATGACCGGTGGGCACGTTGGTGGATGAGGCTGCAGCTGAGAAGAGGGATCACAGTATGTCCTACCCCCCCGAAAACTATCGCTTTGTGGCGCGCGTTGCCGACGCCGATGTGATCTTTGAAACCGGACGTTTGGCCACCCAAGCAGGCGGGGCTGTGCTGGCACGCACTGGCGATACCGTGCTGCTGGCGACCGCGACCGCTGCCGAACAACCACGCGAAGCGGTCGACTTCTTCCCGCTGAACGTGGATTACGAGGAGCGCCTCTATGCGGCCGGACGCATCCCCGGCAGCTTCTTCCGACGGGAAGGAAAACCCAGCGAAGAGGCCATCTTGCTATGTCGGCTGGTGGACCGCCCGTTGCGTCCGCTCTTCCCCAAGGGAGCACGCAACGAGGTCCACGTGGTGATTACCGCGCTCTCCTCGGACTGCGAAAACCAGATCGACATCCTGGCGATCAACGCCGCTTCGGCGGCGCTGATGATCTCGGGCATCCCCTTTGCCGGACCAATCGGCGCTGTGCGCGTCGGCTTGATCAATGACCAACTGGTGATCAATCCGTTGGCCAGTCAGATGAAAGAGAGCGCGCTGGACTTGCGTGTGGCGGGCACCGAGGATGCCATTTTGATGGTTGAGGCGGGCGCCAACGAGGTGCCAGAAGCGCGCCTCCTGGAAGCTCTGCGCGTCGGGCATGAGGCCATTCAGGACCTCATCCGGGCGCAAAGGGAGATGGCTGCTCAGGTGGGCAAGCCACCGATGTCGTTTACGATCTCCGAAGTGTCACCTGAGGTGCGCACCAAAGTGTCCGAGTACCTGAACGGGCGCATCGCACCAGTTCTGGGCGGCAGCAAGAAAGAAAACGAACAGGCGCTCAAACAACTGCGTGAAGAGCTGGTGCAACATTTCGCCGAAGACGAAACCATGCCCCCCCAAGAAGTGTTGCAAGCCTTCGAAGAAGAGCTGCGCCGTGTAGTGCGCGAACGCATTCTCTATGAGGGCATCCGCCCTGACGGGCGCGCCCCCACCGAAATCCGTCCCATCTATTGCGAAGTCGGGCTGTTGCCGCGTACGCACGGCTCTGGCCTGTTCATGCGCGGCGAGACTCAAGTGCTGACCATCACCACCCTGGGCACGCCCCGCGAAGAGCAAACGCTGGACACGTTGGGGCCTCAGGAGACCAAGCGCTATATGCACCATTACAACTTCCCGCCATATTCCACCGGTGAAGTAGGGCGTATGGGCAGCCCCAGCCGGCGCGCCATCGGCCACGGCGCTTTGGCCGAGCGCGCTTTGCTGCCCGTCATCCCATCCGAAGACGAATTCCCCTACACACTGCGCCTGGTCTCTGAGGTGCTCTCCTCCAACGGTTCCACTTCGATGGCCAGCGTCTGTGGCAGCACACTTTCTCTCATGGATGCCGGCGTGCCCATCCGCGAACCGGTGAGCGGTGTGGCGATGGGATTGGTCACGGACGGCGAGCGGCATGTCGTGCTGACGGACATCCAGGGCATGGAGGATGCCTTAGGCGACATGGACTTCAAGGTCGCCGGCACGCGCAACGGCGTCACTGCGCTGCAAATGGATATCAAGATCCGCGGGTTGAGCTATGATCTGATGAAAGAGGCGCTCGCCCAAGCGCGCGAAGCCCGCCTCTATGTTCTGGAACGCATGCTGCAAACGATCGACAAGCCGCGTCCCCATCTGTCCCCCTATGCACCGCGCATCATCACCATCCATATTGATCCGGACAAGATCGGAAAGGTGATCGGCCCGGGCGGCAAGGTGATCCGCTCCATTCAGGAAGAGACCGGCACCAAGATTGACATCGAAGAGGACGGCTCGGTGTATATCGCCTCGAGTGATAGCGAGGCGAGCGAGCGCGCCATCGAGATGGTGCGCGCCTTGACGGAAGAGGCACAGGTGGGTAAAATCTATACCGGTAAGGTCGTGCGTATCACAGACTTCGGTGCCTTTGTGGAAATTCTGCCAGGCGTGGACGGCATGGTGCACATCAGCCAACTTGCGGACTACCGCGTGCCGCGCGTGGAAGACGTGGTGCGCGTGGGCGATGAGATTATGGTGATGGTCACCAGCATCGATCCCGACGGCAAGATCCGTCTGTCACGCCAGGCGGTTTTAGAAGGCTGGACGGTCGAGGAAGCGCAGCGTGCCGATTGGCAGCGTGCATCGGTCCGCACGCCCAGCGCAGCGCGCGAGCGAGGGGGTGACAGCCGCACCGCGCGCCCAAGTTCAAAGAGCCCAGGCAAACCCAGTCCGGGCAAGCAGCCACCTCGGCGGAAATAAGCGGTAAAACATTAGGGAAGAGATCGGTTGCATGATGACAGAGCTGCCACACCCACGGTCGGGTCACCCGCTTTCGCCACCGCAGCGTGACCTGGCACGTCACAGTGGTGATGACACGGTGCCCTCGGCGCGGCCTCCCCGTGCCAGGCACCTGGCGGTCAGATCACAACCGGTGTGGCGACACCCCACCCAGCCGATCACCCAAACAAGCATTGCGGAAGCTTCGGCGCTCTACCCTGCACGCTCCCGAGTATGGGAACGCCCCAGCGACTTTCACCCTGCCTGGCGTTCCATAGCCCGTGGATTGCGGATATTGCTGGAGACCATTGTCCCGGCAATGATGGTCGCGCTCGCTATCAATCTCTTCGTCGCCCAAGCGACTCGCGTCCATGGCCAAAGTATGGAACCGACCTTGCACAGTGATCAGCGATTGGTGGTGGAGAAACTTTCCTATAGCAGCTGGTTGCACCTGCGTTCTCCCCAGCGTGGTGATGTGGTAGTGCTGCGCATCAACGGGACAGATGAGCTGTTGATCAAGCGGGTGATCGGCCTTCCCGGTGACCAGGTCGAGATCCGCGACGGTCAAGTGTTTGTCAATCACCAGATGCTCGATGAACCCTACGTCGTCTTTCCTGCCGACGGGGATTATGGCCCCATTGACGTCCCTCCATTGCACCTCTTCGTCTTAGGAGACAATCGCAACTTCTCCAATGATTCGCGCACCTTTGGTCCTGTTCCGATGAGGAACGTGGTCGGGCGAGCGTGGTTCTCCTACTGGCCGCCCGATACAATGGGGCCGGTGCAATAAGCGGGTTGCCAAAAAGTCTCCACGGGCAACTCGCGGGCAAATAGTTTATAAAACCGAGCACAGAGCATTCGTCGCGGAGAGGCGAGCGAAGCGGCCGCTTCAGCCCTCACAGTGTCCGCTCTGTGCGCCTTTTGATTTTTAGGAAGGGGGTGGTGGATGCGCGATTCAGATTTTGCATTTTAATTCACATAAGTCGTTGTTCGAAGTCTCGTACACAGGCCGCTATCCAAAATTCAGAAATGGGGGGAGACCAACCATGTACAGCTCGAGAGCATTTTCCATATTATTGCTGATTGCGCTGCTAACAATGTCGTTGGTAGCGGCCCGTCAACCGCTGGCTGTGTCGCTCGTCACCACGCTGCCTGCGACCGCCACGGATCCACAGGTGTTCAAAGTGACCTTCATGCTGGCCGACTCGCCCACCGACAATGGCTGGAACGCAGCCCATTACCGAGGCATCACTCAGCTGAAAACGCTCGGCGAGGTGATTGAGAGCAGTGGCCTTTCCTTTAAGGTCAAGCTCGCGGATGGACGCATCCTGGACGTGAGCGTGATTGAGAAGGTGGGCTACAGCGATGCGGATATCGAGCGCGTGTTGCGCTCGGCACTGGAGAAGGGCGCCCAGATGGTCTTCGGCACCTGGTGGGATTCGCAGTGGGCCTTGTCCCGCCTGGCAGAGGAGCGCGCCGACGTGCTGTTTGAACACTGTAGTGGCTATCCGATGACCAAGAGCAACGGCCGCAATCTCGCCACTTATTTTATCAAGCAAGAGCAAGGGGATTACGTTGCCGGCTATGTGGTGGGGCGGCTGGGTTACAACAAGGTCGGACTGGTGGGTACCCATCCCATCCCCGAACCGGTGCGCGGCATCAACGGCTTCACATTAGGAGTGCAGCGCGGACTGCAAGAAGCCGGCCAGGATCCTAAGACGGCCGAGGTGCGTGTGGTCTGGATCAACAGCTGGTTGGATGTCCAAAAAGAACAGCTCGCTGCGGATGGCCTCATCGCTGAGGGATACAAGGTCATCCGCCAGATGGCTGACACCCCCTATAGCAGCCAGACCGCCTGCCAGGAGCCGGGGGTGATTGCCGTGGGATATGGCACC
>Ga0197142_1004952_pt1 | contig 10597 bp, 7 predicted proteins | sample GBS60_MetaG_FD_148614 | JGI IMG/M metagenome (GOLD analysis project Ga0197142, IMG submission 148614) | Sediment microbial communities from Great Boiling Springs, Gerlach, Nevada, United States - GBS 60_MetaG | ecosystem: Environmental > Aquatic > Thermal springs > Hot (42-90C) > Sediment...
GAAGACCGTGACTGTGGAGGCGAGGTGATGGGAAGCACCTTCGGGCGTCTGTTCCGGATTACGACCTGGGGCGAGTCGCATGGCCCGGCGATCGGAGTGGTTATCGACGGCTGCCCAGCGGGACTCGAGCTCTCTGAGGAGGTGATCCAGCGCGATCTCGACCGACGCCGGGTGGGCCAGAGCAAAGTGACTTCACCGCGCCAGGAGCAAGACCGGGTTACCATCCTCTCAGGGGTATTCGAGGGCAAGACGACCGGCGCACCGATCGCGCTGATCACCTACAACGCTGATGCCGACTCGAGCAAGTATGAGCCGTTGCGTGACGTGTTCCGTCCAGGCCATGCCGACTACACCTACTGGGTCAAGTACGGACACCGCGACCACCGTGGGGGTGGGCGGTCGAGCGCGCGCGAAACGTGGGGGCGGGTGGCGGCGGGGGCGGTCGCTCGGCAGTTCCTCCGCACGGTGGCTGGTATCGACGTGTACGGCTTCGTGCGCGAGCTGGCGGGCATCCGGATCGAGACGTTCGACCGTGCGGAGATTGACCGGAACGTGGTGCGCTGCCCCGATCCGGTGGCAGCGGAGAAGATGGTGGCCGCAATCCTCGCGGCGAAGGAACAGCAGGACAGTGTCGGCGGGATCGTGGAAGTCGTCGCCGAGAATGTGCCTCCCGGCCTCGGCGAGCCGACCATGGACAAGCTTGATGCCGTGATCGGCTATGCCATGTTGGGCATCCCAGCGATCAAGGGGGTGGAGATCGGCGAAGGGTTCGCTAGCACGCGCATGCGCGGTCACGAGCACAACGACGAGTTCTATCTTCAGGACGGACGCGTGCGAACTGTCTCCAATCACGCGGGCGGCATGCTCGGCGGCATTTCCAATGGTGAGCAGATCGTCGTCCGCCTGGCGGTCAAGCCGACCTCGTCGGTGGCGCGCCCACAGCGGACGGTGGACGTCTATGGAAACGAGCGGGTCATCACGGTTGAGGGCCGCCATGACCCCTCGATCTGCCCGCGGGTGGTACCGGTAGCCGAGGCGATGTTACTCCTGGTTCTCGCTGACTTCTACCTGCTCAACCGGGCATCGCGCGTCTGGCTGTCTCCGTGAGCGTTGTGCTCCCTCGCTCTCCATGCGGCGAGATGGTCGGTCAGGCGCGGCCGAGCGCGGCCGCGAGCCGCTCGAAGAAGTCGGGAAAGGTCTTGGCCACGCAGCTCGGGTTGTCGATCGTGATGCCAGGCACCCGGCAGCCGAGGATCGCGAAGCTCATCGCCATCCGGTGATCGTCGTAGGTCCGGACGATTCCCGGGCGGATGACCGAGGGATAGACGGCCAGTCCGTCGGAGAACTCCTCCACGACCACGCCGAGCCGGCGCAGCTCGGTGACGAGGGCGTGGAGCCGGTCTGTCTCTTTGTGCCGGATGTGCGCCACGTTGCGGATCACCACCGGGCCGCTCGCCAGCGGCGCGATCGCGGCGAGTGTCTGCACGGTGTCGGAGATCCCGTTCATATCGACCTCCACACCGCTCAGCCGCGGTGGGCCCTCGACCGTGAGCGTGTCGGCAGTCCGAATGACGTGACACCCCATCTGCTCGAGGACGTCGACGAAGCGCGTGTCCCCTTGCGCGGAGCGGGTGCCGAGGTTCCGTACGCGCACGCGCCCTCCGGTGACGGCTGCCAGGGCGAAGAAATAGGAGGCGGCCGAGGCGTCCGGCTCTACCGTGTACGCGCGCCCTCGGTAGCCTTGGCCACCGGGCACGACAAACCGGTGCTCCTCCTCGCGGACGACGCTGGCGCCGAATGCCTGCATCGTCTCGATGGTGAGCTCGACATACGGTTGTGAGACCAACTTTCCCTCGACCTCGATCTCCAGTCCCTGTGGGGTACACGGACCGACCATCAGAAGGGCGCTCAGATACTGACTACTGAGCGTTCCCGGTAACCGGACCTGGCCCCCAGCCAGGCCACGCGCGCGCACCAATACCGGTGGGCAGCCGTTCCCGTCGACGGAGCGAGCGTCAACCCCCAGCTGGCGCAGGGCCTCGAGGAGCGGCTCGATCGGGCGCTGCCGCATCCGTGGTACCCCATCGACTCGGTACTCGCCGTGGCCAAGCGCCAGCACGGCGGTCAGGAAGCGGGCGGTTGTACCGGAGTTGCCGACAAAGCATTCCGCACGCGTGGCCGGAATCGTACCGCTCTTTCCCTCGACGATGAACGTCAGCCGAGCCGGATCGCCGTGCACTGGGATGCCCAATCGCTGCAGTGAGTCGGCCATCACCTCAGTGTCCTCGCTGAAGAGGGCACCGCTGAGCTCCGAGATCCCCTCGGCGAGCGCCGCCAGTACCAGCGCGCGGTTGGTATAGCTCTTCGAGCCCGGCAGTGCCACTTCGACATCGATTGGTCCGCGAGCTGGTTCGAGCGTGATTGACGGAGGATAGGTGCGACCCGGTCCCATCGCTGCTCCTAGTGGTAGCGGATCTCCCATGAGTAGGGGATGTCCGGCGTATCGTAGGGGAGACGGTACTCGTCGGGGTCGTCCGGGTTGTAGGGTTCGGTCGGGAAGTTCAGCAGCAAGCACGGCTCGGTGCCGATGTTCTTGAAGCCGTGAGCGACTCCCGGCGGGATCTTGAGCACGATCCGATTGTCGTCTCCCAGGAAGAACTCGTCGAGCTCCCGGTAGGTGGGCGAATCCGGACGCAGGTCGAAGAGTGGCACCTTGATCATCCCTCGCACACAGGCGAAGTAGTCGGTCTGCTTCAAGTGCCAGTGCCAAGCGCGGATCACGCCGGGATAGGAGACCGAGACGTAGCACTGGCCGAACTTTTCGAAGAAGGGGTCATCGCAGCGGATCAGCTCGGTCAATGAGCCGCGCTCGTCCACATGCGTCACCAATCGCTTGATCTCGACCCCCTCAATCACTCCAGCCCTTCGCCTCCCATCTCGGCCCGTTCGACCGCTGACGCCGTCGTCTTGACGCGACGATCCGGCAGTATACCAGAGCTATCATCTCACGCTCGACGCGCGACGACGAGCATTAGCGCACTCTCGTCGTCCAGTGGATCGAGCTGGTAGGAGCCGAAGATGCCCTCGAGAGCGAAACCGGTGCCTTCCAGCAGCAGCTCGAGCTCGTAGCGATGGACGTACCGCAACAGGTAGCTGACTGCCAGGCGGCTGATAAGGCCGCTGGGATCGCGGCGATCATAGAACAGCCGGGTCTCGATGGTCTGCTCGACTGGCGAGGCGCGCCGTGCCGAGAAGCGCTCGAGGACACTCCCATCGGGCAGTGGCCAGGCATGATCGTAGAGGAGCCGGCCGTCCCAGTCGCTGAGCTGAGCCGGTGTCGGGTGGAGGAGGTCGAGCACGAGCAGGCCGCCCGGACGCAGTACCCGGTGGATGTGGGAGAGAGCCGCACGCTGCCCTGCGCGAGTCTGCACGTGGAGAAAGGCGTTCACCGCCAGGATCGCCAGGCTGTAGACACGCGCTGGAAACTGGTCGAGCGCGGTGAAATCAGCCCGATAGAGCCGGACGTGCTCGATGCCCTCGCGGGACAGGCGGTCTGCCGCTCGCGCCAACATCGCAGGCGAGCGATCTACGCCGTCAACCTGGAATCCGGCCCGAGCCAGCGGCACCAGCAACCGGCCAGTTCCGCAGCCGAGCTCCAGCACCGGAGACCCGGTGCGCTGGGCGAACGCGAGGTAGACGTGCACGTCCTCGGTAAAGGCATCGAATTCCAGGTCGTAGTACTGGGCGATGACCTCGTAGGGATCGTCTACCTGCTCCATGGGCGAGATTGTACCTACTGGACATCGCTGTCGGGGTGAGCGGCCACGACGCAGGGAGACGCGCGAGGCCACACGGTCGGTGCCATTCTGTCAAACTCGTACAGGTGTTCGGTGTCTGCTCAGCAGCGCTGCTAGAATTGCGGTGTGTCCGTTCGGACACCGGAAGGGTGGGGGCACGACCGCGATGGCGAGCGACAAGATCATCATCCGTGGCGCGCGTGAGCACAACTTGAAGAACATCGACCTCGAGATTCCGCGCGACAAGCTAGTAGTGTTCACCGGGCTTTCTGGCTCTGGCAAGTCCAGCCTCGCCTTCGACACGATCTACGCCGAGGGACAGCGGCGCTACGTTGAATCGCTCTCCGCCTATGCACGGCAGTTCCTCGGCCTGATGGAGAAACCTGACGTCGACCAGATCGAGGGGCTCTCCCCGGCCATCTCGATCGACCAGAAGAGCGCGAGCCGCAACCCGCGCTCGACGGTGGGTACCCAGACCGAGATCTACGACTACCTTCGGCTCCTGTTCGCGCGCATCGGCCAGCCTCATTGCCCCCAGTGTGGGCAGCCTATCGCATCTCAGACTGTTCAGCAGATGGCCGAGCAGCTCGAAGCGTTGCCGGAGGGGACGCGGCTGTTGCTCTTGGCTCCGCTGGTCAAGGACCGCAAGGGGGAGCACCAGACAGTACTCGACGAGGTGCGTCGCGCCGGTTTCACCCGGGTCCGGGTCGATGGTTCGGTGCGCGAGGTGGACGAACCGATCTCACTGGAGCGGTACCGCCGCCACACGATCGAGGTCGTCGTCGACCGCGTGGTTGTTCGCCGAGAGGACCCCGAGGAACGGCACGCGACCCATATCCGGCTCATCGAGTCTCTAGAGACTGCGCTGAAGCTCGCTGGTGGCACGGCGATCGCGCAGGTCGTCGACGGCGAGGAGCTCCGCTTTTCAGAAGCGTTTGCCTGCCTCCGGTGTGGTCTCAGCTTCAGCGAGCTTGAACCACGCAGCTTCTCGTTCAACAGTCCGCATGGCGCCTGTCCGGAGTGCGATGGCCTCGGTATTCGGCTCGAGTTTGACCCAGACCTGGTCATCCCCGACACCGAGCGATCGTTGGAGGAGGGAGCGATCGCACCCTGGGCGAGGGGCGGACCAGACAGCACCGGCTGGTACCAGGCGCTCTTGGGCGCGCTCGCCGAGCGTTATGGGTTTCGTACCGACGTGCCGGTGCGCCAGTTGCCGGAGCGAGTCATGCAGCTCATCCTGTACGGCGACCAGGGGCGGCCGATCACCGTCCGCTACCGAGCCCGCAGCGGTCGGACGCGTGCGTACACCGTGAGCTTTGAGGGGGTGATTCCCAGCCTGCGGCGGCGCTACGACAGCACCTCATCCGACTCGGTGCGGGAGGATATCGAGCAGTACATGGCAGCACGACCCTGCCCGGCTTGTGGTGGCACTCGGCTCAAGCCTGAGGCTCGGGCTGTCACCATCGCCGGGCGTTCGATCGTTGACATCACCCGGATGTCGGTTGGCGATGCGCTGCGGTTTTTCGAAGAACTGGCTGATGCCGAGCGGCCCCTCTTGAGTGAGCGCCAGCGCCTGATCGCCCACCAGATCCTCAAAGAGATCCGGACTCGGCTCCGTTTCCTGGTCGACGTCGGGCTTGACTACCTGACGTTGGAGCGACCGACCTCGACACTCTCGGGTGGTGAGGCGCAACGGATTCGGCTCGCCACCCAGATTGGCAGCGGGCTGATGGGCGTCCTCTACGTGCTCGACGAACCGAGCATCGGTCTCCACCCGCGTGACAACCAGCGGTTGATCCGCACTCTGCTCCGGCTGCGTGACCTGGGGAACACGCTCATCGTGGTCGAGCACGACGAAGAGACGATCCGCGCAGCGGACTGGGTCGTGGACATCGGCCCTGGTGCTGGGGAGCACGGCGGGCAGATCGTCGCCCAGGGTACGGTCGAGGACATCATGGCAGCGCCGGAGTCGATCACCGGCCAATTCCTTGCTGGGAAGCGGCAGATCCCGTTGCCTGCGCGCCGGCGGCCGGGCAACGGTAAGTGGCTGACAGTCAAAGGTGCCCGGGAAAACAACCTCAAGGGGATTGATGTCAGCTTTCCACTCGGCTGTTTGATCTGCGTCACCGGTGTCTCCGGATCTGGCAAGAGCACACTGGTGACCGACACGCTCTACCGCCGGTTGGCTCAGGTCTTCCACCGCGCCAAAGAGCGGCCCGGCCGACACGATACCATCCTGGGGCTTGAGCATCTGGACAAGGTCATCAACATCGACCAGAGCCCGATTGGCCGCACGCCGCGCTCCAACCCGGCGACCTACACCGGCGCCTTCACGCCGATTCGGGAGCTGTACGCCTCGCTGCCGGAGGCGCGGGCGCGAGGCTACACGCCGGGACGCTTTTCCTTCAACGTCAAGGGAGGGCGCTGCGAGGCCTGCCAAGGAGAGGGGATCATTGCGATCGAGATGCAGTTCCTGCCCGATGTCTACGTCCCGTGCGAGGTCTGCCACGGGAAGCGGTACAACCAGGAAGCACTCGAAATCGAGTACAAGGGCAAGAACATCGCCGACGTGCTCAACATGACCGTCGAAGAGGCGCTTGTCTTCTTCGAGAACATCCCGGCCATCCGCAGCAAGCTCCAGACCCTGCACGATGTCGGGCTCGGCTACATCCGGCTGGGCCAGCCGGCGACCACCCTCTCTGGCGGTGAAGCGCAGCGCGTGAAGCTCAGCACCGAGCTCAGCCGCCGAGCCACTGGCCGCACGCTCTACATTCTCGACGAGCCGACCACCGGGCTCCACTTCGCCGATATTGAGCGGCTGCTCACCGTCCTGCAGCGGCTCACCGATGCCGGGAACACGGTGATCGTCATCGAGCACCACCTTGACGTCATGAAGTGCGCCGACTGGATCATCGATCTGGGTCCTGAGGGAGGCGATGCCGGTGGGATGGTGGTGGCGACGGGTACCCCCGAGCAGGTGGCTCAAGACCCGCATTCCTTCACCGGGCGCGCGCTCCGCGCGGTTCTTCAGGTACCGGCACTGGCCGAGAGCTAGCATCACGGACGGTGGCTCGTCGAGGCGGACCCGGGTGCCGAGGTTTGACCTGGCGGGAGGCGCGTTCGCGCTGGTATGATTCGATGCGGACGAGGGGCAAGCGATCGGGTACCGCTGCGCGGCGAGGACATGTTGGAAAACGAGGCCGAACCTCAACAATCCCAATGGCGTCTCCAACCGAACGGGTACCGCCCCAACGGGCACTACCCAGTGCTGGTGCTCAACCAAAACTACGAGCCGCTTGACGTCTCGACCATTCGACGGGCGATCGTGTTGCTCCTCGCCGGCAAGGCAGAGCTGCTGGAGACGTACGAGCATGAGCTGGCCTCGGCCCAAGCCCGGTTCCCAGCGCCTGCAGTCATCCGGCTGATCTACCTCATCCGGCGCCCGCAACCGCGGGTCAAGCTCTGTCGCCGGGAAGTCTTCGCTCGCGATCAGTACACCTGCCAGTACTGTGGCACGCGCACGCACGATCTGACTCTGGACCATGTCGTACCGCGCTCGCGCGGTGGTGCTCATACCTGGGAGAACGTGGTCAGCGCCTGCCGGACATGCAACCACCGCAAGGGTGGCAAATCGCTGGGCGAGGCACGGATGCGGCTGCTTCGGCAGCCATATGAGCCGCGACCGGGGCGTTACTACTCAATTCAGCGGGCGCTGAATGCGCACGTGCATCAGTCCTGGTTCAAGTTCCTGCCTGAGCTTGACCTTCACCAGCTAAGCAGCCGATAACGCGTGAGACGGCGGGCCGGCCAGGGGCTGTCGCCTCAGGCCTGGTTGTCGATCGATCCTGGAGGGAGACCGATGCTTGATCTCCGGTTGATCCGCGAGCAGACCGATCTGGTTCGCCAGGCGCTCATCGCCCTCAACGCTGAAGCGCCCATCGATCACATCCTCGAGTTGGACGATCGTCGCCGCCGGCTCATTGCGGAGGTGGAGCAGCTCAAGGCGGAGCGCAACGCAGAGTCGAAGCGCATCGGTGGCTTGCCGGCCGGCCCGGAGCGTGAGCGGGCCGTGCGCTCGATGAGGGCACTCGGTGCGCGGATCGAAGAGCTCGACCGGCAGCTCTCCGAGACTGAGGCGCGGCTCACCGAACTGCTGCTTGAAGTGCCGAACCTTCCGGACCCGGACGTCCCAGTGGGTCCTGACGAGAGTGCCAACGTGGTCGTCCGCCACTGGGGCGAGCCGCGTACGTTCGACTTCCCGGTGCGACCGCACTGGGAGATCGCGGAGGACCTACGGCTGATCGATTTCGCGCGAGGGGTGAAGGTCTCTGGCACGCGGTTCTACGTCTTGCGCGGCGATCTGGCTCGGTTGCAGCGGGCACTCGTTACCTGGATGGTTGATCTCCATGTGCATGAGCACGGCTACCTTGAGGTCTACCCGCCCGACATGGTTCGGCGCGAGGCGATGATTGGTACCGGCAATCTGCCCAAGTTTGGTGACAACCTCTACCGCGACGAGGAGACTGATCTCTGGCTGATCCCGACTGCCGAAGTGCCGGTGACGAACCTGTACCGCGACGAGATCCTGCCGCCTGGTGTGCTCCCGATCTACCTGGTGGCCCACACCCCATGCTTCCGTAAGGAGAGGGTCTCTGCCGGGCGAGACGTGCGGGGTATTAAGCGCGTCCACCAGTTTGAAAAGGTCGAGATGGTCAAATTTGTCGAACCGGAGCAATCGAACGAGGAGTTGTCCAAACTGGTGGCCAACGCAGAAGCAGTGCTCCAGCGTCTACAGCTGCCCTATCGGGTCGTCCAGATGTGCACTGGAGACCTCTCATTCACGGCTGCCAAGAAGTTCGATCTGGAGGTCTGGGCGCCGGGTAGCCAAGAATGGCTCGAAGTCTCCTCCTGCTCAAACTTCCGCGATTTCCAGGCGCGGCGCGCGAACATCCGCTACCGACCCGCCGAGGGGGCTCGACCACAGTACGTCCACACGCTCAACGGCTCGGGGTTGGCGTTGCCGCGAACGCTGATCGCGATCCTGGAGAACTACCAACAACGGGATGGGACTATCGTCGTGCCGGAAGTTGTCCGACCGTACATGGGTGGGCAGGAGGTGATCGGCCCACAGCCGGTCTACGGGCGTGTCTCGCGCCCGGTCTCCTAGCAGCTGCTGCGGAGGGTGCGTTGATGGCGGAAGTGGTTGTTGTCGACGCGGCAGGCACGCCTGGAGGAGATCGGTGCGGTGGCTGGCGAGGCGCGGGCCGAAACGCTGCGGGAGGCTGCTGCACGGCACCGGGTAGCACGTGAGCGAGCGGTTGGCGAGAGCCGGGCGCTGGAGCTCGCCCGGGCGTTCCTGTTCCAGGCGGACATGGCGTTGCCGGCGTGCGTGGCTGAGCTGAGGGGGTGAGCGGAGCGTCGGGGGTGCCGCTAGAGGTGGTGCTGAGCCTCAATCGCTCCACGAGACGCTCTTCTTCGCTCGTCAGGCTCCGCTTGACAGCGAGTGCGCAGACCTAGCCGTGCCGCCGGTCCTGACGGCGAATCGGTCAGTGTTGGTAGGGGACAACGAGGAGTCCGGGCCGAGTCGGCACCTGCAGCCGCACGTGCTGCGTGCCCGCCCACGTCGAAAACCGGCTTTTGTCGCGTTCGTCCCTTCCGAACTGTTCCTCATACCAGGGTTGCCACGAGGCAGAGAGTGCCTCGACCGGCGATGGGCTCAGCACGCACGACCTAAAGCTTGGTTTCCCGCAGTTGTTTGCCAATCTGGAGGTGGTGCGCGCCCACACCGTGGACGAGGCGGTTCGGGCGGCGAGCAGGCCTGAGCGCGCCAACGGGAATGCGCGTCTGATCGCGACTGTTGGCGGGGATAGTGTCGACGTCGAGGTGACAGGCTGGAGATAGGCGCTGCATCCTGCTGAGAACCGTGCACGTGCGCAGCCGAATCACCTCGTGAGCGCAGCACCGCGGGAGGTCGAGTGAGGCGATACGCTGGACTCCCGACCGCGTGGTGCGGGTCGACCAGCTGGTCCAAGAACAGAGCGGCCGGCTGGAGGTAACGGACATCCAGGCGATCTTGCGCGACCATCACCGCTAGCCGCACGAGGAGGACGTAGTCAGGTTCGCTGTTCAGACAGTACCTATGAGGGCTTGAAACCGCGTCCACGAGCCACGGAGTGGCTCCACTCAACGGTTCAGACAGTACCTAAGAGGGCTTGAAACACTGAGTCGGACGCCGGGAGACGGAACGCACCGGAAGGTTCCGACAGTACCGATGGGGGCTTGAAACACCCGGTAGGGAAGCGCGACCGGCTTGAGAGCCTGCGGTTTTGACAGTACCTATGAGCGCTTGAAAGCGTCTGCGTCCTCGCTCTTGCTTTCGAGGGGGCCATGCTTGCTGGCAGTCCTCATGGAAGTGGATGGACCAGAGGAGTCATCGTCACTCGCGGGCTCGCGCAGGCCGAACTCGTGGTGACCCAGTCGTCCGCCGGACCCGTGCCCACCTGGTCCCATGACCGCGCGCTGGTCGAGGAGTGCGAGTAGGCGATCCGCGGTGACCTCAGCACCCTGATCGGGCGCGGCTGGTCCATGGGGGGCGTTCGAACCCTCCCGGCCGCCGCAGCCATGGCGGATGCGACCATTCACGCGGCGTTCTGCGTTCTCGTCATCCGTCATCCCGTTCCGGACGCGACGGTGAGGCCCGAACCGGAGGACCGGTCACCGCCGCCCGGCGCTCTCTTACTCTTGTGGTGAGGGGATAGTGCTGAGGGTACCTATGGAGGCTTGAAACCGGCGGGCGGCCG
>Ga0197142_1004953_pt1 | contig 10596 bp, 8 predicted proteins | sample GBS60_MetaG_FD_148614 | JGI IMG/M metagenome (GOLD analysis project Ga0197142, IMG submission 148614) | Sediment microbial communities from Great Boiling Springs, Gerlach, Nevada, United States - GBS 60_MetaG | ecosystem: Environmental > Aquatic > Thermal springs > Hot (42-90C) > Sediment...
GGCTTTAATTCAAGCCGCTCAAGAAACTAAAGCTTTGTTAGTAGTGGAAGATCATTATCGTGAGGGAGGGATTTATGGAGCGGTATCTGAGTTTTTATGTAATTCAAGAGAGTTTTCAGTCAAACCAGTACCCATTTATTCTTTGGCGGTAAACAAATTACCGCGTAGCGGTAGTAGTGAAGAATTACTTGCTTTTGTTGAAATCGATGCTCAAGCGATAGTCAAAAAGGTCAAACAAATAATTTACTAGCTATAACTTAATTTAGACAAAGAATCTCGAACTTAATAAGCTAATCGTAAGGATGGGACTCAGTCTTTTTGATTTTTCTGATTCATTATTTTTTAGGTTATTTGAGTTTTTTCCAAAAACAGTTGTTTTGGTTGAGGTATCCAATAGTTACTTTTTTCACTGCAACCTAGGCTAATTTTGACATTCAATAAAAGACTAGTTGTATTAAACCATAATTTATGGAAACTTTGTTGAAAGGTCTTAATCCTAGACAAATAGAGGCAGTCTCACAAATTACCGGAACTACCTTAGTGTTGGCTGGTGCAGGTAGTGGTAAAACCACGGTTTTGACTCGCCGAGTGGCTTACTTAATTAGTCAAGGGGTAGTACCAGGTAAAATTTTATGTTTAACTTTTACCAACAAAGCAGCTAAGGAGATGTATCAACGAGTTTATCAGCTATTACAACAGCTAAATTTCCACTTGCCGATAGTACCGCCTTGGCAAACTGATTACATTAATGTGCCTTTATTGTGCACGTTTCATTCGTTAGGAGCCAGGCTGTTACGGGAGTTCGGAGAATATGTAGGTTTAACTAAAGATTTTACCATTTTAGACGAAGAGGATCGGCGCAAACTTGCTAAGCAACTGTTGCAGGAGATGAACTTGGATTCTAAGGCTTATCCGGTAACTTTGATGTTGCATTTTGTGTCTCAGTGTAAACAAGAATTACTCACAGCCAGTCAAAGTAAACAGTTACCAAACCAAGATTACCCCCCAGTTTTTTACCGTTTTTATAAATTGTATGAGCAGACTTTGCAAGCTAGCAAAGCAGTAGATTTTGATGATTTGTTACTGTTGCCATATTTAATTATTTCCCAAAATCCAGAGGTACAAAAAATTTTGTTAGATAGGTGGTATCATGTTATGGTCGATGAGTTTCAAGATACCAATAAAGCCCAATTTGCTCTAATCAAATTATTAGCTCCTCCAGAAGTATTGTGAGCTTTATTGATTTTGGATTAATAATAAGGTACTGAAGTACAGTTGAAGAAGAAATTGTATCCATCCTGCTATAGTTTAACGCTTTGTTTATATTGATCAGTACCCATCTAAATTAGAAAGGACTTAACCACAAAGGAAACCCCGCTGACAGGGGTTGCAAAATGTTTCAACAGTCAGTCAGGGTGTTCGGTAGAGTTGATGGTTGAATTTGTTTTAACAAAGTTGAAAAAATTTTTTTGAGTTTTGTCAAGTGTTCGAACTGTAAAACAGTTTTAACAAGTTATTACAGACTTAAAAAATCTCAGTCTATTTAAAAGCAGATCTTTTTATAAACTAGTTGAATATCAATTGCCAATTTCAACTAAACTAATAAAGTTTGATGGCTAAGTAGGGTATAAAACTATTTTGAGTTTAGTTTTGTGTGTATTAACAAACAGTTTTTTAACTATTCTTCGAAAGGCTTAGGACAACTTCCCCAAAGTCCGCGTCGGTTATCTCTTGCTTCTCGTTCTAATTTGGCAAATTCTTCGGCAAAAGTATCGTTAGGTTTAACAATGTAAGCCCTAGCATAACCAACTTCTACCAGATAAGCATTGACACTTTGCTTAACATCGCTAGCGTTCTTGCCTTGTAAAAATACAAAGGCTAATAACCGGCCGTATCTATCCTCTTTCTCTTTATCGAATTTTAGCCAAACCTCTTTACCTTCTACTAAATCTTTATTTTTATTAGCTGCTTCTTTACCAAAACATTGTACTGGCTTATTTGGATGTGCGGATTCTGGAGCGTCAATGTTTAAATATCTCACTCGTCTTGAGTCTTCCAAGATAGCTGTGTCACCATCTACTATTCGGTTAACCTTAACCTTTTCAATTTTAGAAAAGTCATTTTTTTTTGGATTTTCAAAGACGAAAGTTTTTTCTAAACCTAGCATTTCAGCTAGTTTGGTTTGTACTGTAGGCAATGACAATATTAGCAAAATCGTTACTATTACCAGTAAATTGATTAAATATAACCAAAATAGTTGGCTTGACGACAGTAATGTTTTTATAACCTGTTTCAGGTTTTTCTCAGATTTAATCATAAAATGATTTATTATTATTTTTGATTATTGACAAAATATAATAATATATTTGCTAATGCTAATAGGTTTACCTTAATTTGATGCTCTAGTGTTTAGAACGCCTTAGTCAGGCTAGAGTCAAGTTAAGTTTTTTAAAAATTAAAAATTTTTAAAGTAATCAAGTAAAATAATTATGTCTAATATAGAATTACCAACTTCTAACAATAATAATCAGCAAACTGTCAACCAAAATAATCCTTATCAACAATATTATCAAGGATATTTATCCAATCCTCAATCTGGAAATGTTCCAAACGGTGGCATGGAATATGCTGGATTTGGAATTCGGTTTTTGGCATGGTTGATAGACTCTTTGGTTTTGCTCTTTTTATCTTTCATAATTGGACTTATTTTTGGTTTTGTTGTTGCCTTTATTTTTGTCTCATTCGGTTTAAATAACGATCTATTAATCAATTCTATTGGCAACTTGTTGGGCTTTGTTATTGGTTTATTGTATTTCACTCTTTTTTGGTCCTCTAAGTTTCAAGGAACTCCTGGAAAAATTCTTCTAGGTTTGAAAGTAGTTGATGCAAATGGCAATAGAATTAGTTATGCTACAGCTGTGATTAGATATTTATCAACTATTCTTTCTACAATATTATTAGGTATTGGTTACTTAATGATTATTTTTGATGGCAAAAAACAAGCGTTGCATGACAAACTAGCTTCTACTTATGTAGTTAAAGTAAAAAAATAAGTTAGCTTGTAATTTATTGACTTTTGCAAAAATCTTGGGTATTTTTAGAATAAGGTGAACTTTTTAATTTGGGTTTGTTGAATGTCTTTTTCTGATTTGGGTTTTTTTCAGTGGCTAAAATCTGTATATGATGGTTTTATTTTAACCCTGCAAAGAGGTGACGCACGGGAAATTGCTTATCATTTCTCTATAATTTTAGTAACTAGTGGTCTGCTAGCTTTGTTTTTATATATTTTTAATAATAAACTAAAACACTATATATTAGTTGATCTAGGGTTTCATAAATGGTTAGTAAAGTAAGAGTAGTTTTGTCTAGACAAAAAACGAAGGTTCGGGTAAACTAATTTCTATAGTTAAACTAACCAGTTGTTATGTTTAAAATCAAACTCTGGGGTGTATTTTTGGTTTTAGGTTTTACATCTGTTACTATAATTTATAATCCACCAGTTTTGGCTCAAGAAAATAGGACAAGTCAGTTTTATAACAATATTTTAGCCAGTAGTAGTCAGGTACCTATAGTTCCTACAGGTAGGGCTGATACCAGCGTTGACCCTAGTTGTCGGAAGCTAATTAACGAAATAGTTAAATGCGAAAGTGGAAATGGAAGTTGTGTGGTTTTAAAGTTTAGAAAAGGTACTGAACAAAACCCGAATGCCTATGCACAGTTTACTGAAGATGCTAAAAGATGTGCGGGTTCTAATTCTAATAGTCTTAATGACAATCAAAAGTTGGATTTAATTAATAAAGTTTGTTTTGCTTTACCACCTGCTAATCCAAGTGATAGAGTCTTTTTCTGCCAAGCTTGCATTGGTAGGGGGGTAACGAAACCGTCTTCTTGGTCTGATGAAGATATTAGGAATAGGTGTAACAATGCTCTTCCTGCCGACAATTCTCCAAGAAAACTAGTAAAGAGAGAAATTGATCAAAATGGACAGGTAAAAGAAGTTTTAGCAACTAAAATTAACATTAAAGAGAAACCTTTAGGTGTGGCTCAAGCTTCTGGGAATAATTTTTATTTAAAAGTAGCAAATCAGCTGGCTGATCCTTTTACAAATCAGTCAAATTTGGTCTTGGCTAATATCCAGAATCAACAAAGAACTTTAATTATTGAGGCCTCTGGAATCAGTAACCTTGTTGCTGGACAAGGAATTGTTCCGTCTCAAGGAGAAACTTGTACTTTTAGCTTTTCTCCTGGTCCGGAGTGGAGAGTAGTGTCTCCTCCTGCTAATGGAGTAACCAACCGAGGAATTTGTAGTACTGAGGTAAAAATTGAGTCAGTAGCAACTCAGACTGCTTTTTGGAGTTTTGGGCAAATTCCAGTCTGGGCTCAAGGAGGTGGTAATCAGCCTGGGGTTCAAGTTTGTGTTGGGTCTACCTGTGCCTCGGTTAATCTAGATGTAGTAGCTCAAGTAGTAGCCGATGCTTCAACTAATGTCTTAAACTTTTTTCAAAATCAATGTTTCTTTCCGGGTCAAACTTTAGCTGATGGAACGGTTTGTGAAGTTGATAAGGCTTTGTCGGTAAGGATATTTAAAACAATTTTAAACATTGCCCCCATTGTGGCATTTGTGGTAGCTTTGGTTGCTAGTATCTTGTTACTTATTGGTAAAGAAAAAGAAGGGAGAAGTTTACTTGAGAAAACAATTAAGGGTTTAATAGCGATTTTTGCTATCACTACCATAGTTGGTTTGGTTGAACAAAGCATTCAGACACAAAATGTAAATCCAATAACAGCTTTTGTAACTAGTGTGGTTAATAGTTTTATCATTCCTCTAGCTTCCATTGTTAGTCTTATATACTTTATAATTGGATCTTATAAAGTAATGTTTGCAGGAGATAAAGAAGATCAAGTAGCTGAAGGTTGGAAACATATGCAAAATGCGGTCATAGGTTTTGTTATAGTTTTAGTTTCTTTTAGTCTAGCTCAAATTATTATCAATCTATTTGTCTCTATCTCCTCAACTTTATAAAAGAAATATATAACTTTTATGTTTTTGAAAGATTGGAATAAAATTTATGAAGACTTAGGGAAAATACAAGTTCTTTTGTTGATGTTTGTGTTGTTATTGGTGTATTTTTTTTCAATATCTTTGTTAGTAGATGCTCAAACAACAATCACAACACCCTCGCAAACTTCTACCCAAAATAGTATATTAAATCAACTTACAGGGTTGAATATTTTACAAAATGTTTGTATTTATCCAGGTTTTCCTGATCAAAGTTGCAATCGAGACAATTCGATTTTATTAGTTGTTTGGCAATATTTAATACGATTTGTAGGAATTATAGGTGGTTTCGTTTTTATTTATGCTGGTTATTTAACCATGATAGATAAATACGAACAGGCCAAAAAGATAATTAATAGCATTGTTCAAGGAGTTTTTGCAATACTATTAATTAATACAATTATTAATTTAGTAATCGATTCTGCCTTTCCTAAAATAGATACTTCACAATGTTCACCAGAACAAGTTGTTAAATCCAACATTTTTGGAGATTATTGTATAAATTTAAACATTAACCCAATTGTTGATTTTACAATTGTCGTAATTAACAATCTGCTTCTGCCTGCGGCGGCAATAGTGGCTATTCTGTTTTTTTTGGCAGGCTTATACAATTTGCTTTTTTCCGGTGGAAATGCAACTAAAGTAGAAATTGGTTGGAAGTATATGAAAAATTCAGTTTTCGGTTTGGTGGCTGGGTTGTTATCTTATACTGTAATTAATCTTGTATACAGTTTTTTACTTATTTTCTTTAACTAAACTTATTGGCAACATTTCAGGAGTCACCTTAAAGATAGTTTTGGCACACTCACGTTCAATCTCTTCTAAAAGATTAATAAATATTTGCATACTTTCTTCTTTAAATTGAACTAGCGGCTCTTTTTGGGCGTAAACTCTAAGTCTGACTGAGTCCATTAAGTGATCAATAGTAACTAGATGTTCAGTCCACAGAGTGTCTATAGCTCGTAAAAATACGTATCTAGCTAAAGCATGTTGCACTTTTTCTTGGTAAATTTCCCATCTTTCCTTGAGTTTAGTAATAATTTTCTCAGTGTATATTTTAGCAATTTCTGAAACTTTAAACTTATGATCTTTAATAAATACTTCCATGACTTCTGGGTCAAAATCACTTAAGGGAATTATATCCTGTAACTCTTGACTAACTTCGTCTAGGTTTTCTATAAATATTTTTCCTTTTCGTTTACTTGGTTTAATAGTCTTTAAAGCTCTTAACACAGTTCCATAAATAGTTTTTTGTATTTCTTTCTCCCAAGGAAAATTAGGATCCAACAAGACAGACTTGCGCAAGCTATAAATTACCTTTCTTTGTCTGTTTACAACGTCGTCATAGTCAGTAACGTTTTTGCGAATGTCGTAGTGAAATCCTTCAATTTTCTTTTGGGCTTGCTCAATTAGTTTAGACAAAAACCCAAATTCAATAGACTCTTCTTCTTCCATTGGTAAAATGGAAGCGTAATAAGCAACTTTATCACCACCAAAAACTCTTAAAATATAGTCTTCTAAAGATACATAAAATTGACTAACTCCAGGGTCACCTTGCCGTCCAGAACGTCCCCTCAACTGATTATCAATACGTCTACTTTCATGACGTTCACTACCAATCACGTATAGACCTCCAAGATTTTTGACTTCTTCGTGTTCTTGATACCATTCAGCAAATTTTTCTGGTTCTTTAGGGATTTCTCCGCCAAGTTTAATGTCAACTCCTCTTCCGGCAATGTTAGTAGCCAAGGTGACTGCACCCTTTTTCCCAGCTTCGGCAATTATTCTAGCTTCTTGTTCATGGTTTTTAGCATTTAGAATATTAAACGGAATGCCAGCCTGTTTTAACATTTCGGCTAATACCAAATTTTTTTCAATTGAAGTAGTACCAATCAGAATCGGCTGTCCGGTGGCGTGAATAGCGGCCACGTCTTTAATTAAAGCCTTAAATTTACCCGCTTCAGTTTTGAAAATTTTATCTGGTTTATCAATTCTTTGAACTGGTTTATTAGTAGGAATAGTGACTACAAACAGTTTGTAAATTTTATATAACTCTTCTGACTCGGTAGCGGCTGTACCCGTCATTCCAGACAGTTTTTTGTATAATCTAAAATAGTTTTGAAAAGTAATACTAGCTACAGTTTTGCTTTCAGGTTTAATTTCTAAATTTTCTTTAGCTTCAATAGCTTGGTGGAGGCCTTGGTTATATCTTCGTCCAAACATCAATCTACCAGTATTTTGGTCTACAATAATCACTTCACCATCACGAATTACGTAATCTCGTTCTTTTTTAAACAAAGTTAAAGCACGTAAAGCCAAATCTAAATGATGCACTAAAATAGCGTTTTCTGCTTTAGCATAAAGATTGTCTATGCCCAACAATTCATTGACTTTCTCAATTCCAACTTCAGTTAAGGTAACTACTTTTCGTTTTTCATCAACTTTATAGTCTGTTTCTGGATTTAATTTTTTGGCAATCTGAGCAAACTGTTTGTATCTACCTGAGGAATCTTGATCGGTATTAGAAATGATTAAAGGAGTTCTAGCTTCGTCAATTAGAATGGAATCAACTTCATCTATAATAGCCACATGGTGCCCAGCTTTCTGGACTATTTCTTCTGGAGATTGAGCCATGTTGTCTCTTAAATAGTCAAACCCAAATTCGGAATTGACTCCATACACAATATCTACTGGCGAATTAGTTTCTTCAATCCAATAAGCTCTTTTACGATCGCAAGGAACTAGATTTTCAACATCTAACACTGCTCTTTCATCGTCTAAGCTACCATCTTCCAAAGAATCAACTAAGCCCATAGCTCGTTTCTTTCTATCTGCCTCACTGGATTGAGCTCCTAATTTAAAGTAAAACGAGGCTTGATTTTGAATTACTCCCACAGTCAAACCTAAAAAGTCGTAGATTTGACCCATCCAACTAGCGTCTCTTCTAGCTAAATAGTCATTAACCGTAACAATATGTACCTGAGCCTCTGGTCGTAAAGCGTTTAGATAAGCCGTGAGAGTGGCTACCAAGGTCTTGCCTTCTCCGGTCTTCATTTCTGCAATTCTACCATCATGTAAAACCATTCCACCAATTAATTGAACTGGAAAATGACGTTGTCCAATGGTTCTAACCGCCGCTTCTCTGACTATAGCAAAAGCTTCTGGTAACAATTCTTTTAATTTTTTTTCTACTTGTTTATCGTTTAAACCTTTTAATTGATTACGAAATTCTTTAGTTTTAGCTCGCAATTCTTCGTCACTGAGTTTTTTGATAGCTGGCTCTAAGGCCTCAATTTTTTCAACAATTTGCCAATATTTCTTTAACTCACGACCCTCACCGACTAGGTTGTTTAGCGGATTTTTCCAAAATTTTAGACTGATAGGAAAAACTTCTTTAACCGGCTTAGAGTTTGTTTGTTTAGTTTGATTTATCGACTCAGAAGGTGCACTGGGAGTTGCATCAACCGAGCTAAAGTTAACAGTAGACAGCTCAGTCAATTCGTTCGGTTTAGGGCTAACTTGTGAGGGTTGATTGTTTTGCTTTGCGCTTTTAGTGGTTTTAAGATTCTTTTTGAATTTAGTCTTCTGCTTAGAGACCATAAATGCACACAATAAAAATGAATAAATTGTGATTATTTATTAGTAGTTAGTGTAACTTGAGTTTTTGTCAAGAAACAGTATAAATAAGGTTAACTTTAGTTGTCTGTAAAAACAAGCAAACAGGAAATTTAGAATTTATAACAAGCCATTAGATTGTCAAAAGTCTCCTCATGTAGTTGATTAACCTTTTATTTGTAAGCTGAAGGTCTGATTAATTACTAAAATTCCAACAAGTACCACATCCCTAAAAAGCTAGTTTTACGATTGTAAGTATCGTACAAATCTTGATTAATACGATCACTTTCAGTTTTCATTGCTTCCACAGCTTGGTTAATTAAATTTGTGTTTTTATCTATATCTGGTGAAAAGCTAACAATTTTACCAAAACTAGATAGCCAAGAAAGTTTGTTTTTTAGAAAATTTTTCGGGTTTTCGACTAGTTGAGTACACAAATCTTCACTTTCTTTGAATAAGGGTTCTAAGGACGAGTTAAAAGAAGGTTGATGATTGTTTTTATATTCTTCGTTTTTTTTGGGTAACTCGGTACAAAAATTAATAATTTCTTGATTTAGAGAATTAGCTTGGGTAAGTAATATACAACCCTCAATAAAGTGATTGCGGTGATTAGCAAACACCAAAAAATCACGACTATCTTCGAGTACTGATTCTTTAAGATTTTGTAAGTTTTGTTCGTAAAATTTGTAATATTGCTGGTATCTCAAGCGCACCTCTCGGTCTTTAAAACCATTAAATTTAGGCGGTTCCTGGAGTTGTTGATTGGGTAATAAAGCACGTTCTAAGTTTTCTAGTTTTTCTAAATCTTGAGTGAGAGTTTGGTATTTCTGTTCTAAGCTGCAATCGGCTAATAAATTGTAGCTAGTAGTGTTGAGTAAATTATTGTTAAACAAAATCAAACCATTAGTTTGGTTAAGAAAATTTTGATTTAACACGGTCAAGTTTTGCATGGTGTTTTTGATATATCCTTTCAATAGAATTGGTTGTAAACCACCAAAAATAAAGTAAACCACTCCTAACACGCAACCTATAGCTATACCTAATAAAAGCAAGTCTTTATTTACCAAAGTTTTTCTTGATAACCTGTCTTGATTTTTAGAAATTGAACCTTCTTGAGAAGAATCGTCTTTTTGATGGGTGAGATACTTGATTTCTGTCTTACTATCCTGGGAGTTGGTTTGGGCTGCAGAATCGGTTCCGTCTATATCTATAAGCATATCTTTTTTTGATTTTTGGTTAAATTTTGCAATTAGTTCGACAAAACTTTGCCAAACGGGCAGGTCAAAACCACTTTTTTGGCTTGTAGTTTTATGTTTTTTAACACTCAAGCTTGGTTCGTCTTTGGGTAATTTTGTTGGCATGGACAAATAATAGAGATTAAAATCTGTATTAGTAATACACTTTAAAACAGTTAGTCAGTTAGAAATTGTCAAGAATGAGAACTTAGTTTAAGATATTCCATAGAGTCCTGGTAAATTTATACTAACTATTACTATAAACCACCTATAAATTATAAAGTTTATGTCAGACAGAGAAAACTTATTACCAAAAAAGCCTGACTCTATTACAGAAGTTTTAAGACTTTTTCTGACTCAAACGAGTTCAACAGATTTACCAGAAACTGGACCTAAGGTTAGTGGAAACCTAGATCCTGATAGTTTTAATCCTTACGATTTTTTGCCAGAAGAAGGTCGAGCTTTTGCTGCAAAATGGGGTCATTTAGAAATGAATAAACATTTACAGCAAATTCGGTTTTTAGTATCTCAAGCTATTAGAAATAATTGGCTTACCTCAGAAGAGAGAGAGTTGATTATAGGTCAATTAGCTAGCGTAAAAAATGCGCTCGAGGCATTAAGACTGTTAGGTTTAGTAGAAAAATTGTGCACAGATTCTCGCTACAAACCAGCGGAAAAAGTAAATAT
>Ga0197142_1004954_pt1 | contig 10594 bp, 10 predicted proteins | sample GBS60_MetaG_FD_148614 | JGI IMG/M metagenome (GOLD analysis project Ga0197142, IMG submission 148614) | Sediment microbial communities from Great Boiling Springs, Gerlach, Nevada, United States - GBS 60_MetaG | ecosystem: Environmental > Aquatic > Thermal springs > Hot (42-90C) > Sediment...
CCGTCATTGGTCATTGGTCATTTTGTCATTGGTCATTCCGTCATTGGTCATTGGTCATTTTGTCATTGGTCATTCTGTCATTGGTCATTGGTCATTTTGTCATTGGTCATTCTGTCATTGGTCATTGGTCATTTTGTCATTGGTCATTTCGTCATTGGTCATTGGTCATTTCGCCATTGGTCATTTCGCCATTGGTCATTCCCTATGCGTCGCTTCTGGATTCTCGTCCTGCTGACCCTGATGGCCTTCGGCCTGCGCGCGGGTTCCCTCACCGCCCAGTCCCTCTGGCGGGATGAGGTGGACGCGCTCTGCTACGCGTATGAGTTCCCCCACCTGCTGTGGGAAGCGCTGGCGCCGGAGCGGGCCGGGGGCCTTCAGACCCCCTGTGCCTGTCCCCCGCCCCCACTGCCCACCGAGGCCTCGGCCCGAGGGCCTCGGCCCGAGGGCTGGACGGCGGGGACATTGCGGGGGCGCGTTGCCGGGTTGCTGGGGGCGATGATCCGGCAGAACGGCCCCCTCTACTACTTCCTCCTCCGGGGATGGGTCGCGCTGGCGGGACACACGGAATACGCCATGCGTTTCTTCTCCCTCCTCTTCGGCGTCCTCTGCGTGCCGCTGACCGCCGCGCTGGGTACCCGCCTGCTGGGCCGGACCGCCGCTACTTTCGCGGCCGCGCTGATGGCCGCTTCGCCCTACATGGTCTGGTACGGGCAGGAAGTCAAGATGTACACACTGGTGCCGGCCCTGGTCCTCCTGGCCCTCTACGGCCTGCGGCGGGGGATGGATGAGGGGGGAATCTGGTGGGCTGTCCAGGTCGCGGCCACAACGCTGCTCCTCTACACCCACATCTGGGGTGCGCTGCTGATCCCGCTACAAATGCTGTGGCTACTGGTGGAATGGCCCCGCTGGCGGCCGCGCTGGCGCGGCGCATTGATTGGGATGGCCCTGCTGACCCTCCCCTACCTGCCGCTGGCCGTCTGGCAGGCTCCGGCCGCCCTGGTCCGCCGGGAGACGGGATTCCCGCACCGCACGCTGGGCGAGATGGCGCTGATTCTGGTCAACGGCTGGAGCACGGGCATCCTGAGTCGGGGCTGGCCGTGGGGCGCGCTGGCCCTCGGGGGGACGGCCGCGCTGGGGCTGGTTCTGGGCCTGGCCCGCTCTGCAAGGGGGCAACCGGTAGGGGCAGGCCTTGCGCCTGCCCTAAAAGGGCAACCGCAAGGGCCACGCCCCGAAGGGGCTCGCCCCGCGGGGTTGCCCCTACAGGCGCCGGCCCTACATTTCCTGGCCCTCTGGCTGACGGTCCCCCTCCTGATCATCTGGCTCATCTCCCTGCGCCAGCCGCTCTTTACCGACCGGTACCTCATCTGGTGCGCGCCGGCCTTCTACCTGCTGGCCGGCCAGGGCTGGACGGCCTTGAGGAAAACCACGAAGACACGAAGGCACGAAGGCAAAATTTTTTTCAACTTCGTGTCTTGGTGTCTTTGTGGTTTACTATTCCTCATCTTCGCTCTGAACCTGCACGCGCAGGCCACCGCTCCCATTAAGTCGGACATTCGGGCCGCCGCCGCGTACGTGGAGTCCCGCTACCGGCCCGGCGACCTGCTCATTTTCCAGATTCCCCACATCCGCTACACCTTTGACTACTACTTCGGCCCCACGGACTACCTCTGGGCCGACGGCCTTTACACCAACCACCGCACCGAAGGGGGGGAGTACCGTCTATCCGAAGAATCTGCCGGTCGGTGGATGGCTCTGCTTGTCGGGGACCGCGCCCGGGTCTGGCTGGTGGCCTCAGAAGTGGAGATGTGGGACGAGCGGAATCTGGTGCAGGGGTGGCTGGAGCGGACGTTGATCCGGACCGACGAGGCGCACTTCACCCGGGTGGATGTGTACAAATATCAGCGGTAATCTACCCCAGAAACCGGGCCAGGAACTCCACCCGGCGCCGTTTGGCGTCCACCACGTTCTCCGTCTTCAGGAAACTGTGCCCCTCGTCCGGATAGAGGACGAAATCGCATTCCTTCCCCAGTGCCAGCAGAGCGTCCCGCGCCTGAATGGATTCCTGCGCCGGACAGCGCGGGTCGTTGGCCCCGCAGATGAGTTGGACGGGCGCCCGGATGCGGTCCAGGAAGAAGAATGGGGAGCGCTCATAATAGCGGTCCCGGTCCTTCTCCGGGTCACCGAAGTTCTCCCGGTCCCACTGCTGCAGGTCCTCCCGCTCACTGGCGTATTCGGTGAACCAGTTCAGGAACGGCACGACGGCCGAACCCGCCGCCCAGCGGTCGGGGTAGCCCGTGAGCGCGGTCATCGTCAGGTAGCCGCCGTAACTGGTGCCGGTGACCGCGATGCGGGCCGGGTCCGCCAGACCCTCCCGGACCAGATAGTCGGCGCCGGCCACGACGTCGCGGGTATCGCCACCGCCCAGGTCAAAGCGGTTGGCCAGTTGCCACTCCCGTCCGTAGCCCGTGGAGCCCCGGTAGTTGGGGGCCAGCACCACCCACCCCCGACTGACCATGTGCTGGACCAGCGGGTCCCAGGTGACCTGGGCCAGCCACGTCGGGCCGCCGTGGACGTAGACGACCGCCGGGGACGGCCCCTGGGCACGCAGGCGATAGAGGAGCGCCGGTACCTCCCGCCCGTCCAGGCTGGGGTAGCGGACCTCCTCCGGCATCACGAAGGGAGCGTCCTCCAGGTCGGGCGGCAGCGAGTGGGTCAGTTGGCGGAGACGACCATCCGGCAGATGCAACAGCCACAAGTCGGACGGGCGGCGAGGGTTGTCAAAGACGAAGAGGAGACCATTGCCGTCGGGCGTGAAACGGGGGAAGGCATGGACGCCCGATTCCACCCGATAGGACCGCACCTGGCCGGACGACAGGTCGGCCACTTCCAGCCAGTTGACCGGTCCCTGGCTATGCACCCAGGTCAGGCGGGAACCATCTGGAGACCACGCCGGGTGGTCGCGATCGCCCTCGCCCTCCGTCAGCCAGACGATTTCTCCGGATGTCCGGTCCCAGAGGGCAACCTGGAAGCACCCGTCCCGCTCAGCGACGCAGGCCAGGCGGGAACCGTCGGGGGACCAGGCCGGATGCTTCGCGCAAAGCGGCCCCTCGGGCCCGGCGACGGGCCGGGGCTCCCCACCCTCCGCCGGAACGACGAAGATGCCCGTATCCTGCCCGCGCGTCATGCAGACCACCGCCAGATGCTGTCCGTCCGGCGACCAGACCACCGCCAGGTCGGAGTACGGGAGCGTCAGGACGGGCTGGGGCGGCCCGCCGTCCACCGGCAGGATGTATGTATCCATCCGGCCCGCGCGGTTGGAGATGAAAGCGATATGGCGTCCGTCGGGCGACCAGGCAAAAGAGGGAGCGATCAGATCAGGCGTTTCAGGGGTCAGATTGACATGACGGGCCGTCTCCCGGTCGTAGAGCCAGATGTCGTACTGCTCGCTGCCGTCCAGGTCCAGAACATAGGCCAGACGGCGGCCGTCGGGAGACCAGCGGGGCGCGTGTTTGGCCCCCGGCCCTTCGGTGGCCTGACGGGGCGGCAGGCCCCCGTCGGTCGGGACAAGATAGACCTCCCACTGCCCGGTGCGGTTCCATGAAAACGCGACCTCCGCCCCGTCGGGCGAGGGGTCAAAGTGTTCGTCCACATAAGGGACGCGGAGGAGGTCGTCCAGGGGGAGAATAGGATGAGCGTTCATATGATAGGGTGTTTGGCCCCAGCAGGTCAGATTGCTGATGCTGTACCTCATTCCAGCGCCCGCAACTCCTGTAATTTCTGCTCCATTAGCGCGATTTCACTCATCGCTACCTCCTATCTCTGGACCCCTTCGCCGTTAAACCCCCGGCCGATGCCGCGATAGACGAAGCCCAGCGAGCGGACGAAGGCCGGGTCGTAGATGTTCCGCCCGTCCACCAGGACCGGACGGCGCATCCGGTCCCGAATCCGTGCCAGGTCCAGATTCTTGAACTCGTTCCAGTCGGTGACGACGACAATGGCATCACACCCGTCCGCCAGAGTATACGGGTCGGGGGCCATCTCTACTTCGGGGAGAATGCGTCGGGCGACCTCCATCGCCACCGGGTCGTAGGCCCGCACCCGCCCGCCCTCGGCGATGATATAGCGGGCAATGTCTATAGAGGGTGCTTCCCGCATATCGTCGGTGTTGGGTTTGAAGGCCAGACCCAGGAGCCCCACCACGGCGCCGTCCAGCGCCCCCAGCGCGTCCCGCAGTTTCTTCACCACCAGGCGACGCTGGTAAGCGTTGATGCTCATCACTGCCTGCAGGAGTTGGGGCTGATAGCCGTTGCTGAGGGCCATATGCGCCAGCGCCTTCACATCCTTAGGGAAGCAGGACCCGCCATAACCGACCCCAGCGTCCAGGAACATCCGCCCGATGCGGGGGTCGTAGCCCATACCGTTGGCGACCTCTTTGACGTCCGCGCCGACCGCCTCACAGATGGCAGCAATCTCGTTGATGAAGGAAATGCGGGTCGCCAGGAAGGCATTGGAGGCGTACTTGATCATCTCCGCCGTGCGCAGGTCGGTGATGACAATGGGCGCCCGCAGGGGAAGGTGGAGTTGGGCCACCTTCTCGGCGGCCTCCCGGTCCAGGGAGCCCAGAACGACCCGCGCCGGGTTCATAAAGTCGCTGATGGCGGAGCCCTCCCGCAGGAACTCCGGGCAGGAGACGACGGAGAACTTCACCGAATCCCCCCGACGGGCCCGGATGATGTCCGCCACCCAGTCCCCGGTACCCACCGGCACGGTGGACTTGTTCACAATGATGAGGGGATGGTCCATCACGTCGGCGATGGCTTCGGCCGCCGCACGCACGTGTCGCAGGTCCGCCTCGCCGTCCACCCCTTCAGGCGTCCCCACCGCGATGAAGACAAACTCCGCGTCCCGGATGGCCTCCGCGTAGGAAGTGGTGAAGAAGAGCCGCCCGGCTCGGACGTTCCGCTCCACCAGTTCCTCCAGCCCTGGCTCGTAGAAGGGCATAATGCCCTGCTTCAGTTTCTCTATTTTCTCCTCGCTGATGTCCATACAGGTCACCCGGTTGCCCAGGTCTGCAAAGCAGGCCCCGGTGACCAGTCCGACATACCCAACGCCAATGACGGTGATATTCCTCACGACTTCCGTTCCTCCGGCAAAGATGTCTGACGAGGGGATATAATACCATAAGGGGTAAATTTGGCAACCGGGCAGATTCCTGGGGTGTGTCCTGAAATGGTAGGACAACTGCGAGCAGTTGTCCTACAAGCTCGGGACACACCCGATCCCTGGCGTTTCCACTTGGAAGAAAGACAAATTCCAGGTATAATATGCCCCGCAAACGAAGCGTGGACAGAAGGGAAGAGCGATGAACGACACGCCGCAGATCCGCATCCGACGCGCCCGCCCCTCTGACGCGGAACGAATCGCTGCGTTCGTCAATCGGGGGCGCCCCCAAAAGCCCATAACGCCCGATGAGGTCCTGCAACGGTTTGGCACTGTCGGCTTCCTGCTGGCGGAAGCGGATGGCGATTTGGTCGGGCTGCTGGGGTGGCAGGTGGAGAACCTGGTGGTACGTGTGACGGACTTTCTGATCTTTCCGGCCCGGTTGAGCCCCCCCGTGGGCCGTGCGTTAATCGCGGCAATGGAAGAAGCGGCCCAGGAGTTGATGTGCGAAGCCGCGATTCTGATCGTTCCGATCAGCGCCCCACCGGAGATTCTCCAACTCTGGGGGACCTTCGGCTATCAGCCCCGGGACATCGCCAGTCTCCCCCGCGCCTGGCGGGAAGCCGCGCGGGAGGCCAATCCGCTCCGGGACCAGGTTGTGCTGAAACAACTCCGGGCCGACCGGATCCTGCGGCCTATTTGAGCAAACATCCGCCGCATGCTCACACGAAATGTTTCCCACACAAAGGCACAAAGATAAACTTTGTGTTCTTTGTGTCTCCGTGTGAGGTTGATTCCTATCCGATTTTCTGAGGAGGCCCGATGTCCAGATTGACCGCGTTTGCTCGGAATCACCCCCGGCTGACCGCCTGGATTGTCCTGGCTATCGGCATGGTGGCCATTCTGGTCTGGTCCGCCCGCGATGTGGGCCTGCTGCCCGGACAATGGGCCGCATTGATTATCGCCACCATCGGCGTGGCCGGGCTGTGCGTATGGATTATCGGCTGGGAGGATGAGGAAAAGGACGAGGAATCCGGCGCCTGAGGAACAACTGTCCACATAGCGCCGAGGGGATAATCCAGGAATCCAGGAGCACCCGTCGCGATCAGTACCAGACAACAAAAGAAGTCGGGACCGTGATCGTCTGAGTGCCCGCCTGTACAGTGACCTCTATCACGATTTTCTGGCCGGACGGAAGGCCAGAAAAGTAGAACGTCAAACTGGAAACCCCGCGAGAATCGGTGGCATTCATCGGATAAGCCACTGGTCCGTTGGGGAAACGGATCGTCGCCGTTGCCTGGACTCCTCGCATGGGCTGGCGCCCGGCATCGGTCACATAGAGATAGACCGTCTGGTACCCTTCCCGACCGGTGACGGGATACCGCACAAAGGCATAGGCCCGAAGGGTGACTTTTTCAGAGGGGGGAGTGATTACCGCGGGTCGTGCGGAAAGGGGCTGGGGCCTCCGGTACTCTTCCGGTACCCCAAACTTCTGGATATACGCCATTCCCAACGCTCCAACGACGACCCGGTCCCCGCGCGGCCGCTCGGGATGCCATTCCAGCCGGGTTCGCTGGAAATACTGAACAATCCGTCCATTCTCCACCAACGGCTCCGAAATGGGGTAACCGAAGACGTCCAGGCCACCGTTTTGATCATAGAAAGTGAGAAATGCATAGGATACGGTGTGCCCGGTCTCCGGAAAGTACCGCTGGAGGGGATTCCCCCGAGGAGCCCGTTCGGGCGGGATGGGCGGCGTCCGTTTCCCCAATTCTTCCCCCAACAAGCCCAACTGGACCTTGTAGGGAACCGGGTTCTCCGGATGCCACTCCATCCGTACGTTGTCAAAATACTGTACCCATAGTCCCAGCCGGGGGTCGTAAAACACTTCCGTTTGAGGATAACCAAAGATGCGGCTTCCCCCGTATTTCCGGAAGAATTCCAGGAACGGGCCCTTGATGTAATGGCCTGTCAGTTGGAAGTATTCCGACTCCCCCTCTGGGAAGGCCGGTTGTCGGTTCGGCGAGGCAGCGACGGGAGCGACGAGCCAGACCAGCACCACCAGCCCAATCAGAATCCCCAACTTCCCTATCCACAATCCACGATTATCCGCCATCGCTCCTCCCCCCTGTCACCTTTCTATAATATATATTTTATCTCTGAAGACAGGTGCTGTCAATCCCCCAAAAGTCCTATCCCCTGCACAGGGTGACTGGGAGTCTGCTGAAAGATCGCCTCCAATCCAGGTCCATTGAAGACCCCGACAATCCGATTTTGCCTCTCTGCCTCACTGAGCGGGTACGATAACAAAACGAAACGCCCCCTGGAACCGGTCCTCTATCCAGATCCGCACCTCATAGGTGCCCGGATCATACCCTCCTGGCCTCCGGTAATACAGAAAGGTGATCCCCCGTTCTCCCACCATATACGGGCAATCGGGCATCCGTACCCACCACAGGCAGGTATTTCCGTCCAGATACTCCCCCTCCCGATACCAGCCGTAGGTCCAGGTCGCGCCCCGGTTCATCCCCTCGTAGCGGATAAAGGCGTAGACCCGAAAATCCCCGGCGGTAAATTCGGTGCCGGGCTGCACAGGTCGGCCATTTTCCTCCCCCAGAGCAAAGGTCTCCAGGGTAATCCGGGCGTCCGGACGGGCCGGAACAGCGCCCGGCAGGGGCGAGAGCGCGGTCTCCGGCATCGGGTAGAACGGCGTCGGCGTCGGGGTCGGGAATGGGGTGGCCGTGGGCGGAGGTATGGTCGGCGACGGCGTCGGAGAGGGGGTCCACGTCGCTGTTGGAGATGGCCGAAGGGTCACCGTTGGCGACTTCACCTCTATCGCGGATGTTGCCGTTCCGCTAACCAGAGGGGGGCTCACGGCCCGCCAGCGCCGCTGAATGTAAAAGGTGCTTCCGCTCAGCATCAACGCGATCATCGCCGCCAGAAGCCAGCGAACGCCGCTCCGCCGGGCGGCCTCCCGCATAAAGTAATAGGGAGCCACCCGGGCGTGGCGGAATTTCAGGATACTGACCCCAACGGCCAATATCGTCAGGGCCAGCAACCCAACGGCCAATCCAGAGAGGGGGAGAGCGGACCATTGCGGCACGATGATATATCCCCTTTACGGCTAAAATTCCTTCGCGCCCTTTGATTGAGCCTTCGGTCCTTCGTGGTTTTGACGGAACGATTTCTGGGTGGGCAGTTACCCTTTTTGGAACATACCAGGCCCTTCCGGAAACGCCGGGCCCCTTTTTCTCATTGACACTGGACCGCTTCCGGCTTTAAAACGCCGATGAAGGGGAGATTGCGATACGCTTCGGCAAAATCCAGCCCGTAACCAACAACAAACTCATCGGGGATTTCAAATCCGACAAAGTCCAGGGGAACATCAACCTCACGGCGGGAGGGTTTGCTGAGCAGGGTGCAGATGCGGAGGCTGGCCGGGTGGCGGGTTTGAAGGTTACGGGTGATGTAATCCATCGTGCGTCCGGTATCTATGATGTCCTCAACAATCAGTACATGGCGCCCCTCTATACTTCGTTCCAGGTCCAGCAGGATGCGCACCACGCCGCTGCTCACCGTCCTGCTACCATATGAGGAGATGACCATAAAATCCACTTCGTGGCGAAATGCCAGATGACGGGTCAGATCAGCCAGAAAAACAAAAGCCCCCTTCAGAATGCAGACCAGAAGGGGAAAATCTTCATCGGTGTACAACCGATTGATCTCCTCAGCCAGAGAACGCACCCGGGCCTGAAGCACGTCCTCGGGAATCAAGATTTTCGCCACGTCGTTATAGAGGCTCATGGCTTTGTTTCATCCTGATTGCTGATTCGGGATGGCTGATCGCAAAGCATCCCGCTCATCGCCACCCACTGACAAGCAACAACGATAGCGACAAGCGATATGCGATAAGCGCTATGCGATATGCGATATGCGATATGCGATAAGCGATAAGCGATAAGCGATAAGCGATATGCGATATGCGATATGCGATATGCGATATGCGATATGCGATACGCGATACGCGATACGCGATACGCGCTTATTCCTGAAGCACGACCGGGCGCCCCTGTTTAAACGCCTCCAGTTGGGCCTCCAGTTCGGCCCGTCGGGCCGCTGCCGCCTCCTGCCCTTTCTCTATCAGCGTCTGGACCCAGGTGCGAATCCGCCCCCGCAATTCTTCTCCGCCATACGGCGCCAACAGGATGCCCAGGACAGCCCCCACCAGGGCCCCACAGAGCAGACCAGCCAGAAACCCGATCAGTTTTCGCATGCCTCTCCTTTCAGCGAAAAATCTGCCGTGACTTCACTGCAAAAAGGTCTTTTTACCGCAGAGACCGCAGAGTACGCAGCGCAATATTGCAGAAAATCTCTGCGCTCTCCGCGTTCTCTGCGATGAGTTTTTGCAGTGGACTCTGCTACGCTTATTATATCTCTTTCAGGCTAATTGACAAGGGCAGATGGGTGTGTCCAAGATTGTAGGACAACTGCTCGCAGTTGTCCTACAAAGCGGCCAGGCCCGACGAAATTGAGATACGCCCAGGACAGATTTCTGGGGGAAATTGGTGCGGTTACGGACTTTCCGGCTGGCCGTCACTGACCGGAAACAGGACGGTAACACAAGTGAAACAGAGGAGGATAGTCCTTGTGGTATCATTAGCGGCGTAGCGTGAATCCCTGCCCCCCAGGAGGAGGTATGGTCTCCACCGTCACTACTTCTACCGTGATGACCGTGACGACAGTGGCCGTCGCCAGTTCATTGGCTCTGATCGTCATCCTGACGATGTTCACCCTGCTGGTCCAGAAAGAAGTCGCCACCTCCGCCCGGGAGCGATGGGCCCGCGCGCTGGACCGGGCGCTGAACGTGGGGATCATCCCCCTGCTGCTGGCCTTCCTGGCGCTGGTGGCCCTGCGAATCGCGGAAATTCTCCGCTAAGAGCGGCAGGCCCTCCGCTGCGCCCCTTGCGTCCGTTCGTAGTGAGCCACGAAGCGCAGTGAAGTGGCGTCCTGTCCTGTAGAGATGACCAACGACCCGGCGGCACTCCGCTGCGCTCCGTGCCTGACTACCAACGATGGTGGCCCTCCGCTGCACTCTGTGCCGGACAACGAACACTCAGTTCACAAAAGTTCATCGGAAATTAGAGTGCGGCGTCAGGATTATGCCAGTAATCAAAGCAAAATCCGTGATCGTCCGCGTCCATCCGCGTTCATCCGCGTCCTATTTCCGATGAAGTCTACAGAAACGGTGCGACGAGAAAGAGCCAGACGTTGATCAGCCCGTGGGTCAGCGAGACCCCTACGATAGAACGGGTGCGCCGGACAAACTCGCCGAATACCAGCGCCACCCCGAAGACGAACAGCACATCGGTCAGAGAACGGTGACCGATGTGAAGAACGGCAAATACGGCCGACACATAGACCATCCCCCATCGGC